>MTKW01000292.1_pt1 | contig 19106 bp, 14 predicted proteins | sample 1042761 | NCBI WGS metagenome assembly MTKW01 (sample SAMN06205366, study PRJNA360243) | anaerobic digester metagenome | biome: Wastewater treatment plant; feature: Anaerobic digester sludge; material: sludge; isolation source: anaerobic digester fed with sludge from wastewater treatment plant ... | reverse complement strand
AACAATCCTCCAGAGGTAGTGGATCTGGCAGCAGACCTGCCCAGCCCCCAGATAGCCGGAGCGGCTGTGACCTTCACAGCAGCGGCAGCAGATCCTGAGAATGACCCCGTGGAGTTCATCTTCATCCTGGATGGAATGGCTCAGACGGAGTTCACACAAAACCCGAGCTGGACGTGGACGACCGGCATAGAGAGCATCGGAACACATACAATCGAGGTAAGGGCGCGCGATAACAACCACAATCCAGAGGGGGATAGCTCAAGGACGGTCGAGTTTGTAATCGAGGCTGTTCCAAACAATCCTCCAGAGGTAGTGGATCTGGCAGCAGACCTAGCCAGCCCCCAGGTAGCCGGAGCGGCTGTGACCTTCACAGCAGCGGCATCAGATCCTGAGAATGATCCCGTGGAGTTCATCTTCATCCTGGATGGAATGGCTCAGACGGAGTTCACACAAAACCCAAGCTGGACATGGACGACCGGCATAGAGAGCATCGGCACACATACAATCGAGGTGAGGGCGCGCGATAACAACCACAATCCAGAGGGGGATAGCTCAAGGACGGTCGAGTTTGTAATCGAGGCTGTTCCAAACAATCCTCCAGAGGTAGTGGATCTGGCAGCAGACCTAGCCAGCCCCCAGATAGCCGGAGCAGCTGTGACCTTCACAGCAGCGGCAGCAGATCCTGAGAATGACCCCGTGGAGTTCGTCTTCATCCTGGATGGAATGGCTCAGACGGAGTTCACACAAAACCCGAGCTGGACGTGGACGACCGGCATAGAGAGCATCGGCACACATATCATAGAAGTGAGGGCGCGCGATAACAACCACAATCCAGAGGGGGATAGCTCAAGGACGGTCGAGTTTGTAATCGAGGCTGTTCCAAACAATCCTCCAGAGGTAGTGGATCTGGCAGCAGACCTGGCCAGCCCCCAGATAGCCGGAGCAGCTGTGACCTTCACAGCAGCGGCAGCAGATCCTGAGAATGATCCCGTGGAGTTCATCTTCATCCTGGATGGAATGGCTCAGACGGAGTTCACACAAAACCCGAGCTGGACATGGACGACCGGCGAGCAGGATATCGGAACACATACAATCGAGGTAAGGGCGCGCGATAACAACCACAATCCGGAGGGGGATAGCTCAAGGACAGTCGAGTTTGTAATCGAGGCTGTTCCAAACAATCCTCCAGAGGTAGTGGATCTGGCAGCAGACCTAGCCAGCCCCCAGATAGCCGGTGCAGCTGTGACCTTCACAGCAGCGGCAGCAGATCCTGAGAATGATCCCGTGGAGTTCATCTTCATCCTGGATGGAATGGCTCTGACGGAGTTCACACAAAACCCAAGCTGGACATGGACGACCGGCGAGCAGGATATCGGAACACATACAATCGAGGTAAAAGCTCGCGATAACAACCACAATCCAGAGGGGGATAGCTCAAGGACAGTCGAGTTTGTAATCGAGGCTGTTCCAAACAATCCTCCAGAGGTAGTGGATCTGGCAGCAGACCTAGCTAGCCCCCAGATAGCCGGTGCAGCTGTGACCTTCACAGCAGCGGCAGCAGATCCAGAGAATGACCCCGTGGAGTTCATCTTCATCCTGGATGGAATGGCTCAGACGGAGTTCACACAAAACCCGAGCTGGACGTGGACGACCGGCATAGAGAGCATCGGAACACATACAATCGAGGTAAGAGCTCGCGATAACAACCACAATCCAGAAGGAGATAGCTCAAGGACGGTCGAGTTTGTAATCGAGGCTGTTCCAAACAATCCTCCAGAGGTAGTGGATCTGGCAGCAGACCTAGCCAGCCCCCAGGTTCTGGGAAGCAGTCTCAACTGGACGGCAGCGGCCAGTGATCCTGAGAATGACCCCATATCCTACCGTTTCCTGGTCAATGATACCCCGGCAACAGACTGGCAGCCTGAGAACAGATTCGCCTGGACGCCAACTGAGGCCGGACCATATCTGATCACCGCCCAGGCAAAAGATGATCAGCATGATGAGCCTGCAGCTGAAAACGGTAGCATAAGCCGCGTATTTCTCATAACTGCTCCTGAGCCCACAGCCGAGCCCGTAACCGAAAGTGCGGCAGAAATGGTTGAGCCAGCAGTCGAGGAGGCTCTGCCTGTCAATCTACCGCCCAGCATCACTGAGCTTTCAGCAGATCTGGGGAGCCCCCAGGTTCTGGGAAGCAGTCTCAACTGGACGGCAGCGGCCAGTGATCCTGAGGATGATCCCGTATCCTACCGCTTCCTGGTCAATGATACCCCGGCAACAGACTGGCAGCCTGAGAACAGATTCACCTGGACGCCAACTGAGGCCGGACCATATCTGATCACCGCCCAGGCAAAGGATGATCAGCATCCCGGACCGGAGGGCGAGGGTGGAAACAGAAGCTCCGAGTTCGTGATCATGCCGCCCGAGGAGGAGGCTCCCTTTACAGAAGCAGCAGCGGAGCAGACCGTCCCCGAGAATGTCACCGAACTGATCAATGTGACTGCACCGACCAACATAACAGCCGAGGCGGAGAATGTGACGGAAGTGGTGGAGATCCCAGAGGAGACCCTTATCCCTCCTGTGACTGAGAACATCACCACCCCCGTAGCACCGGAGAACATCACCAAGAATCTTACCGAGGAGATATCTGAGGAAGAGATAGAGATTGTAGCTCCTATTGCAGAGAACCAGACTCCTGTCCTGAACTCTCTGATTCCGGATCTCGTCAGCCCGCAGAGGCCAGGGGTGACTGTGACCTGGACCGCCAATGCCACTGATGTGGACATGGATCAGTTGCTCTTCCGCTTCTACCTCAATGGACCGGCAACCAATGGGGCCTGGGAGGCGAGGACGGGATGGACCTCTGATAATGCCTGGGCCTGGACAACCTCCTCTGCAGATCTGGGGGAGAACCAGGTCAAGGTGCAGGTCAGAGATGGACAGCATGCCGGCGAAGAGGGCTTTGATAGCGAGTACTCCGGCTACTTCACCCTCTCCGAGCCCAAGATGAACATCTCGGGCCTGGTGTATGAGGACAAGAACGGAAACGGAGTGGCTGACAGCGGCGAGGCCCTATCCGGCTGGACGGTGCAGATAACGAAGCCGGATCAAAGCCAGATCAGCGTCTTAACCAGAGAGGATGGATCCTACAGCTTCCAGGATCTGGATGCTGGAAGTTATACTGTAAGCGAGATCCTGCCCTCCGGCTGGAGGGCAGTATCCCCAGAAAGCGGATCTCACAGCGTGGATCTCTCAGAGGAGGATGTTCGGGATCTGAACTTCGCCAACAAGCTCTTCCAGTACAGCATATCTGGCAGGAAATACAATGACCTGAACGGCAATGGCATATCAGAGGGCGAACCGGGAATGGAGGGCTGGACAATTGAGCTCTCCCAAGGCGGCAGTGTGATCGGCAGCACCATCACTGAGAAGGATGGCTCCTACAGATTCTCTGAGCTATCACCTGGAAGCTACACAGTATCTGAGGTCGAGCGGCCTGGCTGGACCAGGACAGCGCCCCTGGAGGGCTCTTACAAGGTAGAGCTTGTGGACGGAGATGTAACAGACAGGGACTTTGGAAATCACGGCTCCTTTGCCATATCTGGAACCAGCTTCCTGGACAGCAATGGCAATGGCATCAGGGACGAGGGCGAGATCGGCTGGGCAGGAGCGGCCATTCAGTTATCCCGTGACGGCAGCGTCATCAATGCTACCATCACCCAGGAGGACGGCTCCTTCGCCTTCCGCAACCTTGCACCAGGAACCTACAGCATAAGCCAGGTTGCCGCTGAGGGCATCACCCAGATAGCCCCTGAAGGCCCCTGGACAGTGGAGATTGAGGATGCCGATATTACTGGCAAGGACTTCGCCAACCGCGGTGGTCTGTCCATCTCCGGCCAGAAGTACTATGACATCAATGGCAACGGCCTGCAGGACGAGGATGAGCCCGGAATTCCCGGAGGATCAGTGAGCCTTCTCCTGGACGGAAAGGTGGTGGCCAATACCACCACCGATGATAATGGATTCTACAGCTTCGAGAACGTCCTGCCTGGAACCTACACCATAAGCGATCCCGTGCCAGCGGGCCTGGTCCTCACCACCTCCTCCACAGTCGTAGTGACTGTGAAGACAGTTGTGGTGACCAATGTCAACTTCGGAATACGTGGATCGAATTCTATATCCGGGACGAAGTACGAAGATCTGAATGGCGATGGAATCAGGAACTCCGGCGAGAAGGGCCTCTCCGGCTGGGAGATGGTCCTGACAGGCAGAACCTGGTACGGCAGGCCGCTTCCCACTCTGACTGCCTACACAGACAGCAACGGAAACTACAAGTTCGACAGGCTCCTTCCCGGCAGCTATAAGCTGAGCGAGACCTCAAGGACCGGCTGGGTCCAGACCGCTCCTGCGGGAGGAAGCTACAGCATACTCTTCGATGTGGGAGCGCCCCCCAGAGAGGCGAAGAACAACGACTTCGGGAACAGACTGGCAGTTCAGTCCATCTCCGGGGTGAAGTACAACGATATCAATGGCAATGGAGCCAGAGATCCAGGCGAGCCCGGCATGGGTGGCTGGAATATCAACCTGGAGCCAGCCTCAGGCGGGGTGATCAAGGTTGCCACCACTGAGGCTGACGGCTCTTATAGCTTCACAGATGTCGCCTCTGGAACCTATACCATCCGGGAGATCCAAAAGCCTGGATGGGAGCAGAAGTCACCGGCCAGTGGCACCTACACCGTCACCCTGGATGCATCCACACCCAGCGTGGCCGGAAAGGACTTCGGCAACTGGAATCCACTGCCTGCCAATCCCACATTGATCCCGGATAAGAGCAGCCCTCAGAGATCTGGCACCCCCATCATCTGGACGGCAAGAGCAGACGACCTTGATCCTCTCCAGTATAGGTTCATGGTCAGAGGACCGGGAGTCAACCTGGATACCGGATACACCAGCAGAAGCGTATGGACCTGGAATACCCTCGGCTATCCTCCTGGCAAGTACGAGGTTGAGGTCTGGATCAGGGACGGCCAGCATGCCGGTCCCGGTGGATACGATGTCAAGAAGACCGTCCCCTTCAGCCTGACCGGCGCCAATCTGCCTCCCAGGGTACAGGTCCTTTGCACCGACCGGCCTGGGCCGCAGTATGCTGGAAGCTGGGTCAAATGGACGGCCATAGCCTCTGATCCAGAAGGAGACCCCTTGCAGTACCGGTTCTTCCTGCGCGGCCCTGCCACTCGCGGATTCTGGGTGGATATGACCGGCTGGGGCAAGAACAACCAGTGGGTCTGGAGGACCACTCCTGCTGATGTAGGCTACAGCGAGGTGCTGGTAGCTGTCAGAGATGGCAAGCACAGTGGACCTGCTGGCTCGGATGACTATCAGGTGGGCCAGTTCTTCATCATGAATCTGAACCTGCCCCCTGTGATCACCAGCCTGGGCACGAGCCTGCCCAGTGCACAGCCTGTGGGCGCCACCATCAGATGGGCGGCCACTGCCAGCGACCCTGAGGGCGACCCGCTCTTCTTCCGATACCTGATGAGGGGGCCGGCGACGGGCGGAATGTGGCGAGTGGTCCGCGACTGGTCCACTGATCCAACCTGGATCTGGCCGACAACACCGGTTGATGCGGGCACCAGCGAGATCAAGGTTCAGGTGAGGGACGGCTTCCATTCCAGCCCTGCCGGATGGGATGATGATGCTGGAGCGCTGTTCACTGTGCTGCGGCAGAATCTGCCCCCCACTCTGATCTCTCTTGGATCGGACAAGCCCAGCTCTCAGAAGGCGGGAACGCCTGTGACCTGGACAGCGATTGCATCGGATCCGGATATGGAGCCTCTGCTCTATCGCTTCTGGCTGAAGGGGCCCTCCACCGGCAACACCTGGAAGATAGTGCAGGACTGGTCCTACAGGAATCAGTGGACCTGGGCCAGCCGCCCATCCGATGGCGGGGCTTATACAGTCTATGTCTATGTGCGGGATGGCTGGCATAACCCTGCGACAGGCTATGATAGCGCAATGGGGGCACCATTCATTCTGGCCCCCAATCAACCCCCGGTGCTGACTGCTCTGAAGGCCGACCGCCCCAGCCCACAGGGGGCGGGAACTCCCGTCAAATGGACGGCCACTGCTCTTGATGCGGAAGGAGATCCGATATACTACCGCTTCTGGCTGAAGGGGCCCTCCACCGGCAACACCTGGCAGATAGCCCAGGACTGGTCCCTGAAAAACCAGTGGACCTGGACGAGCATGCCTCATGATGGCGGAGCCTATACAGTATATGTCTACGCCAGGGACGGCTGGCATTACCCTGACACCGGATACGATAGCGCATTGGGGTCCCCCTATCAGCTGATATCCAATCAGCCTCCGGCTCTGACCTCTCTGCAGGCCGATCGTCCCAGCCCGCAGGTGGCTGGGACGGCTGTAAGGTGGACGGCTACTGCTATGGATGCAGAGAAAGATCCTCTGTACTATCAGTTCTGGCTGAAGGGCCCCTCCACAGGCAATGTCTGGAGGATAGTGCAGAGCTGGTCGGCCAAGAATCAGTGGACCTGGAGCAGCGCCCCCACTGATGCTGGCAGCTACAAGGTCTATGTATATGTCAGAGATGGCAAGCATGCTCCGGCCAATGCTTACGACAGCGCTCTGGGCCGGGACTTTATCCTGCAGGGGATGGTGAGGCGATAAAGAGAGAGCATCGAATGCAAAGCCTAAGAGTAGATAAGCTCGAGCCTGCAGCCTGAGGATCTGGGCGGAGACGAAGGCGAGAGGCTCTTTTCTTGGGGCAGGCAGAATAGGATCTGCCCCTCTTATTTTTTTGACCTTCAGCATCAGATAGATTTAAATCCCTTTATGTAAGCAAGAGAATTCATGATAAAGTATCTTATTTCATCTGCTGTGCTCCTCATGCTGACCGGGGCCGCCCTTGGGACGGTGTGGCTTTATGTCGATCCACTCTCCTTCCCCATATCGCCGTATCAATCGGCTGAGACCGGCTTCAATCTCACTGATACTGCTCTCACCAAGATCGCCGGTTTTACCTATTATACCACCCTGGGTGAGGACTTCTATAAGCGAGCCATTCCTGTCAATTACACCAATGCCACCAACTCAGTGATGATCAGCAGCACAGCAAATGGGACAGCCTCCTTCCTGACCTCTCCTACCTTCGGCGGTCATAAAGAGAACAATCTGCTCTATGCCCAGAGCAAATCATCCTTCAGAGTGGGTGGCCAGGGCTCTTGGAGGAATCTGAGCTTATGAGGAGTGCTTCATCTCTCTATCAGCTTTAAGGGCTGCTGCTAACCCTGCCCGATCCCGTCCTCGTCGGGTGCTGATTCAGGGTCCTCCTTCAGGGTCCTCCTCCCGCTCCCTGATGGCAACGGCTATCAGGGTTACCGTCAGGGCGATCAGAGTGAAGGCATAAAGAGCCCCTTTGATTCCCTGCATATCAGCAGCCAGCCCGGCCACAATCGGTCCTATCACCACTCCGGACATGCGGGCAGTATTGAAGATGCCATAGGTCTCCCCCCGACGAGAGGCGCTGGTGATGTCGGCCACCAGGGCGGCAGCAGCGGGGCCGCATATGCCCAATCCCAGCCCCAGGCCGGCAAAGAGAAGCATGACCTGAATCAGGCTTGCAGCCAGGAAGAGAGAGGCAAAGGAGATCAGGCCGGCAAGGCTGCCCAGGAGGATGAGCAGTCTTCTCCTCCCCCGGTCTGCCAGGTGGCCAAAGTAGATGTTTGAGATGGCGGTTATTCCACCATAGACCAGATAGATGAGTCCAATATCAGTGATGGAGAAGCCCAGAGCCCTGGCATATGAGGGGAGGAGGGTGATGTTGAAGCCTGCCACCACCCCAGACCAGAGGATGACAGCGCAGCAGGCGAGAAATGTGATTGCATAACCGGGAGCGAGCAGAGGCTCGTCTCCTCTTTGAGGCGGCCGGCTCTCTTTAAGGAGGATTTTCCTGGATTCGGGTACTTTGAAGGTGACGATGATGATCGATACTACACCCATGAGGGCCCAGAAGTAGAAGGGTGCTTCCAGCCCCATATGGTCATAGAGTGCTCCCCCCAGAAATGGTCCCAAGGCCAGGGCGGAGAAGAAGGAGGCGTTATAGTAGCCCATAGCTGCTCCCCGGCATTGAGGCCGGGACTGATCTATGATCAGGGCCATGGCAGTGGGCCAGACCAATGCCGCTCCCACTCCCCCTAAGGCTCTTATGAACAGCAGAGTATAGGCATTCTCAGCATAGATGTATAGCGGTGGGAGGAGGGCGAATGTCATCATTCCCAGGAGCATTAGCCTCTTTCTCCCCATCCTGTCGGAGAGACGGCCTATGGGCACCTGAACTGCTAGCTGTGCTGCCCCATAGATGGAGATTATGAATCCGAGCAGGGTGTAAGATGCCCCTAGACCCATAACATAGCTGGGAAAGAATGGTGCAACTAAAGTGAACCCCAGGACGGCGACGAATACCGCCAGGTAAAGGGGCCAAAGAGAGCTTGAATCCCTGGTAGATGGCATCCTTCCCTAGAACTTCAGCTCCATGCCCAGTATGGTCTGAGTATTGGTCACTCCGTTTATCTCCCTTACATTCATCACTGCCCGGTTAAGGTCAGATATGCCCTCCACCTCTGCTATGGCGATGAAATCCCTCTCACCATAGACGGGAACGACCTCACAGATCCCTTTGATCTTCTCCAGGCGGTCGTGGACCAATTTCTCAGTTCCCGGCTCGACGTTGATCATTATGAAACCCTTCATAGGCCCTCACCTCCCTGTCCAGTTGATGATTCGGGGAGTCTCTTCTTCAATCGTTATAAATATTCACCACGCCAACAGTCCCTTGCTATTATTACCCTTTTCCCTCAGTTGCGCCCACTGCCCCGTCCTCTCCTCTGACCTCTCCTCCACCTCACCCCCTGCCCCCTAGCCCGCTCCCCTCTCCACCCTCTTCTCAGTCATCTATCTTGTTATCTTCTATCTTGTTATCTTCTATCTTGTTATCTTCTATCTTGTTATCTTCTATCTTGTTATCTTCTATGTGACCTGCCTCGTCTACTGCCCCATATCCGCTCTGCCCGCCCCTTTCCAGAATCTTCTTTTGCACTATCTCTATCTCATCCTCCAGGCGGGGCAAAGAAAGCTTCTCCCGGGCAAGATACAGGCAATGTAGGGCTTCTTCCAGCCTTCCCATCGCTGTGAGAACGATGGCCGTGGACTCGAGGTCTATGGCATCCCCACCCTTCTCCAGGACTGTATCGTAGACCTCCAGGGCTTCTTGCAGCCTCCTTTGATTTCGAAGCAGAAAAGCTTTGTTCCGCAGGGCATCGAGGTTAGCTGGGTCGAGGGATATAGATCGGCTGTAGCTCTCCAGGGCCTCATCGATTCGGCCGAGGCCGAAGAGAGCTACTCCCTGGTTGTTCCAGGCCTCTGGTATCTCCGGATTGGAGGCGATGACATTCTGGAATATCTCCAGGGCCCTCTCAAAATCCTTCCTCCGGACATAATCCATTCCTTTGTGAAGCTGAACTCTCTCCTTGCTGTTCATTGCTCATCACATATAGCCCTGGATGGGGGCAGAATCCCCTGATTTTTCCGGGTTGCCCTTCTCGGCGATCCCTGCTCCTGGCCTTTTTATCTCGCCGAATTTTCTCTCATAGTCCTTGATATGCTCACTCAGCCATCTGGCCAGCTCCTTGGCTGCCAGCGGGGATAAGATGACCTCCATCTCGATCTTTCTCTCCATGACGGTGATATTCTTTCCCCCCTCTCTTGTGGTCCGGGGCGAGTCATTGTAGAAGGCGATTCTGAAGTCGTAGGGGCTGTGGCCGCCTACTGCCCCGATGGCATAGATCTGCTTGAAGTCAGGGCTGCGTGTGGTCTCTACAGATACTTCCATAGATCAGATGACGGCCTCCAGATTAAAAAAGATGATGATATCCTTGCTGCGAATTGCTGCTGCTCTGAGGAGGGGCAATGGTGATCATCTATCCCCCCCTCCCTCAAAATCAGGATCCTCCAGCGGAAAGATTGGAGAAGATATTGGAGAAGATGAGGGTTGATCAGCCCTCAGCACAAAGGCGCAGAGGCGCAAAGAATAGTCTTATGCAATAGATCTGAGGCCATGGGGGAGGCAGAAGGGAGGCTCATTGCCCCGGCGAGATCGTCCTCCCGCGTGCTCTCTTTTCCACTGACCGAAGCCTTTATCTGCGAGGAGAGGATAGGAAACCTGCTTGCGGGCCCGTGGTCTAGCTGGTTATGACGTCGCCTTGACATGGCGGAGGTCATGCGTTCGAATCGCGTCGGGCCCACCTCAGAGCCCAAGTAGCTCAGTTGGGAGAGCGTCAGACTGAAGATCTGAATGTCCCCGGTTCGAGTCCGGGTTTGGGCATTGATTTTTTATCTGTACCATCCGCCCGAGTGTGAGTTGCATTTTCATGAGATGCTGAGCTCATTCCATTATGGCGATCGGCATGGCTGCTGCCTGCCTCTCAGATGAGATGAAAATCAAGGCTCCTCGCTGTTTCGTGTGGGCGGATTTAAGGGATCGCTGATCCTGTAGCTTGGTCCTTATAACGTCATGACTGCCGGGATTTGAGATTATCATGAGATGTGTCGCTACCTACCGACTCTGCGCCGGGATTCATGCCTGATATTATCATGATTGAGCCCGCCTACTGCTATCCTGAAGTTACCCACATGGAATAGCGAAGAGCCAAAATCAAAATATGTCCTGGCTATCTAATCATCACCCGGCCCAGTGTCACCAGGAAGAGCGCCAGGAGCAGCCAGCCAAGTATCCCCTCCAGGATTACATAGTACCTGTACCTGCCTATGGGCAGGAAATCGATGGGACCCCGGGAAAGGAAGATCATAGTGCTGAAGAAGAGGGAATTTCGAAGGGTGACCCTCTCTGGGATGCTATCCACTTCCACCGGCCCGCTCAGGGGTTTGGAGGAGCGGCGAATGCCATCCCCAGCCCAATAGAGCAGGCCGAATGTCAGAATGGCGAGCAAAGACCAGGCAACAGCATAGCTGGGCCGCACCCCATAGCCGCAGGAGACCCAGGCCAGAATATCTATGATCTTTGACCAGCCCCAGCCCTTGCCGGCCTGATTCAGTCTCCGATACTGGTAGTAGCAGTCATCCTCGTCCTTTGACCAGCCCAGGCGGCGGTAGTTCCCCACCAGGGCTAAATAAGCCCCCGGCTGCCAGGCCACATGCCCTTGGATCTCATCCCAGTGAGCCCGGAAGAGGTTGATCTCAGTATCATTGAGGATGAGGCGGGAGCCCTCATGAAGCTCTGCCCCCTCAAAGAGCAGGGAGGTGATGGTCGCTGCCTTGAAGTTGAGGTCGCCCTCGAAACGGGTCTCCTGGAAGGTGGCAATGCCCTCGAACCTGCACAGACCGAAGAGGGCCAGCTCCTGGAAGCGAGCGCCGGAGAAGTAGGCGGCATCAGAGAACCGGGCCAGGCCGAATCCCGCCTCATCGGCAAACACTGCTCCCCCAAAGGAAGAGAGGCCGGTGAACCGGACCAGGCCGAACTGGGCGGGGCCGGCGAAAAGGACCTCTCCGAAGTAGGGCTCATTGAGACGGGAGCGGATGAAGTTGGCCTCGCCTGAGAAGGTGGCGGCGGAGAAATCCGAGGCTGCAGAGAGATCGACATCGGAGAAGAAGGCGTCACCGGCGAACTCTGCTCCCCTGAAATAGGAGTAGGAATCAAAATCGGAGTAGTTGAAGTCCACCCTACCCAGGAAGCGGGCAGCATTGAAGGAGGCATCGAGGCCAAAAGAGGCATCCGCAAAGCTGACATCATTCTCAAAGAGCACACCGTCAAAGAGGGCCGGCTGGTGAAAGACGCTGCCGGCAAAGCCGGCCTGGTGGAAGGAGGCATTGACAAAGTCTGCCCGGCCTGAAAATGTGGCCTCATTGAAGCTCGCATTGCCAAAAGAGCTGCCCCAGAAGAGGGCCTCCTGCTCAAAGGTTATGCCATCGAAGGAAGCATCAGGAATGGTGCAGTTGACCAGAACAATTGCTGCCGGGATCTTCTGCCCGGACAGGGTGGAGAGATCGAGATCGCCAGTGATGGCAATGCCATCGTAGTGGACCGGCTGGCCGGCCGCGATCTGGGATAGGATCTGCTGGGCTGGGAGGGGCTGCTGGGCGCCGCCCAGGGACGCCGCTGCTAGTAGCAGAACAACCGCCAGTGCTTGGGGCTGCCAGGACATCTGTCCATTCCTTGCAGTTCCTGGAGATATTCTTTGCGCAGACCGCCATATCATCAGATCTGTCTGCTGACGGAATATATTCAAATAGATGACTTCGGCGGTATCCAATCCCATACGAAAAGCAGCCTGGCCTGCTGCCAGGCGGATATCTGGCTATCCATTCGCTGCGGTAGATGCAGACTGGTTATAGGGTGTTTAGGGGCAGGACGGCAATTCCCCCGGTCTTCAAAGGGATGAGGGCTGCCAGCAATCGGCAGCCGAATCCCCCGTCTGGAATCCCCATTTCCCGGCACCGATTGGATAGCCCTGATCGCCAATCAGATCAAGAAGTAACGCTGGTGCTCTCCTCCATCTGATCTGCCTCTGCCTGGCTTCCGGTTGCGGCTGGCTCCGCCCAGAGGCCCGAGCTCTCAGCCTTCTGGGCTGCTGTTCCAGCCCCAAAGGAGTCGATCATCTCTGCAGCATCTGCAGCAAACTGGTCATAAAGCTCGACAGGAGCATTATAGGTGAATACATAAGCATCCGCTCCAACCACCGTCCAGGCCTTCCAGACTCTGAATGCCGCACCCTCGCTCTCCAGCTCATAAACAATAGCACGGCCCGCCATCCCGCCGATTGTGATCTCTCTTTCAGCCTGGATCTCCAAATCAGGCATGGCATCCTTGAGGCTTCTCAGTGTTGCCTGGCTGTACTGATCCAGGGTTACATCCTGCCCTGCGGGCAGCTTATCGTTCTGGAGCACCAGATATACAGCAGGATTATCGATATCCTCTCCCGGCGCCAGGAAACCCAGGATTATCCCTTCCTCGTTCGGCTCCGGCTCCTGGGGGATCCAACCTGCCGGGTAGGATAACCGGATTCCATACTCTGCACTCTCATAAAGCAGCATCTCCTTCATCCCGGAGAGGCTCAGGGCCCCGGTGGTATCCAGCGGCTCGCTTGGGGCCGGGATGCTCCCGGCCGAGGCGGCCTCAGCGGATGCATAAGCACAGCCGAGCAGCATCAGATTCAGCGCTGCCAGGATTGTGGCCAAAGACATTTTATTGATCACATAGATCACCTGCATTAATACAGTGTTAATTAGTATATGAAGATTCCTTAATTATGATTCCTGAATCCAGTTCCTTATCCGCTTCGAAAATCGGGATGCTTGGGCCTTACCACAAAGCCCAAAAGCAGAAGGAGGATGCCTGCTGCAGAGGATCGCCCATCCAATTCGGCGAAGGGCCCCCTATTGAATCCCTCCAAGGGCATCAATCCAGTTCCCGGCAGCGATCATTCTCATCGCATGGCTCATTGCAGCATCCATTGCTGCATTGGTATTCACAGCCACTACAGTCAAAGCAGACGCAGAAGTAATCCCTTATCAGCCGGATGGAATCGATGCTGCCAAGGAGCATTGGTGCCTCCTTCTCGAACTCCGCCGCAGGGGCAAAGATGCCGTAGAGAAGTTCGATCGTGGTTCCATAGCCAAATATCTCTCTTGTGGCCACCATGAACGAGCCCTCCGCCGGGATACCATTTACCTGGAATGAGCAGCGCATCGATCTGGCGGAGCTTGTGGGGCCGGCCCAGGAGACGTAGGCGTCTGATAGCCGCTGATCGGCCTCATATTCAATTATCTTCATCTCTGAAACCCTGGTCTCGCCCAGGCTGAAGTCCTGCGGCATATAATATTCCACATAGGCCTCGGGTGTGGTATAAGAGGGCAGGATATCGAAGCCCTGGTGCAGATGGTTCAGCGCTACAATTCCCCGGGCGGGATTGCTTTTGTCCACAGCCGTTATGCCATTGCATCCCAATCCGGTTATGTCCCAGCCATCAGGCACGGAGAGGGTGAAATAGAGCTGCGAGCTGGCCTGGCCGGCGAAGAAGATCATCAGGATGAGCATCATCATCCAGAATAACGGGCGCTTCATGATCAATCCCCTTTTTCTCTATTATGTGTATGTGGTCTGTATAAATACTTATCATTTGGAGGGCCAGCCGGGGCAATAACAATGCCACTGATAACAAAAATTAACAGATATTGAGGCTCAACCTCAGGAGAGATTAATAATACAGTAGAAAAATTTATATAACATGGGATTGATCAGAGATACTGTTAAATCAGAAATTTAACAAAGGGTGAAATAATGTACAGCAGAGTATTTGCAGGGATGCTCGGCATCTTGCTTGCCATGATGTTCATGGGCATAGCGCTTGCCGATAAGGAAAACGCCAGTACTACAGACAGCATTGCCAGTCCCCAGATCGCTATAACCGCCGCCAACTTCGTTGCCCCCAGTCCAGAGAAGGAGCACTTGAATGAGGAATGGGTGGAGATCACCAACCTGGGAACCTCGGAAATCAACCTGACCGGCTGGACATTGAGCGATGCTCAGAATCACACCTATACCTTCCCCGGCTTCTCCCTCGCCGCGGGGGCCAAAGTCTTTGTGCGCACAGGCAAGGGAGATGATGACATCGAGAACCTCTTCTGGAACCGCAGCAATTCCGTCTGGAACAACAATGGGGATCTGGCTGTCCTGAAGGACCCTGAGGGAAATACCATCTCCATGTATCCTGAGGAGGGCAAGGGGGCCTGAATCCTCAAATCAACTTTTTTCCTAACCCAAGCTCTCTGATGCAGGAGATAATCTTAACAGTCCTTGCCTTGACGTATTTAATTTTTTATAGGCACTGATATCTGATCGATCATTCTTCCTCATGCACCCCCGTGAGTTGGCATCGCCGGACATCTGCCCGCTCAGAGGAGTTCACTTCACCGTCTGGCGATATAGTTCGCTCCCGGCCCTCCTTGGCATGGCCCCTAAATCATTCCCATCGGAGGGGATCATAACACAATTCATCATCAATAGTTATTTGATACTGAGAAAGCCTCGGGATTAATGCAGGTAATAATTCGATCAAAAAGTTTATTACTTAATAAGAGCAATACCTCTATTGATCACTGATTAGGATAGAGGTGATTGTGATATGTGGAAGGATAAAAGCGATAGTCAAGTAAGCAAGGTGATGATCTCAGATGCTGCAGTGCCTTTCGTCGCCCGGGGGGGGCGCTTATTCTCCGGGCAGGTGATCTCAACGGACCCGGGGATCAAGGATGGTGATGATGTTCTGATTGTTGATAGGAGGGAAAGGCCGGTCAGGATGCTTCGAATCTACACCGGTCAGTGAAGTGTGGAGGTGATACAGAAAGCAGCATGTATATGCAGGTATGCAGGAAATTTTAACCCTCCAGGCTAGATGCCATTAATGGATACCTGGCCGCAATGGATTCGGTGAGGTCTTCTGCGGTCAGGGTTTCCTCTTCTGAGAGACGCTTATGATCACTTCAGCTCAGCCGGCCCATCTGGGCCTTCAAGGGGGGCGGCCCTGTACTTGAGCAGCTCTCCGCCGATCAGCATGGCCAGTCCGGCGCAGAGCAGTATCATACTCACCAGCAGAAGATCAAAGGAGAGCTGTGCCTCTATTCCTGCAATGGATGCCAACTGAGGCGCCAGGATCATAGATAATCCGGCCAGAGTTAAGAAGAGTCCATTGATTATTCGGCGCTCGGACCTCACATATCTGTCCTCCTTCTTCTCGATTCCTCTCTCCAGCATGAACATCTGCTTCTTATGAATCAGATAATATACCAGAGCCAGAAAGGGCACTCCCTCCACTACCAAAAGCAAGATGGCAGTATCTGTCAATATCTCATCCTCTCGATGGCTTTATTCCATCCTCTCGTAGATAATACTTTCGTTATGATGAATAACATATATGATTAAAAATCTATTCAATAGACTAATAATAATATGAATCTAAATTTTTTGTTTACCAAATGTTATTTAAAGCATCATAGCATGACTGCCACATATGAGGTGCACTTCCCCGCCTGAGAGAAGAGATACAGCATTTGCTCTTATTCTCACCGCCCTTTTCGGGGCCTGCATTCTGCTTTCAATCATCATTCCCTCCCAGATATGCCTTGCCCGCGGGGGGGAAGCGGAGGAGATGAACCTCTCATCCGATACTGCACTATCGAAGCTGACGGAGGGGAATGAATCACCGGCCCAAGAAGGGATACCGGTGCACGTCTACATCACAAACAATGACAATGAGAAGCTTGATGTCTCCCTGTTTATAGACTCGGAATTGATAGACCACAAATCGATATCCTCAGGATCGGATCAAAAGATGGACAGATATCTTCTGGAGAAGGGAAGGCACACCTTCAAGATAACCTGGTGGGATGAGGATGTGAAGAGCTCCTTTGAGGTGGAAGAGACAAGAGATATAACAGCCGAGACATCGGTAAATCTATACACCATCCTCAATGATAAGCCTGAGGAGTATGAGATAACTGTGAATCTGGTCAATGAGAACTCCCGGGAGCTGGAAGCATTTCTCTATGCCGACGGCAGCTTCAAGAAGAGCAAGAAGGTGGGAAAGGAGAGCAGTGCTGAGCTGGGGAAGATAAAGCTCAAAGAGGGCATTCATAATCTATCGGTCAGATGGCAGGATGATGATACCAAAATAGAGTATGAAAAGACGAAAAAGCTGATGGTAAAGCGCGATGAGGCAATCATATTCTATGCCCCAAAAGGGGTATCCTTTGAGGCCAAGAATGCCTCCTCCACGGCAGTGGATAGCTCCCCTGGTGTCAGCAATAAAAAAGCGAGCACAAAAAATGAGAATATCGACAAAGAGGATTCCGTCGATAAGGTGGATGATAGCAGCAAGAATGCTTCAAAGACCAATAATACCTCTGCAGAGGTCGATGATGAGAAGGAGGGAGCAAAGGAGGATGCTATTGAGAAGAGAGGTGCAAAGGAGGATGCTATTGAGAAGGGGGATCAGACATCAAGCCAGCATGGGAGTGGACCTGCTGCCAGCATAGGCAACCTCCATCAGGATAATTCGAAGGGGAAAAACCCACCCGCAAAGAATGCCAACTCCATGATTGGGGGTTCATTGGAGGACGAAAATCGATTGTACATCTACGCGGCATTGATCATGCTGACGATCTATCTTCTCTTAAGGCATTGAGATGATCAGAGCCTTTTTGATCCTGATGCTGCTGCTCTCCACTGCTCAGGCAACAGTCTGGGGACAGGGGATCTCAGGCGAGCTACACTGGAAAGAGCAATTGACACTGGAGGATTATACCCTGACCCTGGCCGACTTTTCCCTGGAGGAGAGGCTGATGGTCTTGGTGGAGCTGCAGGAGGGAGGGCGCCTCATTGCCCGCCGGGCTCTTCATGCTGGTGAGTGGCTCGTCATAAACGATTCATTGAGGGTCAGCGCCCTGAAGATCGCTGATGAAGGGGATAAGGATGAGCCTTATGCCATTATGAGAATGCAGCTTCCCAGCGCCCCGGAGATATCACTGATCTTAAGCCTCGATAAGGATCTCTACCGAGGCGGGGAGGAGATCAAAATGCTGCTATCTGTGGAGAATCGAGGCGCTGTTGATGCAGAAGATCTGAAGATAACACTGGATTCCAGTCCCCCTATTTTCAGCAGGAGGTTCAACATATCAAGCCTTCAGGCGGGATCGGCCTGGGATGATAAGAAAAAGACGGCCCAAATCGATCCCATCAGGATCGATCTGGTGGCTCCATATCTGCTCGAGGCATGCGATCTGCAGGTCAATGTCCATGCTCAATATGCTGATCCAGATGGAAATTCCCATCAGTCATGGGGCGGAGGCAAGGCGCATATATTCGGCCCTCTCCGGCTTTTCAAGAGGGTTGAAGGGACTATGGAGTTATCTGAAAGCTACTATGTGATAAATACCCTCAGCAACACTGGAAACAGGACATTCTCTGTGGATCTGTCCGATTACACGGGAAAGGAATTTAGCAGCACTGAGACCCTCCAGTGGAAGATCGTTCTTGAGCCGGATCAGACGAAGACGGTCAGCTATCGCATAAAGCCCATAGAGCCAGCCATGGGCATATCTCTTCCCGATGCCGTAGCCTCGTTCCGCATGGGGGAGAGGATTTACACCATCCGCTCCAACAGGCCGGTGGTGGATGTCACCGGGCCCTTGATCGATGCTAAGAGGAGCATCAGCCCCAAGAGGGTAAAGGCGGGGGAAGAGGTGGTGATGTCCTTGGAGCTGGAGAATCGCGGCAATAGAAAGGCAGTGCTGAGGATGGCAGAGATGATTCCCGAGGGGGCAGAGCTGATCTCAGGGGAGATAAATGAGTCCTTCATGCTCTTCCCGGGCGAGAAGGCCGACAGGAAGATCCGACTGCTGGTGATGGATCCGGATGGAATCGGCATCCCTTCTTCCGTAGTGAGATATCGGGATGTGAGGGGGAATGATTACAGCACCAGAACCTCTCCCCTCCGGGTTACAGTGGAGGAAGAGAAGGCGGGCAGCCCATCAAATGCCTCCCGGAATGATACTGCCGAAAGCAGCATGTCCAAAGTGAGCGACCCGGGAGATGGCCAGGGAGATGGCCAGGCAATTGCCCCATCACCGGATAGCAGGAATCGGGATGAGGAACGGCTGATTCCCAGGAGGCCCGATCATGGGGCGGCTGAGAGCAGATCTGGCCTGGGTCAGAGGCTATCGATTTTGTTGATACTGATCATATTGCTGCTCTCAGTGGCTCTGGATCGCTACCTTTAGGCGGTCACAAATTCTCTCTCCTGTGTCATCTGATGCCCTGCTGTATCTCATCTGCGGCACAATATCCGTTATCCTTCCCTCTTTCATAACGGCAATGCGATCGCTCATATGAGCGTTTCGAAAAACCTATTCATCGAAATGTTTATATACTATTAATATTATAATAATTTTATATGAGAACTGTACTTTCCAAGTTTCTCCTAATTTTTTATTATTCAAATTATTCTCCTCGTTAGATTTTC
>MTKW01029410.1_pt1 | contig 19119 bp, 15 predicted proteins | sample 1042761 | NCBI WGS metagenome assembly MTKW01 (sample SAMN06205366, study PRJNA360243) | anaerobic digester metagenome | biome: Wastewater treatment plant; feature: Anaerobic digester sludge; material: sludge; isolation source: anaerobic digester fed with sludge from wastewater treatment plant ... | reverse complement strand
TGCAGGCCAATGAAGGCGTGATGGATGAGCAATCGCGGCTGAAATGCACCAATCAGATGGATGTGCTGCGGGCAGTAGGATTTGCGTTTGAACTGGCCAGCAAGCCGTTTCGTGTAACTTGCGGGCTGGTCGGAGCGTTGAGTTATGATTTTATCGATCAGTTTGAAAAACTGCCGGCCAATGCCCAGGACATCCTTAACACACCCGACTATGAGCTGTATTTTGCGGACAATATCTTTTTGATGGATCATCGTAAGGGCAAAGGCTATGTCATTGTCAACGCGATGATTACCAACGGCGACCGCGATGAGGTGTGCCGGCAGGCCAGCGCGTGCTTTGAGAGTTATTTTGAGCGGGCCTCGGCCGCGCGTCCGGAACCGCGACCGCCGGCCGATGTAACCGCCTCGCCCGGTACCGACACGACGCAGGACGAATACGAGGCGATGGTGCAACAGGCCAAGCGGCACATTCTCGACGGGGATATCTTTCAGGTCGTCTTGAGCCGAACGATCACCGAGCCGTGTCCCGCCGAGCCGCTGGATGTGTATCGGCAGCTTCGCAAACTCAATCCGTCGCCGTATATGTTTTACATCAACACCCCATCGACGGTGCTGATGGGCGCCAGTCCGGAGTTGAATCTGCGGGTCAGCGGCACCAACGGACGGACGGTGGAGATTCGCCCTATCGCCGGGACCAAGCCCCGCGGCCGAGTCAATGGCAAAATCGACCCCGATACGGACATTCGCAACGAAGCGGAGTTGAAGCTGGATCGCAAGGAACTGGCCGAACATATGATGCTGGTGGATCTGGCACGCAACGACATCGCCCGTGTCGCTCGGCCGGGCAGTCGAATCGTCAATGAAATGCTGATTACCGAGCGGTACGAGTCGGTGATGCATTTGGTCAGCAACGTCAAAGGCAAACTTCGCAGCGATACGGACGCCCTGAGCGCGTATCTGGCGACGATGAACATGGGCACACTGACCGGGGCACCGAAGATTGAGGCCATGAAAATTATTCGACACCTGGAAAAAAACAAACGCGGCTATTATGGCGGCGCCGTGATGTATCTGACCGTTGACGGGCAGTTTGACAGCTGTATTACCATCCGCAGTCTGCAAATTCGCGACCATATGGCCTATATTCGGGCCGGAGCCGGCATTGTGCATGACAGCGTGCCGACGACGGAATTTCACGAAACCGAACATAAAGCCCAATCCTGTCTGAAGGCCGTTCGTACCGCGGCGGCCCGCACAAACGCAAACGGAGGCTCCCAATGAGTAGGCATTCCGCCAAGGTGTTGTTTATCGATAATTTCGATTCGTTTACGTATAACCTGGTTGATGAGTTTGCCAAACGCAACTGCCCGACCACGGTGTATCGTTCCGATACCCCGCTGAAGGAGTTGATTCGCGCGGCGGAGGCCTTTGAGCCGGATTTGCTGGTACTTTCACCGGGGCCGGGCACTCCTTCTGCGGCGGGGGTAACGCTGGAGGCGATTGATTATTTTCACGACAAGATATGCCTGTTCGGGGTGTGTCTGGGGCATCAGGCGATTGTGCAGTATTTCGGCGGCCGGATCGGCCGCGCGCCGGAGGTGGTTCACGGCAAGCCTTCACGGATCAGCCATGACGGAACGGGCGTGTTTGAAGGGCTGGAAAATCCGCTCCAAACGGGACGCTACCATAGTCTGTGCGCAACACAACTGCCGAAGTGTCTGCGGCAAACCGCATCGTTTGAGTCAATCGTGATGGGAGTGGCGCATCCGGCTTTGCCGATTCACGGCGTGCAATTTCATCCGGAAAGCATTCTGACGCCGGCCGGCGGACGGATTATTGAAAATATTCTGAAAATCGCAGTGAACAGGGACTGATGCCCAAAAGGCGTTCGTCAAAAAATGGTTGAAGGGAACAGGTTGACACAGTTATCACTCAGGCAGGAGATTTTTATGACCAAGATTACCGAATATCTTAAACTGATTCTTGAAGGAGAGGATCTGTCGTTTGAGCAGGCTGAGCAATTGCTGGATATTATTTTTGGCGGGGACGTTGCGGAGGTACAGATCGCGGCGTTTCTGGCGGCGATGCGCGTCAAGAAAGCGGCGGTGTCGGAATTGGCGGGACTGGCAACGTCGCTGCGCAAACATGCCATACCGGTGAAGGTAAATGTTTCGCCGCTGATAGACACGTGCGGCACGGGCGGTGCGGCGATGAAAACGTTCAATATCTCCACTGCCGCGGCATTTGTGGCCGCAGGGGCAGGAGCATATGTCGCCAAACACGGCAATAAAGGCATTACCAGTATGTGCGGCTCGGCGGATGTGCTCACGGCAATGGGGGTCAACGTCGCCCCGGGGCCGCAGCGGGTGGCCAAGTGTATTGAACAGGCGCATATCGGCTTTATGTTCGCGCCGAAATATCATCCGGCAATGCGGCATGTTCAGCCCGTTCGTCAGAGTCTGGACTTTAGCACGGCCTTTAATACTCTGGGGCCGTTGGCTAATCCGGCCAGCGTACCGGCGCAGGTGATGGGGGTTTCGGATGAATCGCTGATGCCCCGGATTGCCGAGACGCTGCGGGTGCTGGGACTGCAGCGGGCAATGGTCGTGCACAGCAATGGTTTGGATGAACTAAGTACGATGGGCACAACGCGGGTTTTTCACCTGAAGGATGGGCAAATCACCGAACAGACACTTGACCCGATGGAGTATGGCCTGCAGCGCGCCGATTTTAATGATCTGCAAGGCGGCGAAGCGGTGGTCAACGGGAACATTATCCGCTCTATTCTGGCCGGCGAAGAGAAGGGGCCGAAAAAAGATATCGTGCTTTTGAACGCCGCGGCCGCTATAATAACGGCCGACCTGGCGGAGGATTTTGCCGAAGGCCTTGAAAAAGCCGAGCAGTCTATCACCTCCGGCAATGCGTTGGCGTGTCTGGAAAAGCTGATTGAATTGAGTAATGGGCAGATTTGAGGTCAGTGTTGGGTGTGAACACAAAGTACAGGACATCGGCAGCCGTCAGCGGGAAATTGGCCGCGGCTCGCCGCAAGAGCGAAGCAGGACAATGAGTATCCACATCAAAGTTAAAATTTGCGGCATTACGAATCTTGAAGACGCCCGGCTGGCCTTTGAGTTGGGCGCGGATATGCTGGGGTTTAATTTCTATCCCAAAAGTCCGCGGTATATCCAACCTGAAGCGGCGTTTGACATTATCAACAAACTGCCGACGTTTATCGACAGCGTCGGGTTGTTTGTCAATGCGCCGCTTGAGGAGATCAAGGACATCGCGGAAACGGGATATCTCAACTGGATTCAACTGCATGGCGATGAGACGCCTGAGTTTTGCGACCAGGTTCAATTCGCTGCTATTCGCACGATCAAGGCCATTCGTGTCCGCAAAAAGGCGGATGTGCAAAAGGCCTTTGCGTATCGAACGGATGCGATCCTGCTGGACGCTTTTGCGCCTGACCGCTTTGGGGGAAGCGGCAATCAATTTAACTGGGAATGGGTCGATTATCTGCCGATGCGCATCTTTCTGGCGGGAGGAATTACGCCGGACAATGTCGCTGAGGCGTTGAGCATGGGGGTATATGGCATTGATATTTGCAGCGGGGTGGAGTCGTCTGCCGGCAAAAAAGACCCTCAAAAAATGAAACGTTTGTTCGAGGTGATTCGTTATACGACAGGTCTAAAGGCAAAAGTATGAAACTAAAAGGACGATATGGACAATACGGCGGGTTTTATGTGCCCGAAGTGCTTATTCCGGCGATTGAAGAGATAGAGGCGGCGTATTTGCGGTTTCAGAAGGACCCGGCGTTTGTCGGGGAATTGAACTCCCTGCTGGCCGATTATGCGGGGCGACCGACGCCGCTGTACCACGCGCGACGGTTCAGTGAGCAGACAGGCTTTGCGGTGTGGCTGAAGCGCGAAGACCTTTTGCACGGCGGGGCCCACAAGACCAACAACGCCCTCGGACAGGGCTTGCTGGCCAAATATATGGGCAAGAAAAAACTTATCGCCGAGACCGGTGCCGGTCAACATGGACTGGCAACCGCCATGGTCGGGGCGTTGTTCGGGATGGAGACGAAGATTTTTATGGGCAGTATCGACGTGGCCCGACAAAATGTCAACGTCCATAAGATGAAACTGCTCGGCGCGGAAGTGATTCCGGTTTCCGGCGGCACGGGTACACTCAAAGACGCGATCAATGAGGCCCTTCGGTACTGGACGGCCAATGTGGAAGATACGTTCTATCTGTTTGGTACGGCCGGCGGACCCCATCCGTTTCCGATGATCGTGCGGCAGTTTCAATCCGTCATCGGCAGGGAGGCACGGGCGCAGTGTCTGGAACGAATCGGGCGTTTGCCGGATGTGGTCGCGGCCTGTGTGGGAGGCGGCTCCAATGCGATCGGTATTTTTTCCGGCTTTCTGAACGATTCGTCCGTCAGGCTTGTCGGCATTGAAGGGGCCGGCAGAGGCCTGGAAACCGGCCATCATTGCGCCACGCTGAATAAAGGCGCCGTGGGTATTCTGCACGGCGCTCAGACGTATGTGCTGCAGGATGCCGACGGCCAGATTCACGAAACCGAGTGCGTCTCGGCGGGGCTGGACTATCCGGGCGTGGGGCCCGAGCACGCGTATCTGAAAGATTCCGGACGGGCCGAGTATGTGGCCGTTGAAGATGAGCAGGTGCTGGACGCCTTTGAGATGCTGACGCGGCTGGAAGGGATTATGCCGGCGCTGGAAAGTTCACATGCCCTGGCCTGGCTGCTGAGTCAAAAGGGACTGCTGCCGAGCCGGACCGTTGCGGTGGTGAATTTATCCGGCCGAGGCGATAAGGATGTCGGCATTGTGGAAGAACACCGCCCCATGGGATAAAATACCAAGCACACAAGCCCGACCCTTAACTCAAAACTGAGTACACCAAACTTCAAACTATAAACTACGACGAACTAAAACTTAAACCCCTTCGGCGGGGTGAATTTTCGAGGCAAGTATGGGACGCTATCAAGACGTTTTTGAGTCGCTGCATCGTGCGGCATTGATTCCATTTTTCGTGATCGGCGATCCGGACCGGCAAACCAGTCTGGAAATTGTCAAAACCGCTCTGGACGCCGGGGCCGATATCCTGGAATTGGGGATTCCGTTTTCCGACCCGGTGGCTGATGGGCCAACCATTCAGAAGGCCGACATTCGGGCTCTCAAGACAGGAATGACCCCTCGCAAAGCGTTGGAGTTTGTTGCCGAGGTGACCGCGTACAAGCCTGTGCCGATCGGGCTGCTGGTTTATTACAATCTTGTCTATCGGTACGGCATAGAGGCGTTCTTTCGGGATTTCAAACAGGCCGGGGGAACCAGTATTCTGATTGCCGATTTGAGCATCGATGATGCCGAAGAGGTGGCGCCGCTGGCGCGGGCGGTCGGACTGGAGACCGTGTTTATGGCCACGCCCAACTGCCCCGAGGCGCGTCTGAAAAAAATCATTCAATACACCACCGGCTTTATCTACACCGTTTCTTTGCTCGGGACGACCGGCCAGCGGGACAGTTTGTCGCAGCTTGTCAAGCCGTTGATTCAGCGGCTTAAAACCTTAACCGACTTGCCGGTATGTGTGGGGTTCGGCATCAGTTCGCCTGCTCATGCACGGCAAGTGGCCCAGGACGGTGCCGACGGGGTGATTATCGGCAGCCGGATTGTGAAAATCATCGAGGAGAACGCGGGCGACAAAGACACCATGTGCCGTCTCATCGCTGAATTTATCACGCAGACCCTCAAGGCATTGCAAGAGGACAGCCGGATCAGCTAATTCCAGGACACTCTGCCGGCACTGTCACCCAGCAGCGACAGAGTGGGGATACGGCAGCGATTAGCCGACTTCTATCGGCTGTTGCTTGTCGGCCTTGCGAAAGGACTCCAGCGGCTGGGGGGCGGCCACTTTGCGATAGCCTATGGCCTTGACCACTTCCAGCACCTCTGTCCATGTGGGGAAGGGACGCTGGTTGGCGCGTTTGTATTCGTCGATCGCCATCAAAAACTCGAATTGCTCATCGGTCATTTCGCCTTCTTCGGCGGCACGGCGTTCTTCGGTACGACGATGGCCTGGGCCTCGACGCCGGTCAAAACCGCACCGACGATCGACCAGATTTCGCCGTCGTTCGACTTGTCTTCGGCGTTCCACAAAGCCGCCCGACTCTTCAGACGTCGTGCGTTTTTCTTGAGCGGTATTTTCCGATGTCTCTGTTTTCGGATGATTCAGTTTGTCCGTCATATCCTGCTGCCTGTCAGTTTTATGGGTTAATGAGATTGAGTTGTCCATCAATGCGCCGCGGATCAGAACAGATTGTCCTCGTCCTCGTCGTAAAAGGAAGGATCGTGTTGTTCCTGGTCGCTATAGCCGTGGTCTCTGAAAGCGGCATCGAAGAAATCGTCATACGACGCTTCCTCGCTGATCAACACGTAGGCCTCATCGAGAAATTCTTCCGGTACCATCACCGCGACACCGCTTTGGCCGTCCTGCTGGAATTTCCCCAGATTTTTGAGCACCGAAGGGATATCGTTCTGGGCCAGCAAGTTGCTGTACTCGCGAGCCAGATCCATATCTTCGGCAAATGCCACGGTGACATAGTCTTTCAGGACTGTCGTTCGTTTTCGAGTCTTTCGATTCATCGCATTGCTCTCCGCAAAAAAGGATAGCACTGGCTAATTCAATGGCCCTGATGGCCACGATTGATGGACTTTAAATCGGTAAGAGACCGGACGTGATTAACCAAAAAGCCGACAAAAGACGTAAAAAAACATTGCAAGCGGCTGAAGACCGGCATAAAACTTGCAAATTTAACGATTATAGGCTCTGTAGGTGCAAAATATGTGAATTTTTGGGATTTTTTTTATTGAAATAAAGCCAAAACCTTTTCAAAATACCTGTAATCTTGGTTTTCGACTCGTGAGAGTCGATATTATTGGAATGTCAATTTCAACATGGAGGTGCCGTTATGGCAAAGAAAAAAGCTGCTGCAAAGAAGGCCACCAAAGCAAAAACCGCCCAAAAGGCCGCCACGAAAGAAATGCTGGTTGTCGCCAGCAAGGTCAAGACCTACATCAAAGACAAGGGAATGATGAGTTCGGCCGAGACTCTGACCGCTCTGAACGACCGTATTTATGAGATTCTGGATGCGGCCTGCAAGCGTACGGAAGCCAATCGCCGCTCCACCGTCAAGCCGCAAGATCTGTAAACGGCTAACAGCGTTGCTGTTTCGGCCACGAGCCGAACGTAAGCTAAAAACCCTTCTTTATAACGTGAAGGGTTTTTTTGTGCGCCGACTACGGAGCGCAGGTCTTACAGGGGCGTCGTCCGCTTTGTTCGGCTTGCTGGCGTGTTTGGAAGGTGACGACCCTGGTCGGGTCGATGCGTTTGGCATGGGAGCAGTCGGGACGATGAAAGACCTTACCGGTTCGTGAGGCGACAAAGCCGGTTTGCTTGGCGGCCTCGGTCTGGCCGGAAGATTTGATCGATTCGGCCGCTGCGGCCGGCGGTGCAGCTTGTGGAGCAGGATCGGTGTGCAGCCGAATAACGCGTTGGGCCAATCCATTCTCCACCAGCAGACCGGCCAGGTCCTGGCCATTGACCTCGATGTCGGCCACGAGACAAAATGTATCGCCGCGACGGATGTCTTTCAGGAGAATCGCAGGAAGTGCTCGCTGGTTTTCGGGGATGAGCAGCCGCTGAAGAAAGGCCATTACGTCGCCGGAGACCACTCCCTTGGCGGGAATCTCGATGCCTTGCAGACGAACGGGAATGCGGCGACCGACAACCGGCGGAAAGGCGTCGATATCGCAAATCAGCGTGCAGGCCGCCTCCACCTGGACAACGCGTGTGACCTCGACCGAACCATAGGTTGGAGCCGGTTCAGGCGGCGGGTCAACGGACTGGGAATGCAACGACACGGCCAACAGAAAAACGCCCGCTGAAACCATGCTCAAAAAACGCCCGGTCTTCATTTCAAACTCTCCCCAAATAGTGAAGCCATAGAATCTGCCGCCGTGCAGGTCAAACCCCCGGCACTTTGGGCACCCTTTTTTTTGTCTATCGACAATGTATGCGTTTCACCCTAAACCATTTAATGATGATACTATACCGCCGCCCCATCTTAAGAACAAATAAAATCAGAATAACTCGACAGGTCAAATTAGTCCTTGACCAGCCGGACAAGAAAGGCATAATGATTTTAATGAACAGGACTATGACACATACAGGGGCGGGTATGCGATGATCGCTGTGATGTTAAGTTCACATGAGGTGCTTGTTATTGTGCTGATTGTGGCAGTGATGGTCTTTATTGCCTCTCGTCGAAAGTAATTTTATGTTGAGATTTTTTCAAAAATCCATGAATTTCCGCTTGAACCTGTTTTGGCGGGCGGTATAATCCATGGGCGTATAATATGAATCCAGAGGAGGCCGACGTGAAAAAACAAAGAGGCGTTTCCGGCATTTTTATCAAATGACACAAAGATGAGTTTTTGCGCGCTGATCGGCCGAAAAACATCTTGTGGGTATTTTAAGGGTCGTGGGCATGGATGCCCGCGGCTCGCTAAACCGCAGCATCACTTCTTTTATCCCTTATAGTCCCCGACAGGTCGTACATTGACGTGTCAGATTCCCCTTTCTATGTGAAGGCGACTTTTCAAACCAAAGGCGGGATATCGCACCTGGGTTGAATGGGTTCTATTGGCTCCTTATTGCCCAAAATTGACCTACAAAAGGAGTCTTTAATTCCTGTAATTTTTAGTTATTTGAAAATATCCTTGTTTTCAGCTCTGAAAACGCCTATTTTATAGGACGCTTTGGATGATTTTTACGATCTTGCTACTTGACTTTTAGAATTTGACTTGATATGCTCCCATTAAATAGAAAGCCCCAGACTGAGTGGGGCTTTTGTGTTTTACTGTGCCATGGAAGGCCTTTCAAATAATGACCGGACAGGTCTGGAGCCGAACAGAGGTCGGTTCGCGTGGAAAGGTTTAAGGACTTGTGCAAGTCCGCCTGAATACGGTTTTTTGGAAAGGTTTGACAATTGGCTCAGCAGCAGAAAACCTTGCGTCCGCAGGGCGAGAAGCCCTATGGGTTCAGCATCGCCGGATGGGCAGCGGCGGGAGTATCTGTGCTTGTTCTGCTCTGTTGTATGACATTGGCCATCGCCGACGGGACAATTTACTTGCGTGCGATGGTTCCGAACGAGACGGAGACACCGTTTTACCCAGACATCACAAAACCGGATGAGATGTCGTCCGCAAGCAATGCCAGTAACGTCAATGATGATGAAGAACGGCTACTGGTGTTGCTGGCCGAGGAGGACACAGACAGCGCCTATGCGGTGGTGAATAACGACCAACGATGGCGGGTGGTCAGGATGCGGGTCACAGCCTATTGCCCGTGTTCCAAATGCTGCGGAAAGTTTTCAGACGGCGTTACCGCCTGTAATCACCGAATCCAATGGGGTGATGTGTTCGTTGCGGCAGATAAAAAGTACCGTTTCGGCACGGAAATGATCGTGCCGGGGTACAATGACAATCAGCCCGTCAAGGTTATGGACCGCGGACGGGTCATCAAAGGCGATCGGCTTGATGTGTTTTTCAACGCCCATGCCGTGGCCCAAAAATGGGGGACACGGACCCTTGATGTGCTGGTACGGGAGAACTGATATTACGGGCATGCATACCCCATAACACACTTTTCGGCCGCGATTGCTATATTGCGGCCTTTTTTGCAACTCAGTAAAAGATGTACTCTTGCCTCTATTGCGACTTACCGAACACTTTCTTTTCTCAGAAGTGTCAATCGCTTACTTATCTGCCGCCGTAGACGTCACCTTCGGAACGTGGGGTAAACCGAACGGATTCGGCTTCACAGAGACAAAAAAGGGTGCGGCGGAAGAACCGTCGCACCCTGCAGGTGATTTATAATCCCAACAAAGCGATTATTTCTTCTTTGTGGTCTTTTTCGCGCCGGTGGTTTTGACCCGACCGTGCTTGACGGCGGCCTGAGCAGCGGCCAAGCGGGCGATCGGTACACGGAACGGTGAACAACTGACATAATCCATCCCTGCCAGGAAGCAGAACTCCACACTGGCCGGGTCGCCGCCGTGCTCGCCGCAGATACCGATTTCAAGGTTCGGATTGGTCGCGCGTCCGCGTTCGATACCAATGCGGATCAACTCACCCACACCCTTCTCGTCGATGCTCTGGAATGGGTCGCCGGGGAGAATGCCCTTGTTGATATAAGCCGGCAGGAAGCCGCCCGCATCGTCGCGGCTGAAGCCAAACGTCATCTGCGTCAGATCGTTGGTGCCGAAGCTGAAGAATGAAGCGACTTCAGCGAATTGTCCCGCCAGCAGCGTAGCACGTGGAATCTCAATCATCGTACCGGTCATGGTCTTGAGTCTGCGCAGGTTATGCTTCGCGAGCACTTCCTTATAAACGCGATCGATGATAACCTGCTGGTCCTTGAGCTCGTTGACATCGCAGGTTACCGGAATCATAATTTCCGGATAGGGCTTTTTGCCCGCCTTGCTCAGTTCAGCAGCGGCCTCATAAATCGCCCGTACCTGCATTTCGGTAATCTCCGGATAGGTTACGCCCAAACGCACGCCGCGATGTCCCATCATCGGGTTGACCTCATCGAGACTCTCAAACCGTTTGACCAACTCGGCCATATCGACGTTCAGCGACTTGGCCAGTTCTTTCTGCTTGGCCTCATCATGCGGGACAAACTCATGCAGCGGCGGATCGAGCAGACGAATGACTACCGGCATGCCGTCCATTTCTGCAAGGGTGCCCTTGATGGCCTTCTTGACATACGGTTCAAGTTTGTCGAGCGCCTGGCGGCGTTCCTCGGTGGTCTTGGACAGGATCATCTTGCGCAGATAGAACAGCGGTTCATCGCTGTCTTCGCCATAGAACATATGTTCCGTGCGGAACAGACCGATGCCTTCGGCGCCAAAGGATTTGGCCTTGGCAGCGTCTTCGGGTGTGTCAGCGTTGGTGCGAATGCCCAGCGTGCGGCATTTGTCGCAAATCTTCAGGAAGTCCATCAGCACTTTGTTTTCCTCGCCGGGATCCATCATCGGAAGCTGCCCGACATAGACGGTGCCCTTGGTGCCGTTGAGGGTGATCCAGTCGCCTTCGTTCAGGATGGTGTCATGGACACGGGCCTGCTTTTTTCGGTAATCGATGTGCAGGTCACCGCAGCCGACGACGCAGCATTTACCCCAGCCGCGAGCAACGAGTGCGGCATGGCTGGTCATTCCGCCGCGTGCAGTCAAAATCGCCTCGGCGGCGCGCATGCCTTCAACGTCTTCAGGGTTGGTTTCTTCGCGGACCAGAATAACTTTCTTGCCTTCAGCGGCCCATTTAACGGCATCGGTGGCCGTAAATACGATTTGTCCACATGCCCCGCCGGGACCGGCCGGAAGACCGGTAGCCAGAACGGGATGCTCTTTTTCAGCCACGGGGTCAATAATCGGATGCAGCAATTCATCCAATTGCGAAGGCGTAACACGGGTTACAGCGATTGCCGGGGTGATCAGCCGTTCCTTGACCATGTCGACCGCCATCCGTACCGCCGCCGGGCCGTTCCGCTTGCCTACACGGCACTGCAGCATCCACAACCGCCCTTTTTCGATGGTAAACTCGATGTCCTGCATATCGCGGTAGTGCTTTTCGAGTTTGTTCTTGATGGCCACCAACTGCTTGTACAGTTTGGGCATGCCTTTTTCGAGGGTCGTCAGATGCTTATTGTGTTCGGATTGCGATTCTTTGTTGATCGGAGCCGGTGTGCGAATGCCGGCCACCACATCTTCCCCCTGGGCGTTGACCAGATACTCGCCGTAGAATTTATTTTCGCCGTTGCCGGGGTTGCGCGAAAAGGCCACACCCGTGGCGCTGTCTTCACCCATATTGCCAAAGACCATCACCTGAACGTTGACCGCTGTGCCCCATTCATCCGGGATGCCTTCGATGCGACGATAGCTGACAGCACGCTTGCCGTTCCACGAGGCGAACACCGCATGGATCGCGCCCCACAGTTGCTCCATCGCGTCATCAGGGAAAGGTTTGCCGAGGACTTCTTTGACTTTGGCCTTGAATTGTTCGCACAACTCTTTGAGGTCCTCTGCGGTCAAATCCACATCGTTGAGATAGCCTTTGCGTTTTTTCATCTCGTCCATCAGCTTTTCGAGCTGACGTCGAATGCCCTGATCATCTTCGGGTTCGATGCCTTCGGCCTTTTCCATCACAACGTCTGAGTACATCATAATCAGACGACGGTAGGCGTCATACACAAAGCGTTCATTGCCGGTTTGCTCGATCATGCCGGGAATGGTCTTGCTGGTCAGACCAACGTTCAACACGGTCTCCATCATGCCGGGCATCGACGAGCGAGCACCGGAACGCACACTGACCAGAAGCGGGTTTTTCGGGTCGCCGAACTTTTTGCCCATAATCCGCTCCACCTTGGCCAGAGCTTTTTGCACTTCTTCCTTCAGACCCGGCGGATACTTTCGGTTGTTGGCGTAGTAGTAGGTGCATACTTCGGTGGTGATCGTAAAGCCTGGAGGAACCGGCACACCAAGCGAAGCCATTTCTGCCAGGTTGGCACCCTTGCCGCCCAGCAATTCCTTCATCTGGGCGTTGCCGTCGGCCTTGCCTCCGCCAAAGAAATAGACCATCTTCGCCGGTTTCTTTGCGACAGTTTTCTTTTGGGTTGCCGCTTTTTTGGTTGTTTTTGCCTTAGCCTTCGCCTTAGCCATTTTCAACGTCTCCTAAGTTTAGACTGTGTTTATCCTTATTCGTTTTATACAACCGTTTCGCCTGGCCTCACACAGGCCCTGACGTGTGTCCCGATGTTCTCACGCAATGATTAAAGGAAATCGAATATAGTGTGAAAAATCGGAGATGTCAACACCGAAAAGCGTATTACCGGCTAATTTTTATTTTGGCCGGTGGTTTTCCCTCTTTGGTCCAGAGAGCCCTTACAGCAGCGGTGCGGCCAGACGGACAACACCCTCGGCCAAACGGCGGACCAAGCCGACCTGTCCGATGCCGCATTGGCAATGGGCGGCCAGCTGTTCAATCCACTGGGCGGTGTGGTTGATTTGCTCGCGACTGTACACAAACATTGCAGATTCATAATTAAAAAAAAGACTCCGGATATCCATATTCGCAGACCCCAAGATCGCCGCTTCGTCATCCATCAACAAGGCCTTGGCGTGCATCATCCCCCGGGTATAAAACAAGATCAGGCCGCCGGCCTGCTGGATATCGCGAAGCCAATTGCCGCGAACAATGTCCGGCAGAAGGTGGTTGGAATGCTTCGGCAGCAAGATTCGCACATCCACACCCCGCCGAGCGGCCAGGACCAGGGCCTGACAAAGCGGCTCATCCGGCACAAAATACGGCGTCACCACCCACAGCCGCTGACGTGCGGCATAAATCATTGTTAAGATCGCATCATATAGCGGATCGCCTTCAATATCCGGCCCGGAGGGAACAAACTGCACCACTGCCTGGCCAGACGGTTCGGGACGGCGGTTATCTTCCGGCGGCAGCGAGGGGGTTTCGCCGCTGGCAAATTCCCAATCGCGACAGAAAACTTCCTCCCAGTGACGCACAGTGGGGCCTTGCAGTACAAAGGCCAGATCCTGCCAGTGTTGGGACAAAGCAGGCGGACCGATGTATTCGTCGCCGATGTTGGCCCCGCCGCCAATGACAGTCTTATAGTCGGCAATGTAGATCTTGCGGTGGTTGCGCAGGTTGCTGCGTCCCCGAAACGGGTGATGCAATACCGGCAAAAACCAGGCAATCTTGCCGCCGGCGTCGGTAATTTTCTTAAGATGCTTCGGGCGGGTATGCAGCGAACCGACGCCGTCCATCAGAACTCGCACGGAAACGCCTTCAGCGGCCTTTTTGGCCAATTTATCGATGATCACTTGACCGCTCTGGTCGGGGCGGAAGATAAATGTGGAGATGTGGATGCTCTGACGGGCCCCGTCAATAAGTTGCTCCAGTGCGGCAAAACGCTGCTCTGCGGTCGTGCACAGCGAAAGGCAATGCCCGTCTTCTGCACCGGGCAGGTGGTAGGACCGCAGCAGCCGGTCAATCACGGAGGTTTGATCGATCGAGATGGCCCTGGAAGTATCCAAGCCCAGTCGTGCCTTTTTTTCCGCCCAGCGTTTAAGTTTGCGCCCGCCGAACAACAGGTACAGCGGTACCCCCGCATAAGGCACCAGCACAATGACCAACAGCCAGGCAATCGTTCCTGAAGGAGAATGCTTTTGAAGCAGGATATGCGCGATCAATATGACGGCCAGCAGAAACGACCCGATCGCAAACAGATACGACAAAATGGTCGGGATTACCAGATTATCCATAGACGGCATACCTCAAGCCCAGCCAAACAGGATTAACGGATTAAAACAGCGACTTTTGCCGTTGTCTTGGCAACGGAACGGCCTTTGGGATCTCGACTTTCTGCCTGCACGACACGATGCCGCACAATCCGGACTCTACTAATACAAAACCCGGCGGCAAAAGCAAGCGAATTTCGGTAAATTGCGGTAAAACGACAGAGGATTGCACTGCGGCTGGGGGCTTCTATTGTGCTGCAAGACAGGAGGCAGGGCAAGCGATAACGCCCCGGCAGTACCGCACTGTACCGATAAGACGTAAGGGTCGGTCGGGAGTGCGATATCCCCGCGGCGCAGAGCACTGTCGGGATTTGCCGACAATTGGGACATCCCGACAGTGATTTTGTGTATTCGGCGAACTGGCCTGTTTAGCCCCTGGCACCGCGGAGGATATTGCGGTCGCCGTCGGTCCAGTGGTCGCGGTAGTAGGTGGAGGCCTCAAAAGTGTCGCTAAGGGATTGCATCTTCTCGGCCAGTTTTTTGCGGCAGTCCTGAACAACGGCCTGATGTTGTTCATCCGACATCAAATTGGTCATCTGATAGGGGTCGGCCACGTTGTCAAACAGCAATTCCTGATCGGCGCCGTCTCGCGGGATTCTGAACTTGGCGTAGGTATAACGTGCAGTCCGAATAGCTCGCCATTCATGGCCGGTATCCCAATTGGCGGTGGCACCGGTGCCTTGCAGAAAGGCGTAATCCGGCTCGTCACCATCCCGACCGAGGGCCGCATGCGACAGGTCCATTCCCTCAAACCGAGACGGTATCGGCAACCCCATCAACCCCAGCACCGTCGGAGAGATATCAACCGTTGAGAAACAGGTATCCACCTGGCGGTCAGAGGGGATATGGCCGGGCCAGCGGATTAAGAAGGGAATGCGGGCAGCTTCTTCGTAGAAGATATTCTTGGCACGACGGCCGTGCGCGCCGAACATCTCGCCGTGATCGGAGGTAAAGACCACGACCGTGTTGCCTGCCAGTCCGCTTTCGTCCAGATACTTCATCAGCCGTCCGAAATTCCAGTCAAGATTGGTCGTCATAGCATAATAGTTTCGCCGCCAGGCCTCCAGCCGGGCTCGTTCGTTGTCGGACAATCTGGCCCAGCCATCGGCGTACGGATCGTTGACGGGTTTGTAATTGGGCGGATGCGGAAGCACGGCGTCGGCAAATTTTGCCCGGTACTCAGCCGGCACATTACCCTCATTCCACGGGTCGTGCGGTGTCCCCCATGACAGTACCATTGCAAACGGACGGGAAGACCGCTGCGCACGACAGCGCAGCCAATCCATGGCAAGATCGGTCTGACCGTCCGGTTCATAGACACCCTCGGGCCAGAAGTTTTTTTCTTTCGATTCGGTATGATAATAGGTGTTGTAATAGTCGTGGTGAAAGTTAAACGCCGCCCAAAAGCCGTTAAAGCCCAGCCGATGGACGCCGCGGGGCACAAACGAATTGTCCGGATTATAGTGGTCCCCCAGGCGGTTGGCATAGAGATGCCATTTGCCGATGTAGGCGGTCTCGTAGCCGCCCCGTGTCAGGACATGACCCAGACACTCCTGATAAGGATTGAGTCGCAGTTCATTGATCACCATGCCGTGGCTGGTGGTATATTTCCCCGTCATCAGCGAGGCTCGAAAAGCCGAACAGACCGGCGTATTGGCAACGGCATTGCGGAAATTGGCGCTTTGGCGGGCAAAGGCATCCAGGTTGGGTGTTATCGCATTGCCCGCACCGAGATAATCCCGGCCGTTCCAGTAATCGGCATAGCCGCAATGATTCAGGCCGAGCTGGTCGGCCATCACAATCAGCAGATTCGGTCGGCTGTCCGAGCCGGCAGCAAACAACGACGAGGATAACGGCGACAAGGCCAGCACACCTGCACCAAGACAACTTTGCTTGAGAAAAGTCCGTCGATTCATCTTCATTCTGCTCTCCCGTTTGGGCTGTCAGTTTTGCTCCTAATAGCGAAAGTCCTGACACCGCGGATCCGGCATCGAACACGCAATCCATTCCTGAACAAAATAGTAAAAATCTTCGAGATTTACCTGGCAGTCCAGATTAAAGTCCGCCGGATTGAAGCCCCATGAGCCGCAATCGTTATCCATAATCTGAACCGGCACGGTTATCTCCGGGTATCCATCATACGGCGAATCGGGCTGCGCGACAAGGCTCAATCGCAACATCGTATCGTGAATTGCCCGCTCCATCGCATCATCATCGATCGCTGTGACCGTTATAGGTCGCGGGGCATGCCAGTCGGTTGGGTTAAACACAACGCGATCGGGCCAAACCGTGACCTGGTTGGGATCCAGTACATCCTCAATATCCACCGTCAGCGGAAAAACCTGCGGGTCGGCGGTAAGTGTCAAAACAATCTGATCCGTCAAGCCGCCTTCCTGAACAAGCGTTTGACCGTCTGTTTGGGTCACTTCCAACGACGGCGGCACCTGCGTAACGGTTCGGATGGTCAGATTATCCACCGCCGCATAATTGCTTGCCCGGGCACTCAGGCCGATATAATTGGCCTGACTTTGGCTCCAGCAAAACGACCGGCGATCCACCTGAACGCCATCAAAAAACGCCGTGGCCGTGACCTCACTGCCCGCCTCAAAGCCGCTCGGCACAAACACCACGCTGAGTGTACCGGCCCCAGTGCCGAGAGCGACTGTTCGCATCAGTGTGCCGCACTGCCACACGCGAAGATGGCCGTCCAGGGCCACATCCACAAAATAATCGCAGACTCCCTCGGCAGAGCTTCCCCCGCGATAGGTGGTGGCACTGTCATTGATATCGCCAGCGGTTACGGCTTGCTCACGGGTCATTCCAAGGCCGAAGCCGACAAAGCGATTGGCCGCATCCGATGCGGCACTGTTGATCTCGACGATGTCCAGCGAAACGGCAAATCCGTTGGCTGTGCCGAAGGTCTGGCCGGAAAAATTATAATCCACAAAAACGTTGGACATCCCCGGGCCGACGGCCATGTGCAGCCGGCCGGAAGTGATTTGAATCGAACTCGGCTGACCGGAGCCTTCAAAGGCTTCCACATAACTCAGCGGGGCCAGTTGTCCGCTCATCCCTTCCTTCACGGCACTGATATCGGTATTGTCCGGGCGGTCAAAACTATCGCTGAACAGCACCGTTTGCCCGTCCGATGACAGTGACAGCAAGCCTGTCCCTATTGCCAAAGACATCAAAAATCGTCTGAGCATCTTTATATTTCCTTATCCTTGCAGCAGAAATCGTTTTTTACCTGTTCAATTAGTGCGGGCCGCTTGACGCGATTGAGCCAGCCGTTCAGGTGTGTCCAGGGCAGCGCCTGGGTCATTTTGTTCTTTCATCCACCGGTCCAATTCGTCGGATAACTCTTTTTTGATCTTGGCATAGCGTGCGTCATCCGCCAAATTTTCCAGCGAGTAGGGATCCCGGCTGACATCGTAAAGTTCCTCGGGCGGACGCTTCATATACCGTTTGACAATGTGGTAGGCTTTCTCGTTTTCGCCGGCAGCCAACAGCCACGATTGCCAATAATGCGTGTGGTTTATGCCCATAATGTATTTTTGGATATGCAGCTCATCCGGCAAAAGATTGCGGATATAACGATAGCGGCCATCGCAAACCGAACGGATGGGATAGGGCGAACCTTCCGGCACATTATTGTGCATCGCATACGTGTACTGCCGGTGCGTATCGGTTTTGTCCAATAAAACGTCCAAAAAACTGGTTCCATCAAATGCGTCGGGGGCAACCTGGCCGCCGGCTGCCTCAATGAGCGTGGGCAGGATATCGGCATATTGAATCATTGCGTCCGTGCGGGCAGCGGGCTTAACCCGCCCCGGCCAGCGTACCACAACGCCGCTGTGGACCCCGGACTCATAATTCGTCCATTTGCAGCCGGGAAACTGAGCGCCCTGCTCGGTGGAGAAAATGACCAGTGTGTCGTTTGCATGGCCTGTCTGTTCGAGGGTGTCCAGAATGTCGCCTACTTTTTTGTCAAGCACCTCAATTTCCGCCAGATAGGCTGCAAAGTCCCGCCGAGTCGGCGGCGTGTCCACGAAATCGGCTGGGAGGCTGATCTCTTGAGGACGAAAATGTCCCGAATCTCCCACTGTCCACGGCACATGCGGAACAACCAACCCCACAACAAGACAAAACGGCTGGCTATTATCGGCTTGCATGTAGCGGCGAATCCCGTCGCAGTTGTAATCGGCGGTCGTCGCCACGCAGTTGTCTTCAAACCCTTCTACCTTGTCAAACGGAAAACACCGTTGGGGAGTCGCATCCCGTTTTCCGGCCAGTCCGACACGATAGCCTAAATCGCCTAAATAGTGGCACATGCTTTTCGTTTGCGGTAATGAAGAACAATGATTCCAACACGTCCCGCTTCGCATGGGATACAGGCCTGAATACAGTTCCGTTCGGCACGGTTGGCACATCGCCATCGCAAGATAGGCCCTGGAAAACGTCTTTCCCTGTCGGGCGAATTCGTCAATTCGCGGTGTTTTGACGTTGGTTCCCCCATATAATGGAAAATCATTATAGGTTGCGTCATCCGCCAGAATAATCAAAATACTGGGCTTGCCGCGAGCATCCGAGGCAGATGTGTTTTCAAAAAGACCCGCCGTTGCCGCTGTCAAAGCCGCTGCTTTCATAAACGAACGTCGATTC
>MTKW01008110.1_pt1 | contig 19128 bp, 15 predicted proteins | sample 1042761 | NCBI WGS metagenome assembly MTKW01 (sample SAMN06205366, study PRJNA360243) | anaerobic digester metagenome | biome: Wastewater treatment plant; feature: Anaerobic digester sludge; material: sludge; isolation source: anaerobic digester fed with sludge from wastewater treatment plant ... | reverse complement strand
GTTCGCAGGAATCTCCCGCTTCAAACAGACCGTAAGGTCGGTTAAGCGGTGAGTAGTTCAATAATACTGATTAACTGATTAATCTTGCTTAAAAATACAGACGAATGTATAATTATTTATGTTAACTTGAGTATGATAAATTAAAAATATTGAGGGAGGCTATATTTGTAATGAAGAAGTTTAGCAAGATTGTGGTTGCCCTAGTGTTAGTTCTAGGGTTAGTGTTAACTGCTACGGCCTGTGGAGGGACTAATAACCAGGCATCTAATCAAGGACAGGATCAAGAGAATGTAGTTTACAGAGTTGGAACAGAACCAAGCTTTGCACCTTTTGAATATGTAGATGAAGCCAGCGGTGAAATTGTAGGCTTTGATATTGATTTGATCAAGGCCATCGCCGAAGATCAGGGTTTTCAGGTGGAAATCGTTAATCTGGGTTTTGACGGCCTGATTCCGGCAGTACAGACCGGAAATATTGATATTGTAGCTTCTGGAATGTCAATTAAGGAAGAACGCCTTAAAGAAGTTGATTTTAGTGAACCTTATATTGATGCTGGATTAGCCATTGCTGTCCCTGAGAATAATACAACTATTAAAGGTGAAGCAGATCTGAAAGGCAAAACCGTAGCAGTACAGATTGGTACCACTGGTGCTGAAAAGGCTCAGGAGTTAAAGGATGCCGGAATCATCAAGGATATTAAGACCTTTAATACAGTTGATGTAGTTATTATGGAACTGGTTAATGGGGGCGTTGATGCCGTAATCAATGATAAGCCTGTAACTGAGGCCTTCATAGCCAAACAACCCGGCAAGATTAAGATTGTTGGGGAGACCCTGGTCAGTGACTCTTATGGATTTGCGGTTAAAAAGGGTAGTGATCTATTGGCCAAGATAAATGCCGGGCTGAAGAATGTTCAGGAAAACGGTAAATTTGAAGAGATTATGAAAAAATACTTCTAATAGACCTTACACGAAATACAGGAAATGCGTAACACCATCGTGTTACGCATTTCTTTAAGATTGAGGTGATCAAGTGGAAATTATCTTAAATTATCTGGAACACATGATTAGGGTTTTTCCCCAACTGCTCAGTGGAGCAGTTCTTACTATTGAAATAACGGCTCTTTCAGTTTTCTTTGGTACCTTAATTGGTTTATTTATCAGCTTAGGAAAATTGTCTGAATATAAAGTGCTCAGGATACCTGCTAATATTTATGTTGAGGTAACCAGAGGTACCCCGTTATTTGTCCAGATTCTCTTATTTTATTTTGGACTTCCGGGATTAGTCTCGGGTATCACCAAGCAACCCTTTAGAATTGAGCCTTTGATCGCTGCTGTGGTGGTTTGTAGCCTTAATAGTGGGGCTTACGTGGCCGAGATTTTCAGGGCCGGGATTCAATCTATTGACCGGGGACAGATGGAAGCAGCTCGCTCCTTAGGTATGACTAGAAGGACAGCTATGCGTCATGTTATTTTGCCTCAAGCTTTTAAAAGGGTATTGCCACCTTTGGGTAATGAATTTATTGCCTTGTTAAAGGATACTTCTATCCTAGCCGTCATTGGGGTACAAGAGTTGACTCGCCGAGGCCAATTGTATGTGGCTACATCATTTGCGTCTTTTCCAACATATATCGGGGTAGCCTTAATGTATCTGATTTTGACCTTAAGTATTTCCAGAGTTGTGGCTCATTTGGAAAGGAGGTACGCTGTAAGTGATCGAAGTTCGTAATCTCTGTAAAAGTTTCGGTAATCTACAAGTACTGCAGGATATAGATCTGACTATCCGGGCTAAGGAAGTAGTTGTTGTTATTGGTCCTTCCGGTTCAGGAAAGAGTACTTTCTTACGCTGTCTCAATTTATTGGAGGAGCCAACAGCCGGGGAAATTTTTATTGAAGGTGTAAATATTACTGATCCTAGGACAGATATCAATAAGGTTCGGGCTGAAGTAGGTATGGTTTTTCAACGCTTTAACCTTTTTCCCCATAAAACTGCTCTGGAGAACATCACTCTAGCACCTATGCAGGTTAAAGGTCTAAGTGAGGGCGAGGCAGTAGAGTTAGCCCAGGAATTATTAGCCAAAGTAGGGCTGACAGATAAAGCTGATGTTTATCCTGATTCTCTTTCCGGCGGCCAACAGCAGCGGGTAGCTATTGCCAGGGCTTTGGCTATGCGGCCTAAAATTATGCTCTTTGATGAGCCTACCTCTGCTTTAGATCCTGAGATGGTGGGAGAGGTATTGACTGTAATGAAGGATCTAGCTGACGAAGGTATGACAATGGTTGTGGTTACTCATGAGATGGGTTTCGCCAGGGAAGTAGGGGATCGAGTTATTTTTATGGATGAAGGGCGTCTGGTGGAAGAAGGTCCGCCAGCGGAGTTTTTCGCTCAGGCTAAAAATGAACGGACCCGGGCTTTCCTAAGCAAAATCATCTGACAATACAAGACAAAGGGTTGTGTTCCTGTCTTGCGAAGTTAAGGTGAATTTCGACTGGTATTCTATTAAAATATTAGGTGTGCGAACAGTTTGTAAATGGTAATATTATTTGACTCTGAGAATTTGTGGTGTTATAATCGAACAAGTGAATGGTTCCAGATCTACTACTAAGGAACAGTTCCCTGTATTTATTTTTAGGAGGAATGTATTTAATGCAAGGCAAAGTAAAATGGTTCAACAAGGAAAAGGGTTACGGATTTATTGAAAGGGAAGATGGTACTGACGTATTTGTGCACTTCTCAGCTATCCAGATGGATGGCTTTAAAACTCTTCAAGAAGGCGAAGATGTAGAATTTGATGTAGTCGACGGTCCTAAGGGTCTGCAGGCTGCCAATGTCGTAAAAGCCTAATCACTTTGTTGAAGTCTCCCCGGTAGTCGACTACCGGGGTTTTTTAGATCTATCCTTAGTAGATAATTCTAATTACTGAAAATAATCCTGTTCTTCATTATTAGAGCAGGATTTTTTGTTCCTGGAAGGGAATAACTAATAATACAGCTACTGAATCGCCCAAAAGGGCAGAGGGTTGCTGGTGAACTTTGAGCAAGGAAGTCGCAAATCTCTGATTTGTTGGTTTCCACTGCAGAATGGGAGGAGTGAAAGATATGAAATTTCAATTCAGAGGCAAAAACATTCAAGTAACTGATTCACTTAAGGATTATGTAGAAAAACGCCTGAGCAAACTTGATAAGCATTTCAATGCTGAACCGGAAGCTGTTGTCAGTTTCATCGTAGAAAAGGAACGGCAACGTGTTGAAGTTACTATGCCCCTCAATGGTTATATCCTCCGTGGAGAAGAAGAATCCACAGATATGTATACCTCTGTAGACTTGGTAGTAGATAAACTGGAAAAACAGATTAGTAAATATAAGGCTCGTTTTGATAAGAAGCGGAAGACCAGTATTAAGGATTTACCTACAGAAAGAATTGATTATCGTGCTGATGATGAGGAACCGATAATCGTTAAAACAAAGAGATTTGATCTCAAGCCCATGGCTGTTGAAGAGGCTATTATGCAAATGAACCTATTGGGTCATAGTTTCTTTGTTTTTTCCAATGACGTAACCGAACAGGTAAACGTTGTTTATCGTCGGAACGACGGGAACTACGGCTTAATCGAACCTACTAATTAAAGGGATTAGTGATGTTGTTGTCTCATTGCTAATTGACAACTGAAGTGATAAAATTAATTTTGAGTAAGAAGGAGCCTTGAGATAGGCTCCTTATTGTTATAAAGGATGTGGAAGATCATGGCCTGGAATTTCTTAAAAAATATTTTTGATGATAATGCCAAAGAAATAAAGCGGCAAAGTAAGCGGGTTGAGCTTATTAATAGTTTGGAACCAGAAATGCAAAAATTATCTGACGGTGAACTTAGACATAAAACCACAGAATTTAAGGAACGTTTAGCTAATGGTTCTACTTTAGATGAGATACTGCCGGAAGCTTTTGCAGTGGTAAGGGAAGCCTCGAGACGGGTGTTAGGCTTACGGCATTTTGATGTGCAACTAATTGGCGGTATGGTGCTCCATGAGGGTAATATCGCTGAGATGAAGACGGGTGAAGGTAAAACCTTGGTGGCAACTTTACCGGCTTATCTTAATGCCTTGACTGGCAAGGGTGTGCATGTTATTACAGTTAACGACTATCTGGCTCGCCGTGATAGTGAGTGGATGGGTCAGGTTTACAAATTTTTAGGCCTGTCCGTTGGACTGATCGTTCATGGTCTCGATTTTGAAGAACGGAAAAAGGCCTATGATGCTGACATAACTTATGGAACTAACAATGAATTCGGCTTTGATTATCTGCGTGATAATATGGTTTTCCACTCTGACAACATGGTACAAGGCCAGCTTAATTATGCCATTGTAGACGAGGTGGACAGTATCCTGATAGATGAGGCCAGAACACCTTTAATTATTTCTGGGCCTGGGGATAAGCCGAAGGATCTTTATCTTAAGGTTGCGCAAGTAATCCCACGTTTGAAAGCCGAAGAGGATTATGAGGTTTTTGAAAAAGACAAAAGGGCTAATCTTACTGAGCAAGGAATTGCTAAATTAGAGAAGATGCTGGGGGTGGATAACCTCTTTGATGCTGAAAATACGGAGCTTTCCCATCATGTGAACCAAGCCCTGCACGCTCATACGCTGATGAAACGTGATGTCGATTATGTAGTGAAAGATGGCCAGATCATCATCGTTGATGAGTTTACCGGCCGCTTGATGTTTGGCCGGCGGTACAGTGAAGGATTGCATCAGGCTATTGAAGCCAAAGAAGGGGTTACAGTGGAGAAGGAGAGCCAAACTCTAGCCACTATTACCTTCCAGAATTATTTTAGAATGTATGAGAAGCTGGCTGGTATGACTGGTACAGCTCTGACAGAAGAAGAAGAATTCCGCAAGATCTATAATTTAGATGTCTTTGTAATTCCGACTAATAAGGAAATGATCCGCGAAGATTTGCCGGATGTTATTTATCGCACAGAAAAAGGAAAATTTGATGCGGTAGTTGAGGATATTGTTCAGGCTCATCAGACTGGTAGACCGGTATTGGTGGGTACAATCTCTATTGAAAAATCAGAGCTTCTAAGTCAGCTTCTGAAGAAGAGAGGGATTCCTCACCAGGTTTTGAATGCGAAATACCATGAGATGGAAGCTCAAATTGTAGCTCAAGCCGGACGTAAAGGAGCAGTGACTGTCTCTACTAATATGGCTGGTCGCGGTACAGATATTATATTAGGTGGTAATCCAGGATTTCTGGCCAAGCAACAGATGCTGGAGATGGGTTTTGAACTGTCGGTAATTGAGGAAGCTTCCAGCCACAATCCAGACATTGACGTAGAGGTTGCCAGAGCTAGAGAAGTTTATCAAAAGATCTACGAGGAAAAGAAAGTCGAAACGGATCGGGAGCATGATGAGGTAGTCCGCCTCGGAGGATTACAGATTATCGGTACCGAGCGCCATGAAAGCCGCCGGATTGACAATCAGTTGCGGGGTCGTTCCGGGCGTCAGGGTGACCCGGGCCGCAGTCAATTTTATATTTCTTTAGAAGATGACCTTATGCGGCTATTTGGAGCCGAAAATATTATGGGCATGATGGATCGTTTAGGTATGGACGACACTATGCCTATAGAGAATTCTATGATCTCTAGGGCTATAGAAAATGCTCAACGTAGGGTTGAGGCCAGAAACTTTGAGATCAGAAAGAACGTTTTAGAATATGACGATGTGATGAATCAGCAGCGTGAGGTTATTTATAGTCAACGCCGTAGTGTGCTGCTAGGAGATGACGTTAAGGACAGCGTTCTAGATATGATAGAGAAGGTTGTTCAGAGAACTGTGGATATGTTTGCAGGGGAGAGCAAATATCCGGAGGAATGGGATTTGAACGGCCTGGTTAAAGAGGCGGTAGCTCTGTTTCTACCTTATGGTAATATCACTGTAGAGCAGTTAGCTAAGTTATCGGCTGATGAAGTGCGAGAACTCCTTGTTACCCAAGCTACTGCCCAGTATGAACAACGCGAGGCCGAATTGGGTTCCGAGAAAATGCGGGAGCTGGAACGTCTGGTAATCTTGCGTGTCGTGGATGGAAAATGGATGGGCCACTTGGATGCGATGGACCAGCTCCGTAGCGGCATTGGGCTAAGGGCCTACGGACAAAAGGATCCCCTGGTAGAATATAAGTTTGAAGCATATAATATGTTCAATCAGATGATTGAGGAAATCCAAGAAGATGTTGTCCGCTACTTATTCCATGTAACGATTATGGAAAGGCCTGAAGAACGCAAGGATTTGGTGCAGAATCTTTCCGGGGATGAAGACGGGGGAGGAACGACCAGAACGGCTCAGGCTAATAAGGTGGGCCGTAATGAACCTTGTCCCTGCGGTAGTGGCAAGAAATACAAGAAGTGTTGCGGACAGAATGCTTAAGTGAGGAGGATATTACCTTATGATGGATATAAAAAGGGAATTGGATCAGGCTAGGATTAGAATCTCTGAGCTTAGGGGGTCTCTTTGACTTAGAAGGTAAAAAGGCTCAGATTGAGGATTTAGAAAAGAAAATGGCTGAACCCGGTTTTTGGGATGACCCAGAGGCGGCCCAAAAAATCGGGCAGAAAGTTACGGCTTTAAAAGATAAGCTAGCGTCCTTTAACAAACTAGTACAAAGCTATGAAGATATTCAGGTTATGTACGAATTAGGACAGGAAGAGGAAGAGTATCTAGAGGAGGCTGAGGAGGCTCTTCTGGAATTAGGCCGAAAATTGGATGAACACGAGTTGGAACTTCTTTTTAAAGATAAATATGATAGTAACAATGTAATACTTTCCTTACATTCTGGAGCAGGGGGCACCGAATCCCAGGACTGGACAGAAATGCTACTACGTATGTATACACGTTGGGCGGAACGTCGGGGTTTCGGAGTAGAAATGTTGGATTATTTACCGGGGGATGAGGCAGGGGTTAAAAGTGTGACCCTCTTAATTAAAGGTGAATATGCCTACGGGTACTTGAAGGCTGAAAAGGGTGTTCATCGCCTAGTTCGTATTTCGCCTTTTGATGCATCTGGCAGACGGCATACTTCTTTTGCTGCAGTGGATACTTTGCCGGAAATCGAAGAATCTGACAATTCACTAGAGCTGAACCCCGCTGAGCTGAAGATTGACACTTATCGAGCTGGAGGAGCCGGAGGTCAGCACGTCAACAAGACTGATTCAGCAGTACGGATTACTCATATACCGACGGGAATAGTAGTACAGTGTCAGAGTGAACGCTCTCAGAACTCTAATCGTCTGGCGGCGGAAAAGGTCTTAAAGGCGAAGCTCTTTGAATTAAAAAGGCAGGAACAGGAGAACGAAATGGCCTCTATTCGAGGGGAACAACGGGAGATTGCCTGGGGTAGCCAAATTCGTTCCTATGTCTTCCACCCATATAGTATGGTTAAGGATCACCGGACTAATGTGGAGCTAGGAAATGTCAACGCAGTCATGGATGGAGAATTAGATAGTTTCATTGATGCTTATTTACGGCAGCAAGCTGCCCAGGAATAAAGGAATATAGCAAATAAATTGGGAGGCACTGAAGATGAGTTTCACGGAAGCACAATTAGCAGACAAAGCAAAACAGATTCGTCGGCACATTATCAAAATGATTACAGAAGCCAAATCAGGGCATCCGGGTGGTTCTCTTTCGGCAGTAGAAATTCTCACAGCTCTCTATTTTCAAGTGATGAGAATTGATCCTGCTAATCCCACTTGGGAGGCTAGGGATAGGTTTGTTCTGAGTAAGGGCCATGCTGCGCCAGTGCTTTATGCGGCCTTAGCGGAACGTGGATTCTTCCCGGTGGAGGAACTGCTGACGCTACGCAAAATTAACAGCCGTTTACAAGGACATCCTGATATGAAAAAAGTGCCGGGAGTTGATATGTCAACTGGTTCCTTAGGACAAGGAATCTCTGTTGCTATTGGTATGGCTCTGGCAGGCAAGTTAGATTGGCAAGAATACCGGGTTTTTGTTCTCTTAGGTGATGGTGAAAGCCAGGAAGGCCAAGTCTGGGAAGCCGCCATGGCTGCAGGCCATTATCAGTTGGATAATTTGATTGCTTTTTATGATTATAATGGCTTACAGATTGATGGGACATGTAATGAAGTTATGTCAGTTGATCCAGTAGCAGACAAGTTCCGCTCTTTTGGATGGAATGTGTTGGAGATTGATGGGCACTCCTTCTCTCAGATTTTTGAAGCGGTGGAGAAGGCTAAGAATGTCCAGGGAAAACCGACTATGATCGTGGCCAAGACAGTCAAAGGAAAAGGTGTCTCCTTCATGGAAAATGAGGTAGGTTGGCACGGAAGCGCACCGTCTACGGAACAAGCGGAAAAGGCTTTGGCAGAGTTGGCTTAGGAGGAATAAACATGGAAAAGATAGCAACCAGAGAAGCATATGGAAAAGCCCTAGTTAAATTAGGAGCACTTAATGAACGTGTAGTAGTATTAGATGCAGATCTATCTAAATCAACGAAGACACATGATTTTATGAAGGCCTATCCTCAGCGCTTTTTCAACATGGGGATTGCTGAACAGAACCTGATGGGTTCAGCAGCCGGTCTGGCGGCCTCAGGTAAGATTGCTTTTGCCAGCACTTTTGCTGTTTTTGCTACGGGTAGAGCTTTTGAGCAGATTCGCAATTCTATTGCCTATAATAAACTTAATGTGAAAATTGCTGCCACACATGCTGGTTTAACTGTCGGTGAAGACGGTGCCTCTCATCAATCGGTGGCAGATATAGCTATAATGCGGGCTTTACCGAATATGACTGTGTTGGTACCGGCTGATGCTGTTGAAACTGAACAGGCAATATTTGCAGCGGCCGAATGTGATGGTCCAGTATATATCCGCTTAGGGCGATCTGGTGTACCTGTATTGTATTCTGCGGATTACCAATTCAGGATTGGTCAAGCCTCGACCTTAAGAGAGGGTAGCGATGCTACAATTATAGCTACGGGGCTTATGGTGTCTGAAGGCCTGAAGGCTGCGGACGAGCTGGCTGCAGAAGGACTAAGGGTGCGAGTTCTCAATATCTCATCTCTCAAGCCTATTGATAAGGACTCCATTATTAAGGCATCCCAAGAAACAGGAGCTTTGGTTACTGCTGAAGAGCATAGTATTATTGGTGGCTTAGGCAGTGCCGTAGCTGAGATTTTGGTGGAACATGCTCCTTGCCCCTTGGAACGGGTAGGGGTAAAAGATACTTTTGGAGAGTCGGGCAAGCCTCAGGAACTGTTGGATAAGTACGGGCTAAATTCTAGCACCATCAAAGAGGCGGTATGCAAGGTTATGAAACGCAAACAGTAGTAATGAAGAATAACAAGAACTGGACTAGCAGTTCCTCGCCTAGAAATGTCTAAACTCATCCCGTAAGAAATCGCTTAGCGGTCGAAATTCGCCGTCCTGGCTCAGTTCTCCCTGTCCGGCACGTCCTGTGCCGGACTAAGCTATTTCTAACGGTATATCGTTAAGACATTTTCGCTAAGCTCGTCAAAGCTACTCCAGTTCTTGTTATTCTTCATCTTGGCAATAGGAAAACAAGAACAGTGTTGCTTTCTGCAGAGGCAGGCAGAGATTAGCAAAAATTATTTGCAGGATTTTGCTTGCCACTGTCGAAAAAAGGTCTTATATATACCTGTTGTCGGGAACAAGTAACAATTACTTTCGTCGATAGGTATAATTAGGGTTATTAAGAGGTGGTTCAATGATTCAGATGTATAATGTGTCGAAGACTTACATGGGCGAGGTTAAGGTCAATGCCCTTAGAGATATAAACTTACATATCAAAAAAGGTGAGTTTATTTTTTTGGTCGGGCCAAGTGGTGCTGGCAAATCTACTTTGACTAAGTTAATAATTAGAGAGGAGCTGCCTACTAAAGGTCAGATTATGGTTGAAGGCAGGAGCCTTTTAAGAATGAAGGAGAGGGAAATCCCCCATTACCGCAGAAAGATTGGATTTATTTTCCAGGATTTCCGTCTCTTGATGGATCGTACGGTATATGAGAATGTGGCTTTTGCTATGGAGGCTGTCGAGATGCCCCGGAGTGAAGTGAAAGCCAGAGTTCCGGCAATCCTTGATATGGTTGGTCTTAAGGATAAATTGCAGTCTTATCCTTATGAATTATCAGGCGGTCAACAGCAGCGAGTTTGTATAGCCAGGGCGATTGTTAACACGCCACGGGTTATTATTGCGGACGAGCCTACTGGGAACTTGGACCCTGAAACATCTTGGGAGGTAATGAATTTACTTTCAGCCATAAATAAAAGAGGAACTACTGTGGTAGTGGCTACCCACGATCAGGATGTAGTTAATCGTATGAAACGCCGAGTTATCGCCCTTTCAAATGGTAGAATTGTTCGGGATGAACAGAATGGAGGCTATGGCAATGAAAATTAGTAGCTTATCCTATTCGTTCCGCGATGCTTTTCGCTCTATGAAGCGCAATAAATTAATGACTCTTGCCTCTTTGGCTACAGTAGCTATTACCTTAATTATCTTAGGTTGTGCCTGGTTATTAGTACTGAATACGAATTATTTGGCTAGCACTATGGAGTCAGAGCTTGAGATTAGTGTTTATGTTCATACTGATCTTTCCCGGGAGGAAGCTTTAAATATGCGGACAGATATTGAGGCCTTGTCGGGTATAGCTTCAGTGACTTTTGTGCCTAAGGAAGAGGGCTTGCAATCGATGGAGGGTAAATTCGGTGAAGATGTTGATTTGCTGGAAACCTTGCGTGGTAGAAATCCTCTGCCGGATATGTATAGAATAAAAGCTACCGATGCAGATCAAGTACCTGCTTTGGCTCTAGCTATGCAGAGCATCCAAGGTGTGGAACAGGTAAAATACGGTCAAGGGATGGTGGAAAAGCTGCTATCTTTGACTGACTGGATCAGAAGTGTGGGCCTGATTGTCATAATTGCTGTTAGCATTGCAGCCATATTCTTGATTGCTACTAGTATCCGCCTTACTGTCTTTGCCCGTCGTAAGGAAATCGGGATTATGAAGATGGTGGGAGCAACTAATGCCTATATTCGCTGGCCTTTCTTTTTAGAAGGTATGATAATTGGGTTGTCAGGGGCTGTGATTGCCGTAGGAGTAATTCACTTCTTCTATATGCAATTGTCGCAAAATGTGTCCTTGACCTTAAGTTTTATCTCAATTATGAATGATAAAACTGTGATCATGGAAATCTACCGTAATCTGTTGTTCTTAGGCACATTTATCGGTGCTATGGGAAGTGCTATAAGTCTCAGGCGTTTCCTTAAGGTCTGAGTGATGAAAGAATAACATGAATTGGAGTACCGGTACCGGTTCCTCGCATAGAAATGTCTAAACTTATACCGTAAGAAATAGCTTAGCGGTCAAAATTCGCCATTCATGGCTCAGATCTTCCTGTCCGGCACGTCCTGTGCCGGACTAATCTTTTTTGCGGGATTTTGTCCTTTTGTCTTTCTCTTTTTCCTCGGGAGAATTGTTTTTAAAGGATTAATATAGTAAGATAAATTTACATATAAATAGATGAAGAGGAACGGGAAGAGTACCCGTATTTTTTACGCTTAGGCGAGTAAGGTGGCAAAAGTAATGACAACAATGAATCCAAAATTAAAGAGAGCACTGCAAATATTCACGGCTATTTGTGTGATTTTTACTATAGTAGTAGGGTCATTTATTGTAACGAATTTCCGTAATGTGATGAGGATGGTTTATGTAGGATTATTAGTCAAAACTCAGGCTTTGCAACCGGTGACAACGGAACAATTACTGGAAGGGGCCGTAAGAGGTATGGTAGACTCTTTAGATGATCCTTATTCGGCCTTTATGGATAGTGAAGAATTTACTGAAATGCAGAATTATATCCATGGTACTATCGGTGGAATTGGTATCTATGTAGGGGTTAAGGATAATAATCTTGTGGTCCAGTCGCCTGTTGAAGGCAGCCCGGCAGCTTTAGCCGGTATCCGGGCTGACGACATAATCATAAAGATTGATGATAAGTCCACCGCCGAATTAAAGTATGATGATGCTGTGAATATGATGCGAGGAGAACCGGGTACTGAGGTGAAAATCAGGATTATGCGAGAAGGGGTAGCTGAGCTTCTGGATTTTATCCTCGTTAGACAAGTAATAGACCTGCCTACGGTAAGCAGTAATATCCTACCTGGTGAGCCTAAAATAGGTCATATTCGTTTGAGTATGTTTGCTTCTAATAGTGATGAGGCTTTGGCTATGGAACTAGAAAACTTAGAAAACCAGGGAATTAAAGGCTTAATCTTGGATTTACGGGATAACCCTGGAGGAGATTTGGAGACGGCAGTAAATATTGCTAAGTTTTTTGTTCCTGCTGGACCTATAATTTATTCAGTTTCCCGGAGTGGTGTTACGGAGACTTATGAGGTGTCCGGGGATTCCGCTTTTGATCTACCCTTAGTGGTATTAATTAATGAAGGTAGTGCCAGTGCTTCGGAGGTGTTGGCCGGTGCTCTGAAGGATACGAAATCGGCGATCTTAGTAGGGGAAAAGACTTTCGGCAAAGGTATTGTTCAGTCAGTTCTACCTTTACCCGGAGGAGACGGCTTGAAGCTGACTACCTCCAAATATCTAACCCCAAATAAGATTGATATTCATGAAAAGGGAATTGAGCCTGATGTGGTAGTCGTCCAGGAGGAAAGTGTTTACGAGGATTTCGATGATGATTTGCAGTTACAGAAAGCTATCACCATTATTAAGGAACAGCTTTAGTCGTAATATTATAGTGTTCTGTAATAAAATGAACTGCAATAAGCTGTAATTACTAAGGCGTCGTCTAGAGCCCTTAATAAAAGATATTTGGGGAGAGAATGAATGACTGCTTTTGGCCAAATTTTTATTTTAATACTCCAAAATATATTATGGTTATTAGCTAACCCCTTATATTGGGTTGTTCTGCTTTTGGTAGTGTGGCAGCACCGCAGGATACAACAGACTAGCCAGAGATTGTTTGCTGAGCCGGCCGATTCTATTTGGCCGGCTGTTTTGGCTGCTGTGTTTTACGGTTTTATAGGAGGAATTCTAGGTAGCTTGCTGATGCTTCTTGTGGGGGTTTCCATCTGGGAGGTAGGTATCGCTTATTTGTGGGTAATAGCTATGGTGTTGATGCTTATCCGACAGAGATTCCTCTGTTTTTCTTATTCCGGTGGGTTAATAGCGATTTCCAATTTGCTCTTTGGTTTTCCCAAGGTAAGTATCCCTCATCTGATGGGATTAGTGGCTATTTTGCATTTGGTGGAAGCGTGGTTGATCTATGTTACTGGACCTCTTTTTCCGGTGCCGGTATATGTGAAAACTAGAGAGGGACAGATAGTGGGCGGCTATAATCTGCAAAAGTTTTGGCCCTTGCCATTTGTGGCCTTTGTGGCTTTACAGATGCCTAATTCGGATATTTTAATAGAGACTATAAAAATGCCGGAATGGTGGCCGCTGTTGCAAACGGAAATAGCTAGCGGGTCTGGAGAGCTGGTCTATGCTATGGCACCTGTACTAGCTGCCTTAGGTTATGGGGACATTGCTGTATCTCAGGATCCGCGGACTAAGACGAGACGCTCCGCTTTGGAGTTGGCAGGTTATAGCTTAATCCTGCTGGGTCTGTCTATTTTGGCGAGTCATTATCCTTCGCTGGCTTTCTTGGCGGCATTTTACGGTCCTTTAGGCCATGAAGCCTTAATAATTATCGGTCAGAAGCGGGAATTGACCAGAAGTCCACGGTATGTCCGGCCATTTCAGGGTTTGATGCTCCTTCATGTTAAGCGGAATTCACCTTTTTGGAAGGCTGGTGTAAGGAGCGGAGATATTATCCTGCGGGTGAACGGACAAGAGGTTGATGAATATTCAGATTTGCTTGTTATCTTGCAAGAAACTGGGTCAAGGGCAGAGCTAGAATATCTGTCTGGACAGAAGCGAATTTTAAAGCGCTGCCTTATCCAGGGTCTACCAAATATAAGGCTAGAAGGTTCCCAGTGGCTGGAAGGGCAGCAGCTTTTCTTAGGTATTATTCCGGTACCCCAGGGGCAGTATGGGTCCCATCTGATCTTTTCTGGTTCTGTGAGTCTACTGAAGCGCTGCTGGAATAAATTATCGCGGAAAATGAAGTAAAAATTTAACGAACAAACATTCGATTTATTAATATCATTGAGTAAAAGGGTATGATATAATTATCCACAGACAGCAACTTATTTATAGGTGAGAAAAATGGTTCAACAACCGGAAAAACGCTTATTTGAACTAAAATCAGAATATACACCTCGAGGGGATCAGCCGAAGGCGATTGAAGCGATAGCTAGGAATATTGAGCAAGGTGTCAGGATGCAAACTCTGTTAGGGGCAACAGGTACAGGGAAAACCTACACTATGGCTCAAGTCATTCAGAAGGTGCAGAAACCAACCTTAGTTATTGCCCATAATAAAACCTTGGCGGCTCAGCTATGCAGTGAATTCAAAGAATTTTTTCCTGATAATGCTGTAGAGTATTTCGTCAGCTATTATGATTATTATCAGCCTGAGGCTTATGTACCTCATACTGACACATATATTGAAAAAGATGCCTCAATTAACGAGGAGATTGAAAAGCTGCGTCACTCAGCGACGGCGGCTTTATTTGAACGGCGAGACGTTATTGTGGTAGCCAGTGTTTCTTGTATTTACGGCTTGGGTTCTCCTGAAGAATATCGAGATCTTCGTTTATCTCTGCGAGTAGGGCAAATCTACGAGCGAGACGATATTCTGCGTCGGCTGATTGATATTCAGTATGAACGTAATGATCTAAATTTTGTCCGGGGAACCTTCCGGGTTAGAGGCGATGTTATCGAAATTTTCCCGGCATCTCATGGAGAAAGGGCTATTAGGGTTGAGCTTTTTGGCGATGAGATTGAGCGGCTTGTAGAAATCGATACCTTAACTGGTGAGATCTTGGGTTTGCGCAAGCATGTCTATATTGTGCCAGCCAGTCACTATGTAACTAATAAGGAGACGATGGCCAGGGCTATCGGTACTATTAGGGAGGAATTGGCTGGGCGTTTAGAGGAATTTAATAAGCAGGGTAAACTATTGGAGGCTCAACGACTAGAGCAACGGACAAACTATGATCTTGAGATGATGCAGGAAATCGGCTTTTGTTCCGGCATTGAAAATTATTCGAGGCATTTGACGGGTAGAAAAAAAGGGGAGCCCCCCTACACATTGTTGGACTTCTTCCCAGATAATTTCCTGATGATCATAGATGAATCTCATGTTACAGTACCTCAAATCGGTGCCATGTATGAAGGAGATCGCTCGCGGAAAACAACCCTAGTTGAACACGGTTTTCGCTTGCCTTCGGCCTTGGATAACCGACCTTTACGTTTTGCGGAGTTTGAAGAAAGAATAAAGCAGCTAGTCTTTGTTTCGGCTACTCCTGGGCCTTATGAGTTGGAACATAGCCGGGATGTGGTGGAACAGATTATCAGACCTACTGGCCTATTAGATCCAGTAGTAGAGGTTCGGCCTACTAAAGGGCAAATCGATGATTTACTGGAAGAGATTAATGGGCGGATCGAAAAGCAGGAACGGGTACTGATAACCACCCTTACTAAGAAAATGGCTGAGGATTTGACAGATTACCTTAGTGATATGGGTTTGAAAGTGCAGTACCTTCATTCAGAAGTGAAAACCTTGGAGCGGATGCAGATAATCCGTGATTTGCGGGAAGGTGTCTTTGATGTGCTGGTAGGAATTAACCTTCTGCGGGAAGGGTTAGACCTGCCTGAAGTATCGTTGATAGCAATTCTTGATGCAGACAAGGAAGGGTTCTTGCGATCTGAGCGCTCTCTGATTCAGACCATAGGTCGGGCAGCGCGGAATGTTAATGGACAAGTTATTATGTACGCTGATCGTATTACCGGTTCCATGGAAAAAGCTATTAGTGAGACGAATCGCCGTAGAAAGATCCAGCAAGAATATAACGAGACTCATGGCATAGTACCTCAGACAGTTAAGAAGGCTATACGGGATGTACTAGAGGCTACTATTGCCGCGGAAAGTCAAGTCTCTTATCAAATAGAAGGCAGTAAGATGCCTAAGTCGGAAATAAAGAATCTGATTGCCCGCTTAGAAAAGGAGATGAAGGAAGCTTCCAAAGAACTGGCCTTTGAGAAAGCGGCGGAATTCAGAGATTTAATAATTGAGCTGAAAACACAGTTATAGCTCAATTATAGTCTGGAAATGAAAGGACAAAACTATGGCACAAGATAAAATTATTGTTAAGGGAGCACGTTCCCATAACCTGAAGAATATTGATGTAGAGATTCCTCGAGACAAGTTGGTTGTTATTACAGGACTTAGTGGCTCAGGTAAGTCATCATTGGCTTTTGATACTATCTATGCCGAAGGACAGCGACGTTATGTGGAATCCCTTTCCTCCTATGCCCGGATGTTTTTAGGACAGATGGACAAGCCGGATGTAGATTATATTGAAGGGCTGTCTCCAGCTATCTCCATTGATCAGAAGACTACAAGTCAAAATCCCCGGTCTACTGTGGGAACTTCAACGGAGATCTATGATTACCTACGACTTTTATATGCCCGAATAGGCAAGGTCCATTGTTATAACTGTGGTAAACCTATTACTCGACAAACTGTGGAGCAGATGGTGGACAAAATTCTGACCTATCCTGAAGGTAGCAGACTGCAGATCTTAGCTCCTGTAGTACGTGGGCGTAAAGGCGAACATCAGAAAGTATTTGAAGAGATCCGCAGAAACGGCTTTGTCCGGGTCCGTGTCGACGGAGAGCTCCATGAGGCTACTGAGGAATTTAACTTAGAGAAGAACAAAAAGCATACTATTGAAGTAGTGATTGATCGGATTATTGTGCGTCCTGGCGTGGAAAAACGCTTGGCTGATTCTCTAGAAACCGCCTTGGGATTAACTGATGGGCTGATTATTGTGGATGTCAATCAGCAGGAAGAGTTGTTATTTAATGAAAAATTTGCCTGTGTAGATTGTGGGATTAATTTTGATCAACCCTCTCCCAGAATGTTTTCTTTTAATAATCCTTTTGGAGCCTGTCCGGAGTGTACAGGCTTAGGTATTAAGCTAACTATAGATCCGGATTTAGTGATTCCTGACCCGAAGAAGAGCTTGAGTGAAGGGGCAATTAAGCCATGGAGCAGGAGTACTTCCCGTTGGTATATGGGTATGTTGCATTCCCTTTCGGAGCAGAAAGGCTTATCTTTGGATCTGCCTTTTGAGGAGCTGCCAACTGAGCATAAGGAAATGGTACTCTACGGAACTGGGGAGGAGAAGATACGTTTCCAGTATCGGAATGCCCAAGGTAGAGTGCGGATGTATGAGACCATTTTTGAAGGGGTTATCCCTATTTTGGAAAGGCGTTTTCGGGAAACCCAGTCGGAGTATGCGAAAAAAGATATTGAATCATATATGAACAGTGTTCTGTGTCCCAAGTGTCATGGAGCCCGTTTGAAACCAGAAACTCTCTCCGTCACTGTTGGAGGCAAGAATATTTATGAAGTCACCCGTCTTTCAGTAGGGGAGGCCTTGGAGTTTTTTAATAATTTGCATTTAACTGAAAGGGAACAGTATATTGCCCGTCAGATCCTGAAGGAAATCAGGTCACGTTTAGGTTTTCTGGTAAATGTGGGACTGGATTACTTGAATCTTCAGCGTTCCTCAGGAACCCTTTCCGGTGGTGAAGCTCAACGGATTAGGTTAGCTACCCAAATTGGTTCCAGTCTGATGGGAGTGCTCTATATTTTAGACGAGCCTTCTATCGGTTTGCATCAGCGAGATAACGATCGGCTTATTGAAACCCTCAAGTCCTTGCGGGATTTAGGCAATACAGTGCTGGTGGTGGAGCATGATGAGGATACTATGCGGGCGGCGGACCAGATTATTGATATAGGTCCGGGAGCAGGGGTTCATGGTGGTCAGATTGTAGCCCAAGGCACAATTGAAGAAATTATGAAGGTTTCGGAATCAGTAACTGGACAGTATTTAAGCGGTAAAAAGGAAATTCCCATACCCCTTATGCGGCGCCCCCTTAATGGCAAATATCTTCAGGTTATTGGAGCCCGGGAAAATAATCTTAAAAATATCTCAGTGTCCATACCTTTAAATGTGTTCACTTGTGTGACTGGAGTTTCTGGCTCTGGGAAAAGCACGCTGGTCAATGAGATTATCTACAAGGAGCTGGCTCAAAAACTTAACCGAGCTAGAAGCAGACGACCAGGTGATCACGATGAGATTAGGGGCTTGGAACATCTGGAAAAGGTGATCAATATTGATCAGGCGCCTATTGGCCGGACACCTCGCTCTAATCCGGCTACCTATACGGGAGTATTTAATGACATACGAGAGTTGTTTACTCAAACTCCGGAGGCCAGAATGAGAGGATATAGTCCGGGACGGTTCAGCTTTAATGTTAAGGGTGGCCGTTGTGAGGCTTGTAGTGGTGACGGAATTATTAAGATAGAGATGCATTTTCTACCGGATGTGTACGTGCCTTGTGAAGTCTGTAAGGGAGCTAGATATAACCGGGAAACCTTGGAAGTCAGGTATAAGGGGAAGTCTATTGCCCAAGTCCTAGATATGACCGTGGATGAGGCTGTGGAGTTTTTCCAGAACTTACCCAAAATATATCGTAAACTAAAAACTATTCAAGACGTAGGCTTAGGCTATATCCGTTTGGGACAACCGGCTACTACCTTATCCGGTGGTGAAGCCCAGCGGGTGAAGCTAGCCACAGAATTGAGCCGTAGATCCAACGGCAAAACCCTTTATATTCTGGACGAACCTACAACCGGCTTACACATGGCAGATATTCATAAGCTACTAGGTGTCTTGAATAAGCTGGTTGATGCCGGTGATACAGTATTAGTTATTGAGCATAATCTTGATGTAATTAAGACCGCCGATTATTGTATCGACTTAGGGCCCGAAGGCGGAGAAAAGGGTGGTCAAGTAATAGGGCTGGGTACCCCAGAGGAGTTGGCGGCCAATCCGCAGAGTTATACAGGCCAGTATCTGAAAAAGGTTCTTAATTTATGAAGAATAACAAGAACCGGATT
>MTKW01002511.1_pt1 | contig 19131 bp, 20 predicted proteins | sample 1042761 | NCBI WGS metagenome assembly MTKW01 (sample SAMN06205366, study PRJNA360243) | anaerobic digester metagenome | biome: Wastewater treatment plant; feature: Anaerobic digester sludge; material: sludge; isolation source: anaerobic digester fed with sludge from wastewater treatment plant ... | reverse complement strand
TTAATAATGTGATTAGTAACCGTGTATAAGTCTTTCTTTGAATATTGATGTAATTTAGGTTTGAAAAAGCACATATTTAAAAACCACCCCTTTCGTGTATATAAATTATATCATTTTTAAATAAAAATGCAATATCTAGACATAACTTTCTTTACATTTCGTTATCTCTTGAATATCGCATTATAAAGTTATTAAATAAAATGTCATTAATTAATTGAAATATCAATTGTAAAGAAAATTATTGGTTCATAAATAATTGTTACTAATGAAAAATTATATTAGATCTTATTTTCTTTGTCACCTTATATATTTCTGATTTTTACTTTTTGGTTTATTGGGAATTGTCATTCGAATTAAACCATTTTCTAAAGCCGGGTTGAGATAACTTGATCTTAAAGTTTCTTTAGATTTTACTCCTAATCTTGACATAATTTCATTAGCTGATAACGGAATGTCTGGTTCCATTATTTCAAGAAGTCTGTTGACCTGATTTGAAATGTTTTGTGACTCTCTTTTAACGTTTACTAATATTTCATCTAATGTTTCATCAATCATTTTTAACATAAATTCAACAAAGAGATCAGATTTACCTTGTTTATTACAATTTGATATTGACTGATAATACTTTTCTTGATTTTTTAAAATCATATTTTCAATTGGAACATATTCAAATATCGGGTTCCATTTAGTTAGTAAAACATTTTGCCATAATCTAGCAACTCTTCCGTTGCCATCCACAAATGGATGGATAAACAGAAATTCATAATGAAATATACAAGACTTAATTAAGATTGGTGTTTCCTGATCATTTTTTAACCAATTAAATAAATCTTTCATTAATTTAGGAACTAGTTCTTCTGTTGGAGCAAAAAAGATTGGGATATTATTTTTAAAGACGCCAACACCTTGTGTTCGGTAATTTCCTGCATTATCGTCAATTACGTCTAGTATCATTTTATGAGCTTTTAAAAGATCTGCTTCTTTATATCCATCAAATGACTGAATCATTTGATATGCTTTATAAGCATTCTTAACTTCTTGAATTTCATGTTTTGGGCCGATTACTATTTTTCCGGCTATCACATCAAATACTTGATCAACCGATAAAGAATTAGCTTCAATCGCTAATGATGAATGAATGGATTTTATTTTGTTGTTTTTTCTTAAAACTGGCATTCTTTTTAATGACTCATATTTATTTATCATTCCAATTTTTTCAGTAATAGAAATTGATAATACCAACATTTTATTAGAAATAACAAACGGTGGTTTGTACACTAGTAATCACCTCTTTATTCTATTCCTATTTTATCAAATGATATCCTTAAACACAATATATCTTGCTTAAATCATACTTAATATCTTGCTTAATGAATAAAAAATGGCTGTCTTTTTATGACAACCACTTTTGATTGCTTTTTTGATTTGCAACTATTATCAGTTGCATTTTGTGATTATTTATTAATCTTTTTTTAATAATTGATTGTATGCCAAACAATTCCTTGTCCGCAGATCTCTTTAAATGCTTCGGCACATTTATTAAAAGTTTTTTCGGGATAAGCGTTACTTCCTGTTGATGTTTTAACTCGGCCATCACTATATTCGATAGTTAACACCCAACCACCACCATCATCAATTAAATCATCTGGTTTATATTTATCCTTTATTTCAAATAATCCATATGTATATAGTTTATTAATTAAAATCGTCTCTTCTTCATCGGTAAAGGTTTTAAATAATGTTGTTTTTTCTACATATATTTCACTTGAATCTGGTTTTGGTCCATAGGTAATCTTATTAATAATATTTTTTTTAAAATCAAATACATATGTCGTTGATATACCGCCCATATAATCGGTTGTTTTAAAGGATAGTTTCTCAATCGGGGTTTCTTTATATTCTTTAATCCGATTACAACCACCTAATAATAAAACAAATAAAATAATTATGATAAATTTCCTTTTCATACTTCAACTAAGACCCCAATGAAAATTGGTAGATTGGTTTGATTATCTAAAATCATATAAACAAATGGTCGATTTAAATTAATGTAAATTTCTTTTTGATAGCTAGTACCAACCATTCCAACTTTGGTAACGGCAGCTGCCTTAGTTCCTTTTTCGTCAAGTGAAATAAATGTCTTATGTAAAACACTACCAATATAGATGTTCCCATATGAAGATGAACCCATCTTAGAAAAATCAGCTGCACCTGGATTAAAGGCATCAGCCATACCTAAATTAATTAATATGTTATTTAACATTATGTCATATTCATAAGTAAACTTTGGTGTGGTTGCGACTACTTTTTCTTTCATTTGATTGTTTAAAGTATTAGTTAAAGATTCTATCGTTAAAGAATTAACATAATCATAGATATTAACCCCTTCATTAGGAAGTAAGGCCGCAAAACTATATTTATTATCTTTATAAGGCCTTATAAAACCTTGAGCGGATCCGTCTTTAATATAGATTGACTCATTAGAACTCATCATTGTCGCTGGTTGCGCTTCTCCCTTGATGCTATTAAAGATTCCATCTTTAACTCTATCTGGTACAAACGGAACTTCCCATTCTGAATCAAAGACAATCGCATTCATCAAAAACATAACATCTAATGGACCGATATCATCAATAATTTTTTTAATCATTCCATCAGTATTTTTATCAACCCAAGTATTCATATCATCAACTGTCGTTTGATCAAATTTCGACTTATACATCTCAGCATTATAATAATTAGCATTCGTTTGTAAGAAATCTTTGTTGACATCGATACCAGTATTACGATACCAAATTGAATTAGCAATCTCAAGCTTATATTTGTTTCCACTAGGAAGTGAATTAACATATGTATGAAGATACTCATTTAACTCTTCAATTGTAAGTCCACCGCCCAATACATTTTCCATTTCCGCTTTAGTTTTCGCATCAGCTCCGTTCGCTGTCATTGCTAAAGCTAATAGAATTGAAAGTGGAGAAACTAACATGTTTTTATCTTGACTTGATTTAACACTTTCTTTAAAAATATCTAAAGTAAACTTAATATGAGAATTAGCAAAATTTTCATCAACTGGTCTTTCTAGAACTTTTTGGGTCGTGATTTTTTTCGTTAATTCTTCTGACTTAATCTCTTTAGCGCATCCAAAAAGCGTATAAATAATTCCTAATAGTAACACTAATCCAATTAATAATCTAAAAGTTTTCTTCATTTTCAACTCCTCCTTACAATCTTTCGTGTCTTCATTTTAATTATACAAATAATTAAATTAAAAATGTAAGTTCGCTCGTAACTTACATTTTTTTCGTCTTATGTTGCAAATATTAGTTTATTTTTTCAAGGTTAGTAAAGTAACCGACTCAACATGATTAGTTTGCGGGAACATATCAACTGGTGTTGTTTCTACAATATCATATTTAGTTGCTAGTATCTTTAAGTCATCAACTAATGTTAATGGGTTACATGAAGCATAGATAATTCTTTTAGGAGTTTCTTCTAAAATAAACTTGCACAAATCATCACCAAGACCAGTTCTTGGTGGGTTAAAGACCATCACATTTGGTTTGATATTTAATTTTTTGGATACTTGAAGGGTGTCTCCTTCATAGATTTCAATATTATCAAGATTATTTAATTTAATTGCTTCTTTGGCGGCTCTTACCGCATCTTTACTAATTTCAATTGAATAGACTTTATCAACCAATTTTGAAATATATATTCCAATACTAGCTACCCCGGCATAAGCATCTAATACGATATCATTTTTAGTAAAATTACCTAGTCTTAAAATTTCATCATACATATTCTTAGCTTGTTTTAGGTTGAGTTGAAAAAAAGAATCTGGTCCGACTAAATATCTAACATCACCAATCATATCTTCTAAATAATCTTCGCCATATAGCTTTTCGATATTGCCTGTCACAAATTCTCTTGAGCGAAGATTATCATTAATTGAGACAAAGATTGAAGAAACTTTAGGGTTATTACTCGCTAATTCATTAGCTAACTCTTTTAAATCAACCTTTTGATATGAAATAAAAGTAATTTGAAATTCCCCTTGATAATTAGTCCTAACTTGAATAAAACGAATATATCCGTCTTTAGTTTTATTATTATAAGGTTTAATGTTGTATTCAGTCATTAGCTTAATTATTTCTTTTAATATTAAGTCAATATTAAATTTATGGACTAAACAAGTATCAATTGGTAAAAATCGGTTACTATCTTGATAATAGAGACCAAACGCAATTTCGTTATCATAAATTGTAACTGGTAAAATTACGCGGTTACGATATCTAAATTCTTCAGGTGATAAAATTGTATAATTTAATTTGGTTTTTTTAGTTTCTTTTCTTAAATTAACATTATATAAAAAATTAATCACATTTCTTTTATATTTAATCGTTTCAAAGTAAGACATATGTTGCAGATTGCAGCCGCCACATTTATAGTAATACTTACAAGCTGGCTCAATTCTTAAGGGACTCTTGGTTAAAACTTTCAAGTTTTTACCTTCTAAATTACCTCTTGAATTTGTTTCTAATTCAACTTCAACTAGCTCTTCAATTAAGGCGTAATTAATAAAAACAGGTCTTTTATTTAAATACGCAATTCCTTCCCCAAAGTTACCTAATCGTTCAATTTTAAATTTAACTTTTTTCCCCATATATAACTCCCCTTTGAGTTAAAAATAAGTGCCGAAGCACTTATTTCATAACAAATATAACACATTGCGGATCATCATTATGAGTTATTTCTAATAGTGGGAAATAATGTTCATAAATGGCCCCGCCATCTAAAATAATCGTTAGATTATATTTTTTTAAGTTGCGATCAACTGATTTCGGATCAGTTAATTCTAATTGTTGTAGCGTTAATTCTAATTCTGGTGTTAAATCTTCATATGACCTAACATTATTAAATGCGTTATTTTTAAGTGTTATCCAATAGTGTCTTGGTACTTGTTTAACTGGTGTTGGCCCTTCACCTTCTGGTTGCGGCTTTTGATATAAATCAACTATTAAGATGCTTGAACCATTAGTTTTTTGGAAAACATTTGATTCTAGATAAACACTTAGTTGAATATTTTCTGCTACATTATAATCATTTACTAGGAGAATATTTGATTCTAAAATATTTTGAAACTTAGAAGTTTTACTTCTTAAGTCACTATTGATTAAATATAAGCCAAACTTGGTGTTTTCTAAGACAATATTATTAAGGTTAATTGTCGCGTTTTCGCCCTTAATCATTGACATATTTTCTTGTCTAGATTTAAGCATTACTGATTCTAGATTTAATACTGTATTATTAACGGTAATTAAATCAGGTGCTGATGTATCAAAAATAATTGAATGATAATTACCAATAATTCTTGATGGTCTGTTAACAGTAATTGGCGCATCTAGAACTAAATTACTTTGCATAATCATATCAACATCAAATGTTAAATCATTTTTGTTATAGACGTTTTTACCGACAACTACTTTAATTGGTTGAATAATAGTAATTCCCTCATCAGATTGAATAATTAAGTCAAATTCTTTACCCACAGCTTCAGGACTAAATACTAATCCGCTTTTAGCGTTGATATATTCATTTGTTACATCAAGCCCGTTTAATTCAAGGGTGTAAGTTAAGTTACCAACATGATCGCTAGTTTCAATGAAACTGTTAGTTTCATATTCATCTAAGTTTTCTAAGTTAGGAACTAACGCAGTAAACTCTAATTCAATTGAGAAGTGATTAACACTTCCAGCATAAATAACTTCATTACGATTAATAAAGCCGAAACCATTACGATAAATGCTAACGTCTTCAACATCATATTTTACGATAAATTCAACATATTTAAAGTCTAATCCATTATCAATTCTCGTTTTAATTGAAGCTGCCTTTTGGAAGACCAGTGTTGGTTCACCTTGATATTGTTTTAAAAACATACTAATATTTAAGCCCGGACTATAAACTAAATCATCACTTAAAATTGGATAAAATTCGGTTGTTGTAATTTGAATTTCTTGATAAGGACCGCGATATTTTTTATATGTGGCACTTATTTCTAAATTATCATCTATTCCAGTATATTCATAAATAACGTTATTAACCGATATTTCTCTTCCGTTAACAATCAATTTATCAATAATATCCAATCCGTTATCATTAATTGTCTTAATCATAACGCTAGAACCGTGAGCATATAATGTTTGATTAGGGTCTCCCACTATCTTTAAATTATCATCTAACAATGTAATGTTAAATGCGTTTAAGACAATATTAGATGTAAAAAAATCAATTGTCATACCTGGCTCTACTTTAATATTAATCATGTCACCAGTAATATTAATATATCTGCCATTTATTGAAATTTTTCCAGCAAAATGATAATTTTGTGGCGCTCTTAAAATTAATTCTTGACCAATTAAATAATAGTCATCTTCTGAAGGGTTATCAATTGATACTGGTCTATCATTTGGAGTAATAATTTCAACTTTAACATGTGTTTTCACTAAACTATCACGATCAACAACAATTTTAATTGGTTTTTCAACAAGTAGTTCATAAGTAAAATCATTAATTATCACTTTTTCGTCATTAATATATAAGTAATCAAATTTATAATATTGTGGCGCTTTTAATGTAATTAAAGTATTTTTTGGATAAACGTTATCTGGTGAATGAGGCTCAATTTCTAGTGGATATCCAACAATACTAATTCTAACCTCACCACTAGGAATCTCTATAAACGTAACTTTTAGATCAATATTTCTATCTACCGTAATATGATATTGGAATGTCGGTTCATAGACGATAGAGTTAATAATTACCTTATCAATCATATACCCTTCTTCAATCATATCTTCTCTAACTTTAACGATTAATTGTGTTCCTACTGGAAACGCAGTTTCTTTAGTTAACTCTTCTTTGGTATTGTAAACTAAAAAATTGCCATCCTGAGTTAAGGAAAATTTACGTTCCTTTTCTTCACACCCAGTAAAGACAAATACAGCAATAATTAGTATTAAGATTTTTAAAATATTTCTAAATTTCATAAAATCACATTTAATCCTAATTAATTATACCACAATTTCACAAAATCTCAACATTTCGATATAAATTTTAATTTTTTACACTAAAAAATACTCCAAAGCAAATTGGAGTATTTTTAACTAATTAAATTTTATAGATTTTTTAACGTATTAAGCATAATGGTAGCACTTTTTAAATTCGTCGCTAGTGGTTTATTGTGAACATCACTAATTCTTAATAAAGCTGAGACATCAGGCTCATGTGGTTGAGCTGTTAGCGGATCGCGTAAAAAAATTACAATATCAATTTTATTCTCGGCAATTAAAGCGCCAATTTGTTGATCCCCACCTAGTGGTCCGCTCATTAAAATGTTAATATCTAAACCGACTTTTTCTTTAATTAAAGTACCAGTAGTTCTAGTCGCAAATAAAGTATGATTTTTTAGTAAATCTCGATATGACATTACTAAAGAAATCATATCGACTTTTTTATTGTCGTGCGCAATTAAAGCGATATTCATAGATAATACTTTTTAACAAATTTTAAGTCTTTATCAAGCTCGTAAACTAGTGGTTTACCAGTAGGAATTTCTACTTTCATAATCGCATCATTCGATAAGTTTTCTAAATACTTAACAAGCGCTCTAATACTATTACCATGGGCAGCAATAATAACTCTCTTACCAGCTAATAAGTCTAATTTAATATCTGAATCCCAATAAGGTAAAACTCGATCAATTGTGTCAAGTAAATGTTCGCATGCTGGTTGTTCATTGGCTGGTAGATGAGCGTATTTAGGATCGTTTCTTGGATGTCTTGGGTCATCTAAATCTAATGCTGGCGGTCTTACATCAGCACTTCTTCGCCAAATATGAACTTGTTTGTCACCATACTTAGCTGCAGTTTCAGCTTTGTTTAAACCTTGTAGTGCTCCGTAGTGACGTTCATTTAATCTATAAGAATATTTAATTGGAATTCCTTCTTGTCCTAATTCTTTAAGTATAATGTCTAAAGTACGATTAGCGCGCATTAATGTTGATGTATAAGCAACATCAAATACATAACCATTTTCTTTTAAAACTCGACCTGCTTCATGAGCTTCTCTAACTCCTTGTTCAGATAAATCAACATCAGTCCAACCAGTGAATTTATTTTCTAAATTCCAAATACTTTGACCATGTCTAACTAAAACTAATTTAATCATATCTCAATTCTCCTTTATATTGCCGATAAACATTAATGTTTATGCTTCCATTTCATTATATCATTTTTCACTCGCAACAATAAAACGTTTCTATAATAATTTCAAGGAAAGCCCAAATAAATTAGAATTTTCCTACAAAGCTTATTTTTAATAAAATAAAAAACTAGCAAAGGGCTAGTTTTTATGAGAGAAAGGAGGAAAAAGTGAAATGTTCTGCTTGCACCTTCATTATACCACCCACTCTTAAAAATATATATATATTTTTCAAAATAACATAATTTAATTTATATTTAACACAATTTACAATTATTCAATATACGGATTTACATGTACCATACAATGTTTTACATGTTCCATCTCTTTTTCGACAAGATCATGGACCGCTTCAGCAATATCATGGCCCTTATCTACAGTTAGATTTCCATCAACTGAAATTTCAATATCAACAAATAATTTTAATCCAAATTTTCTTGTTCTAATTTTATCAATTTTAATAACTCCTGAAACTGATTTAGCTAATTCTTTAACTTGGTTAATGTCTTCCTTTTCTGCTGCCTCATCGACGACCTGACCAATACTTTCAATAATTAAACCAACACCATTATAGCCAATAAATAAAGCCACTAAAATACCCGCTATTGGCTCAAAGAAGACAAAACCGTTTAAAGCTAATACAACGCCTACTAATAAAGCAACCGATACAAAAACATCTGAAATATGATCAATAGCTAAAGCCTTTAGGGCTGGAGATTTCGCCCTTCGATATGATTGATTAGTAACAACAAACAATCCAAGTTTTACTACTATTGTGGCAATTACCGCGACAATCGCAAGTGTTTCTGGTTGGGTAATTTCAATCCCTTTTGAAAAATAATCAATTAACGTTTCAGCCCCACCAATAACAAGTTGTACGGCAATAACAATTAAGACAATTCCAAAAGCGATTGTGGTAATACTTTCAAATTTTTCGTGGCCATAAGGATGAGATTTATCCGGTTTTTTACGACTAAATCTGCCGATAAATAAAATGGATACCGTTACTATCACATCTAATCCCGAATCAATCGCACTATTAATTACAGCTGATGATTTCCCAATAATGCCAAAAATTATTTTAACAATTAATAATAAAATGTTAAAAATAATGGCATAAAGGGTAATTTTAGTAATTATATTTGATTCTTTTTTTATATCCATATCTATTCTCCTTATTTTCATGTTATCTTGTTGTGTATAAATTATACCATTTATTGTAAATTTTTTAAGAAATCATTAACATATTTCATATTTTTTCAAGTATAATATTTTCAGATGATTATTATGAACAGAAATATTGATCGAATGATTAAAATGTCGATTGCGTTTGTCGCCGCGATGTTAATCGCGATGTTACTTAAAGTCCCATATTCTTTTACTGCGGGATTATACGGATTAATGTTTTTAGATACTACAAGAAAGAATTTTGTTATTGGCGGCTATAAAAAAATTGTTGGAACTTTTTTAGGATTAGTCCTAGCAATTGTAATATTTTTAATATTTGGCTATGATCTATGGGTCTTCTTATTGTGTTGTGCCTTATATATACCGCTTACTTTTTTATTTAAAGTTCAACCAGCTATTATTGCAACCTTAGTAGCTATTTCGCAAATTCAAGGCAATCAAAATTTATATTTTGCAATCAACTCTTTATATTTAATGTTAATTGGTTTAATCGTTGCGCTTCTTCTAAGTTTATATATGCCTAAAGATAAAAAAATCTTAGAAAAAATTTCATCAATGGATTCACATATGAACAATTTAGTTCAAAAGATAGCTAATAACGATATTGTCTTATTTAATCAAATTATGGGTGAATTAAATGCTTTAGAATCAACTATTAAAATAGAACTTGATAATGCTTATTCTCAAGAATTAGAAAACCAATTAAAATATGTTGAAATGAGACGAGAACAAATTTGGGTACTAAAGAGAATTCAAACAATTTTAAATGGTGCTGCTGACTCGGTTGAAAAAGAAGTTATTCAAGATTTATTAAAAGAATTTGATGGTAATATCGCCTTTGATAACTACGCTAAACACTTAGACGATAAACTTCAAGAACTAATTGAAATTTATAAATCAACCGACTTACCACAAAATCATGAAGAATTTGAAGAAAGGGCTCAATTATATTACGCGCTAATGGAAATTGATAAATTCTTAAATATTAAATTAGTCTTCCATCAAACGGTAGGTTTCTTAAAAAGTTAATTTATAATTAATTAAGGCTGTCATGACGACAGCCTTTTATTTCTTCTGGCGGAGAGAAAGGGATTTGAACCCTTGCAGCCTTTTCAAGCCCTACTAGCTTTCCAAGCCAGCCCCTTCAGCCTCTTGGGTATCTCTCCTTATGTGTTGGGTGACCTATTTTGATACATTACAACACCCCAATCAAAATTTACTACACCCCTAGTGTTTTTTACTACACCCCTACGGAATTTACTACACCCCGAAATTGATGGCTTTATTAGGTGATTTTGAGATTGATATTCATGTCTGATATTACCCAAAAAAAGTATACATCTTTCCTATCTAGGTATATCATTTACTCACTGAGGAGTTCATAAACTGTAGTTATTGAATTGTTAATTATAATTACTAAATTTCGCTCTTATATTCATCTGGTACTGGCAGATTAAACGCTTCACAAAGTAATTTAACATCCTGGATATCTTTATCCTTAAATTCATATCCACGATGAAATTCTATTTGTGACTCTGCGTTGATGCAATTTACAACTAGGTTATCTATTTTACCAACACCATCAAAAATAGTACCTGAAAACTCTATACCATCATAAATTATATTTTTATCAATAGTCCATCTAAATATGTGTAAATCAACAATTCTATCTAAAGAATCCTTCCATACAGTATGATCGTGTGTAGTATAGGGTTCAACAACTTCTCTATAGTTCTTATCTAATAAAATTTTAATAAATGTGTCACGATTCTCTAATTCTATAAATAAATCTATATCATTGTGTGGTCTTGTTTGTCTTCCTAAGAGAGCATCAACTCCCCATCCCCCATCTAACCAAACTGCAATACCATTATCTAAACAATAGTTTATAATTTCAATAGCATCAGCTTTATTAACCATTAGAATTACCTCCTTTTTTCAAACTACTCATATTTACTCAATAAAGTATATGGTTTCCTATCTAGGTATACTATTTTCCCATTTAAGACATCGTAAACAGTGATTATTAAATAATGCACACTTTATATTATAACCTCTTTTTAAGTTTTAGGAAAGAGGCATGAACCTATTTAATTATTTCCTGTTTCCTTTATAATTCTGATTATTCGGATTCAATTGATTAGCATGGTTATTATTGTTTGCTCGATTTGCAGAATTGTTTGAGTTGCGTTGATTAGCATAATCATTCACTTGTTGTCGTGAATGTGTCTTGCCAGAAACTCCATTGCTTTTACTCATCGTTTAATCCTCCTCACTAAATTCGTCTGGTAATCCAAAGAAATCGCAAAGAACTAAGTAAGCAGCATATCGCTTAGCTTCTTTCTTTGATGTTGCATAGGCAGTATGTTTCATTGCCCAGCTTCTCACATAACATGAACATTCCCACATCAATCTTCCATCATTCATTAAAACTTGTTCTTCTGGTTGATTGTATTCAGGAATAGAACATCTACCTTTTTCTGCTAGTTCTTTTAAGGTAGTTATTGCGTTTTGTAACTGAAACTTTGATGGTCTTGGTTCCTCAGTGTCAACACCTACTAGGAAATCCTCTATACGAAGCATAACTTCAACCACATTTTGAAGCTCATCAGGATTCCAATCACTATCAATAGCAATAGCTCCAAGTATTGCTTCAAATAGATCAGCTTTAACTTTAGTTAAATTCTTTTTAAAGTTCTCATTTTCCAGGTCACTATCACCTAAATACATGAACTTATATAATCCTAAGTGATTTATTTTTTTTGCGAGTGTTTCATTTGATACTATTTGTTTCCTTAATTCTGTAAAATCAGCTTCGTTTTTAGTGAGCGTTTAAAATAATCCGTATTTATTTATATTTTTAAATAATATATAATAAACCTACTTTGAAAGGTAGGTAATAATATGGCAGCTCCAATAAGTATTGATGTTAGAAAAATGATATTAGATGATGTGTTATTAGGTAAATTAACTAAAATAGATATAGCAAAGAAACATAATGTATCAGAATCATTAGTATATAAAGTAATAAATGAAAATAAATCAACTGATAAGTACGATTCCTTAATAAATGTTAAAGATATACTAAAAAGTTCAAATATAACCCCTGTAATCTTAAATGAATTAATAATCAACAATATTAATATTAAATGTAATGATATCACACTTAATAAAATAATAAAAGAGTTAGTAAGATGATTGATTTAACAAAAATAGAAAACATTTATTTAGTTCCCGGTTATACTGATATGAGAAAACAAGTAGACGGACTACTTTCAGTAATATCAGTAAATTATCCCCATATTAATTTAGAGCCAAATAATTTATATATTTTTTGTGGTAAAGATAGAACTAAAATTAAAGTTTTAGAAATAGACCCATACGGAGTTTGGGTCTATTACAAAAGAACGCATGGCGATAAATTCTTATGGCCAAAATTAAATGATACAAATATAATAGATAAAAGACAACTTTTATGGTTACTAGAAGGACTATCAGTAGTACAAAAATACGCACATAAAGAACAATATTACACTTATTAAAACGGGCTTATTAAAGCCTTTTTTTATGTGTGATTTTATGTTTTATAGTATTAAAAACAGTGTTAAAATGGTATAATATAGGCAGTGAAAAGGTGGTGTTTCTAATGAAAGACATTAATAAATTATCATATGATGAACTAGTAAAATTAGTAACATCACAACGAACAGAAATTGATAAAATGGCTAGTAAGTATGAAAAAATATTAACTGAATATGAAAACTTAAAATTACTAATAGCAATGAAAAATGCTAGAACTTTTAGTAAAAAGTCAGAACATATTGATAAGGAAGAATATAACCTATTTAATTATAACGATGTTGAACTAAATTCTACTACTACTTTTAGAGCTGAAGTAGAGGAATTAGAAACTAAAAAGGTTAAGAAGAAAAAGTCTAAAAATCATGAATCAATTGATTTTGAAAGAATGGTAACAGAAACTATAATTCATGAAGAAAATAACTGTAGTCACGACCAAAGTTTAGTTAGTGAAGATATAACATACAAAGCAGAGGTTAAAGTTGATATTAAGATTATGAAACATATCTTTAAAACAACAAAGTGTAGTAAATGTGAAACAATTACTACACCAAAGAGAGACTTCGTTTTCAACAATAGTATAGCAACTCCATCACTTGTAGCTTATGTAGCAAATGAGAAGTTTTCTATGGGAACACCGCTTTTCAGGCAAGAGCAGGCTTTTTTAAGTACGGGTTTTCCAATATCAAGAGTGAACCTTTCTAATTATTTAATGAAAGGTGCAGCACTTTTAAATCCTTTTTATAAATATTTAAAGCATTTATTAATAAATAATGAATTAAAAGTACTTCACGCAGATGAAACAACTCTTAAAGTAATTAATGTTGGTGATAAAAAGAAAAGAGATAAGTCATACGTTTGGATGTATGCTACATCTAAAAATGATAATCCAATTTATATATATGAATATAGATATGATAGGAGTGGAGTTTGGCCAGTAAACTTCTTAAAAGACTATAAAGGATATTTAGTAGTTGATGACTACAAAGGATACAATAATATTCCAAATGTTACTTTACAAAAATGCCTCGTTCATGCAAGACGTAAGTTTACTGATATTTATAAAGCTAACAAAGATCCTAAAATATTAAATATTATTAACTTGATTGATAAAATATTTGAAGCTGAAAGAACTTTTAAGAAAAATAAACTAACTTCTAAACAAATAAAAGAAAACAGAAATAGTGAAGAGTATTTAGAATTAGTTGATGGATATTTTGATCATATAGAAAAAACTAATTACTCACCTAATTCTATTACAGGTAAAGCTGTTAATTATTCCCTTGATATAAAAAGAGAATTATTAACTTATTTAAACGACGGAAATATTCCAATTGATAACAATTTAGGTGAACGAGGTATAAAACCATTCGTAATTAATAGAAAGAACTTCTTATTTTCTAATACAGAAAATGGAGCAAGAGCTTCTACTATTTTAATGAGCATTATTTTCACAGCAAAAACTAATGGTCTAGATCCAAACAGATATTTAGCATATTTATTTGAAGAGTTACATAAAATTAATCTATATCATGAAAACCTAAGTTTAGAAGATATGTTGAAGATGGAATATTTACTTCCATGGAATGAACAAATTAAATCAATGTTTAAAGTTAAAGAGGCCGCTAGATAAAAATATCTAACTACCTCTTATTTTTATTTTAACGTGTTGTTTTAAACGCTCACCGTTTTTATGAGCCACAATGCTGAACTCGTTAAGATCATCATCTTCGTCATAGTAATCAGATTGAGATTTTACAAAACCAAATCTATCGGCGATAACTTTTGTTACATAAAAATCTAGAACCTTATCGCCTAAAAATTCTAGCACTTCATTGTTTTCACCACCATATTGTGATGAATAAGAACTACGGGTGAAAGCTTGAAAAAGCAAGTCTACATTATTAAACCAGTAGCCAATCTTCTTTTGAACATCATCTAAATGTTCTCTTAAATCTTGCATATTAATTCCTCCTTGTATTTTAATATCCGAGAGGAAACAAAAAAGACCTATGCCGATAAGGATATCTACTTCTAGCAGTAAGCAAAAATAACCCTATTTACTTAAGTCTTAATTAAATCAAAATAATATTTGTAAGTTTATTTATCTAATTTTTTCCACTCGCATAGAAAAGTTCAAATAAATACCGTTACGCTGTTACTTTGAGGAAATTAATCCTTCCATCGGACACCTATATTATATAATATCCCTTTTTGTAATACAAGAATAAACTTAAAAAGCCTGCATCGTGTTGCAGACTTTATCTTTTTTACTTAACTGTTAATCCGTTATGAAACTTAAATGTAATACTTGAATCTCTATGAACTGTTGCACTTTCAACAATTAGCATCCATATCATTTCATTCCAATATTGTATCTGGTTCTCAGAGTTTTCAAGACTCGATATGAAAGCAGTAAGTTTTATTGTTTTTGCTTGTTTGCTGTTTTTTTGTTTTAATAACTCTTCATGTCTTAGTCTCAACTTTTCATAACGTTCAGATAATTGTTCATATCTATTGTTATACTCTTCTATTTGAATATCAGTTTTTGAGTTTTCCTTAACAAGCTTACTTACAAGCTCTGATACTACTATAATTTCATCGTTGATTTTTACAATCTCTTCATCAATTTTACTTGTATCAGTTAGTAATTCAATAATCTCTTTTGCATCATCAATAATTCTTCTTTTATCTTTCATAGTTAAATTGTATGCTTTGATAAATCTTTCTTTAACATCCTCTTGATTTAGATGTGGAGTTAAGCATTTATCTTTTCCTTTGTGAAACTTGTTGTTGCATTGATAAACAAACTTTTCATAATTACTTCCAGAATGCCATTTTTTCCTACCATAAAAACCACCACAATCTTCACATATAAGTTTTGATGAGAATAAATCATTAGCTGAGTATCTTGGTCCCATAACACTTCTTCTTTGAAGCTCTATCTGAACAAGATCCCAGAAACTTCTATCAATGATTGCAGGATGACTATTTTCAACATAATATTGAGGAATTTGTCCAGTGTTTTTTACTACTGTTTGTTCTAAAAAGTTATCAGTGAATGTCTTTTGTAATAACGCATCACCTTTATATTTTTCATTACTCAGTATTGATGTTACTGTGTTTTTGGTCCAGTTAGTATTCTTTCCTGAAGGAGTCTTTACTTCATGCTTTTTTAAATACTTAGCTATTCCTGTAGCAGTTTTTCCTTCTACTAAAAACATCCTGTAAATTCGCCTTACAATTTCTGCTTCTTCCTCAACTATTATAATCTTGTCATTTTCTTTTTTATAACCTAAGAAAGTACTATAAGCAAACGATACTCTACCTTCTTGAAAAGCTACTCTTTTTCCCCATGTAACGTTCTGACTAATGGATCTTGATTCCTCTTGAGCTATCGATGCCATAATAGTTAATATCAGCTCACTTTTTTGATCCAATGTCCATAGGTTTTCCTTTTCAAAATAAACCTCTATTCCCTTTTCTTTTAACTTTCTAACATATGAAATAGTGTCTAATGTGTTACGAGCAAACCTTGATATTGATTTGGTAATAATAAGATTGATTTTCCCTTCTAAAGCATCATTAATCATCTTATTAAATCCTGCTCTTCTTTTTGTGTTTATCCCACTAATACCTTCATCAGAATACACATCTACATATTCCCAATCAAGCCTTTCTCTAATAAGTCCTTTATAATAATTTACTTGAGATTCATAACTTGTATACTGTTCATCGGTATTTGTTGATACCCTTGCGTATGCCGCTACTTTTAACTTTTCTTTACTTCCTATCGGTAATTGTGACAAAGGATCGATTGTCGATGGTATAACTGTTACTTTAGCCATTATTCATTCCCCCTATATCTTTTTAAAGCATTCTTTCTTGCTGCCTTTTTCATTTCATCTGTCCATCCAGCTGATCTTGGATCGTATTCCCAAATATACTCTACTTCTTTTCCATCTCTTAATTTAAATAAAAGTTTATTCTCTGGTAGGACAATTACTGTTTCTACTGCTATATCAAAAGTATGTCTATTGAATGAAGTCATTTTAAGAATGTGGTTTGATGCTTCAATTATTTTAGCATCTAAGACTTGCTTAGACCTACACTCTGACGTTCCTTTTTGTCTTGCTGTTGAGCATAGCCAAACATCATTATATTTTGTTTTTCTAAAGGTATACATTTTGTTACATTGACCACATCTTATTCGCCCTTTAAAAATGCTATCATTATTACTTTTTTTAATATTAACTGTTTTTAACCTTCTCAATTCTTGAGCTGCAAAAAATGTTTCTTTACTTATGATTGGTTCGTGATTATCTTCAACACAATATTTATCAAGTTCGCCATAGTTTAATTTTGTAAGTTTCGTTAGATGATTTTCTCTAAATGTTTTTTGAAGTATCAAACTTCCTGTGTAATTATAGTTAATCAAAACACCCCTAATTGATGCTCTGTTCCATTTCTCTGAGAATTTAGGTTTATAACCTCTTTCATTTAAAATCTTACCAATTTGCATATCGCCATAACCTTCAAGGTATAACTTATAAATTAGTCTAACAATTTCTGCTTCTTCTGGCACTAATACTAAATTCCTATTTTCCAATTTATAACCATAGCTATCTTTACCTCCCCAAGGAATACCTTTTTCAAAATCTTTCTTAATTCGCCACTTCATATTCTCTGATACGCTTCTTGATTCTTCTTGTGCGAATGTAGCTAAAAACGTGAGTATCATCTCACCTTCACCACTTAGTGTATGAATATTTTGTTCCTCAAAGAAGATATCAACTTCTAACGATTTTAATTCTCTAACTACCTCGAGTAAAGTTAAAGTGTTTCTGGCAAATCTTGATATCGATTTAGTTATGATCATATCAATTTTGCCGTTTCTACTATCTTCGATTAGTGCTTGAAATTCCTCTCTTGTATTTTTAGTGCCAGTTAGTGCTTCATCCGCATAAACACCTATGAACTCCCAATCAGAATTATTTTGTATTAATTGCTTGTAATAATTCACTTGAGCGGCTAATGAGTTCAGCATTGCTTCTTTACCTGATGAAACTCTAGCATAAGCTGCAACTCTAGTTCTTTTAGGTAATTCTTGTAATGCTTCTATCTTTGTTATTGTTCTGTTCATTTTTATTAACCTCCTCTTGCGTTACACTATTAATCACTTTAGTTGGAGGAATAGTCAAGTCATTTAAACGATAAAGGTTACCTTTATTGATACAATATTTTTTTGCTATAAATTCCTCTGCTTCAAAGTACTCTTTTTTAGTAATTAGACCATTCTTAAACATCTCATGAATTGGTGAAATTGATAGAAGATACTTTTCTGTATTATCTTGCTTCATCGTCATTCACCTCATTTGATTTTTTAGAGTTTATGTAACATTCCTGGCTACAATAAAGTCTCTTGCTATTTCCATATGCTGTAAATTCTTTATGGCAATGATTACATTCGTGAGTGTAGTATGCTTTTTTATTTACTTTGCTTGGGTTGTTATTCCACCACTGCAATCTACATTTGTCAGAACAAAAGAGTTTTTTCTTTTTACCTTTAGTAGACTTTATTTTTGTATTGCAGTTCTTGCAGTTTCCTGTTGTTTCTAATTCTAAACACACATATCTTACTGTTCCTATTGTTATTGACAGTTCTTTAGCAATTCTTTTATAGCCATAGCCTTCTTGTCTTAACTCATTAACTTTAATTTTTAATTCATTCTCATTCATAGAACAAACCTCCTTCAAAGGTTAATGGCAACTAAGAAGGCGTTTTGCCAATAAAATCGAAATTTTGTTGCTTTTTGTTGTATTTTGATATCACTACAATACTTAAACTAAAAGCCAACACAGCGAAACGTTGAGGCCTTAAAACGCAAAAAAACCTCATGCGAAGGTATTATCCTTATACATGAGGTCTTGATTACTAACTAATTATTCATTATTTAATTTTTACTGGAATCATTTTATATTCGCTTATATCATTAGTCATTTTATATATTGAAAAGTCTCTATCTTCAAACAGTTTCATTATTTCTTCTGTAACATCAGCATCCATTTTATTACCTAAATAAATAGCTGATATATTAT
>MTKW01020106.1_pt1 | contig 19161 bp, 27 predicted proteins | sample 1042761 | NCBI WGS metagenome assembly MTKW01 (sample SAMN06205366, study PRJNA360243) | anaerobic digester metagenome | biome: Wastewater treatment plant; feature: Anaerobic digester sludge; material: sludge; isolation source: anaerobic digester fed with sludge from wastewater treatment plant ... | reverse complement strand
AAGACGCTCTGTTTCCGCATTAAAAAGAGCGGCGGGCGCAACCATCATGGCCGCACGACGTGTCGTTTTCGCGGCGGCGGGGCTCGCAAAATTTACCGCGTGATCGATTTTAAGCGGAACAAGGACGGCATGCCGGCCAAGGTGCTGACTATCGAGTACGATCCGAACCGCAATTGCTTTATCTCGCTGGTGCAGTACGAAGACGGCGAAAAACGTTATATCCTGGCGCCGGAAGGACTGAAGGTCGGCCAGACGATTGAAAGCGGCCCTCGCGTGGAGCCGCGGGCGGGCAATACGATGCCGTTGGCGGCGATTCCGGTGGGTGTGGAGATTCACAATATTGAGATGAACGCCGGCCAGGGCGGCAAGTTGGTTCGCAGTGCAGGCGGAGTGGCTCTGTTGATGGCCAAAGAAGGCGGCTGGGCGACAATTGTGCTGCCCAGCGGTGAAATGCGAATGGTACGCAAGGAATGTCGAGCGACGATAGGTCAGCTCAGCAATTCCGATTACCAGAACGTCAAAATTGGCAAGGCCGGCCGGAAACGCCATATGGGACGACGCGGGCATGTTCGCGGCAAGGCTCAGAACCCGGTTTCGCACCCGATGGGCGGCGGCGAAGGCCGAGCCAACGGCGGACGGCATCCGTGTTCGCCGACCGGTGTCCTGGCCAAAGGCGGAAAGACACGCAATCGCCGCAAGGTCAGCAATCGTCGGATTATCCGCCGGCGGAAAAACAACCGTGGCCAGCAGTTGGTGGTGTAACGTCAAGAGGCTATACGCATTACGGGTTAAATGAGTGAAGCGGCACAGCCGCGTAACTATCATGTTGAGGACAGTGAATGGGACGTTCGCAAAAAAAAGGACCTTTTGTCAACGAGAAGCTGTTCGTAAAGGTACAAAAACAGATCGACTCCGGTTCCCGCGAACCGATTAAAACGTGGGCACGGGCTTGTACGATCATTCCCGAATTCGTCGGGTTTACCTTTATGGTGCACAACGGCAAAATGTTCCATAAGATTTTTGTCACTGAAGATATGGTCGGCCACAAGTTGGGTGAGTTTTCGTTGACGCGGAATTTCCGAGGTCATTCGGGAGGCAAAAAAGGGTAAGTGGCCGAGTTGAATGCAGGATAATGTGCCGACAGACACAAATAAGGTTGACACTATGTTAAGCGGAAAAAAACTAAATCAAATATGTGAAATGCGCAGCATCAGCGACGCTGAGCTGGCCGGACATCTGGCGCACGGCGGAATGAGTATCAAAGACGCGACTGCCGCGATTCGAAACTGGCGTCGGGGTTTATATAAACCCATTCCAAGCCGTCAAGATGTTGAGCGGCTGGCTGAAGCACTGGATGTCGACAAGGCGGAGATTTCGGAATGGCGTGCGACGTATCGCTATGCCCCGATGTCGGCACGAAAGGCGCGATTGGTTACGGCGTTGATCGCCGGGCGCGATGTGCAGGACGCCCTGGATCTGCTGACGTTTACCCACAAGCGTGCGGCCGAGGCGGTTAAAAAGGTACTGGCCAATGCGATTGCCAACGCGGAAGAGGAAGAGGCGGATAAAGAAGAATTGGTTGTGGCCGAGGCGCGTGTGGATCAGGCCGGCCGGCGACTGGGCACCAAGGCTTGGCGTGCCAAGGATCGCGGCAGGGCGCATCCGATCCGCAAGGAAGCCAGTCATATTCATATAACGGTAGCCGAGGTATAACAAGAAACGGGTACAGTATGGGTCAGAAGACATCACCAATCGGGTTTAGAACCGGAATCACGCTGGGCTGGCAGAGTACGTGGTTTGCGCCAAAAGCCAACTACGGTGACTTTTTGGTGGAAGACTATAAGATTCGTCAGTATGTGGACAAGAAATTCAACCAGCAGCCTCCGTTTGCGGCGGTGTCCAAAGTGGAAATCGCACGCACACGCAACGAGGTGAAGGTTACGCTCTTTACGGCACGGCCGGGTTTGGTCATCGGGCCGCGCGGTGCGGAGGTGGATAAACTTCGTGAAGAGCTGGAGGACCTGATCGACCGCAAGATCAACGTCAATGTTGTTGAGATTAAAGAGCCGGCACTGGATGCCAAACTGGTGGGTGAAAACATTGCCGCTCAGTTAAAAAAGCGTGCTTCCTATCGTCGTGTGACCAAAATGGCCTGTGAGCAGGCGATGAACGCAGGAGCCAAAGGGGTCAAGATAATGGTCAGCGGCCGGCTGGGCGGTGCGGAAATTGCCCGCAGCGAAGTCCAGAAACTTGGCAGCATTCCGCTGCAGACGCTGGAGGCCAATGTGGATTATGCCATCTCCGAGGCGCATACGACCTACGGGACGATCGGCATTAAAGTATGGATTTACAAAGGCAAGTTCGGTGAAGAGATCGTGCCGGTTCAGCGGCCTGAACGCCGCGGCCGAGCGGATCGCTCCGAAGGCCGCTCCCGTCGCAGCCGCGGTTCTCGCTCGCGGGGGGAAAGCCGACCGGCGCCCGACGCCGAAGCCGCCGAGGGACAGGAATCGACCGACAACAGTTAACCGGATGTAACGAGGATGTAAGTTATGGCCTTGATGCCGAAACGAGTAAAATACCGCAAGCATCAGCGCGGCAAGATGAAAGGCAACGCCTGTCGTCGCAATTATGTGGCGTTCGGCGAATATGGACTTCAGTCACTTGAGCCGCACTGGATTACCGGTCGTCAGATTGAAGCCGGACGTATCGCGGCAACGCACTATCTCAAACGCGAAGGCAAGGTGTATATTCGGATTTTTCCGGATCACTCCTATTCGGCCAAACCGCTGGAAACCCGAATGGGTAAAGGGAAGGCCGAAATTGAAGGCTGGGTTGCCGTGGTCAAGCCTGGTACCGTGATGTTTGAGATCGGCGGCGTCGATGAAGAGGTCGCCAAGGCCGCTTTGCTGCGTGTGGCGCATAAGATGCCCGTTCGCTGCCGTTTTGTAACACGTCGTCATAGCATTGGATCGAGGACTGTATGAAAGCTTCACAAATACGCGATTTGCGACCGGACGAACGGCTGGAGAAGCTCCAGGAATTGCAGCGCAAACTGTTTGACCTGCGCAGCCAGGCCGTCACGGAAAATCTTGAAAATCGGCACGCAATTCGTGATGTCCGTCGCGATATTGCCCGGATTAAAACGATCATCAGACAAGACCAGTTGAAGGGCCAGTAAAGGCATGGAAACCCAAACCAAAATAACACAAAAAACCCGACGCGCCGTGGTCACCAGTAAGCGCGGCGACAAAAGTATTACGGTGCAGATTGATTACCTCGTCAAGCACCCTAAATACGGCAAATATATCCGCCGGCGAACCAAGCTGGGCGTGCATGACCCGAACAATCAGGCAGGGGTGGGCGACATTGTGGATATCGCCGAATGCCGTCCCATCAGCAAGATGATCAGCTGGCGGCTTGTGAATATTGTGAAAAAGGCAGTCATTGAATAAAGGGCAGACCATTGATTCAGCAAGAAACCATGTTGGAAATTGCCGATAACAGCGGCGTGAAAGTGGCGCAGTGCATCAAGGTGCTGGGCAAGTGCAGTTCCGGCAAAGGCAAGTACACCCGTCCGACGGCAACGGTGGGCGATGTGATCTGTGTGGCAATCAAGAAGCATCTGCCCAACTGTCAGCTGGATAAAAAGAAAGTGCATAAGTGCGTTATTATCCGGACAAAAAGCCCCGTACGACGGCCTGACGGCAGCTATGTGCGGTTCGACAGCAATGCGGCGGTCTTTATCGATGCTGAAAATAATCCCATCGGGACACGTATTTTCGGCGCGGTGGCACGTGAACTGCGAGAAAAGAATTTTATGAAGATTATCTCATTGGCCGGCGAAGTGGTTTAAGGCTTGAGGTGGAATAGAGAGCGTATTATGGCAAGACACATCAAAAAAGGCGACCTGGTCGAGGTGATTTGCGGCGACGACAAAGGCGTAACCGGCAAGGTGATGCGGGTGTTGCCCGATAAGAATCGCGTCCTGGTTGAAGGCGTAAACCTCGTGTACAAGCACGTGCGTCCGACACAGCGAAATCCGCAGGGCGGACGGATTCGGGTGGAACGTCCGATTCACATCAGCAATGTGCTGCCGGTGAATCCCAAAACGTCCCGCGGCACGCGGGTGCGGTTTATGACCGATGCCAATGGGGTCAAGAAACGCATCGCCGTTGATGGCGCTGAAATCGACGTGGTCGTCAAGGCAAAAAGGAAATAATCGCGAAGCGTAGTTAAAAAGGGTTATCCATGGCTCGTTTGAAAGATATGTATAAAAGCAAGATTGCTTCGTCCCTGCGGGACAAATACGGCTATACCACGCCGATGGCGATTCCGCATCTGGAAAAGATCGTGGTTTCGATGGGGCTGGGCAGGGCCGTGCAGGACAAAAAGATTCTGGAAATGGCGGCCAGGGATTTGGCTGTGATTACAGGGCAAAAGCCCATGGTCTGTATCGCCCAAAAGAGCGTCTCGAACTTTAAGGTGCGTCAGGGAGACAAGACGGGCCTGAAGGTGACGCTTCGAAAAGACCGTATGTATGAGTTTCTGGATCGTTTGATTAATCTGACGATTCCCCGAGTCAAGGATTTTCGGGGACTGAATCCGTACGGCTTTGACGGACACGGAAACTATTCGATGGGGCTGGATGAACAAAGCGTGTTTCCGGAAATCGACCCGTCCAAGATCGAGTATCAGCAGGGGATGAATATCACCTTTGTAACCTCGGCCCGGAGCGACGATGAGGCACGCGAAATGCTACGGCTGTTCGGGATGCCATTTAAGGCGATGTCTTAGGATTTGAATTTTAGTACGAGATCGGAGTTTTTATATGAGCACAAAGGCGCTTGAGAATAAGGCCCAAAAAAAACCGAAATACCGTAGCCGAGCTTATACACGCTGTCAGATTTGCGGCCGTGCGAGAGCGGTTTATCGAAAATTTAAGATATGCCGCATTTGCCTCCGCAAGATGGGCAACGAGGGACTGATTCCCGGTCTGAAGAAGGCAAGCTGGTAACGAGTGTATCTGTTTGAAAAACGAAAACCCTACAGGTTACATGTGGAGTGAAGTGAATGAGTTTCAATGATCCGATTGCGGATATGCTGACGCGAATACGCAACGCCGCACGCGTCAAAAAGGCCCACGTCAATGTCGCAGCCAGCAAGGTGTGCGAAGGGGTCGCGGCGGTGCTGAAAGAAGAAGGCTATATCCGGGATTACGACCGCATCGATGACGGCAAACAGGGCATCCTCAGGATTGCTTTGAAATACACGCCGGACGGCGAGTCGGTGATCCACTCGATTGACCGGGCCAGCAAGCCGGGTTGTCGGGTCTATAAAGGCAAAGATTCGCTTCCGCTGGTCTTGGGCGGGCTGGGAATCTGTATTGTGTCCACGAGTCGAGGCATAATGAGCGATAAGAAATGCCGCGCCGAAAGCGTAGGCGGTGAACTGATTTGCACGGTGAGCTAAATGAGTCGTATAGGAAAAAAACCAATCGTTATACCCGCTGGGGTTAAGGTGGATATTCAGGGTAGAACCGTCAAGGCCAACGGCCCGAAGGGAACGCTCCAGATATCCTGTCATCCCGCAATTGAGGTGAAAGTCGATAATGGCGCTGTGGTGGTCAGCAATACGGCTGAAGAGAACCGCGATTATAAGGCCCTGCACGGCACGATGCGGGCGCTGATCAATAACATGATCGTCGGCGTCAGCCAGGGATTTACCCGCGAGATGAGGGTGTTCGGGACCGGCTACAGCGTCAAAGAACAGGGCGGCAAGCTCATCCTGAATGTGGGCTATTCGCATCCGCTTGAGATGAAGATACCCAAAGATATTAAGGTTGAAATCAAAGTGGCTGCCACCAAGGGAAATGAGGTTCCTGCGATCTTTACCCTCAGTGGGCCGGACAAGCACGCGTTGGGACAGTTCGCGGCCAATGTCCGTCGCGTCCGTCCGCCGGAGCCGTATCAGGGCAAGGGAATTCGCTATTCCGATGAGCATGTCATCCGTAAGGAAGGCAAGGCCCTTGGGTCGGGCGGCTAATTCACAGTGAGAGAATAACGGTAACAGGCAAATATGTGGAGGCGGCTTTGCCGCGTACGGTATGAAGCAGAAAGAAAGATTACAAAAAGCCAAATTTCGCCGCAATTGGCGTTCTCGCAAGCAAGTTTTCGGAACGTCCGAACGTCCCCGCCTGGTGGTGTTCCGGTCGGCACGGCATATTTATGCCCAAATCATTGATGACCAGGCGGGCGTGACGCTGGCGTCCGGCAGTACAATGTCCAAAGATTTGCGCGGTTCTGTTTCCTTTGGCGGCAATAAGAAAGCTGCCGAAATGGTGGGTGTGGCGGTGGCCCGTCAGGCGATGGAAGTTGGCATTAAGGCGGTCTGTTTTGACCGCAACGGCTATAAATATCACGGCCGCGTCAAGGCGCTGGCCGATGCGGCCCGCAATGCCGGGTTGGCGTTTTAGACGGGTAAATGAAAGAGACTGAAAATCGGATTTTAGTGTTGGAGATATAAGTTGGCCGAGGAAGCAATCAGAACAGCAGAAATGCAGAGCGAGCAGCCGCTGGAAGACACCGTCGTGAAAGTCTTCCGCAATGCCAAAGTGGTCAAAGGCGGACGGCGATTCAGTTTTTCCGCTCTGGTGGTGGTCGGCGACCGCAACGGCACGATTGGCTACGGCTACGGTAAAGCCAACGAGGTGCCGCCGGCGGTTGAAAAAGCGATCAAGGACGCCAAGAAAAATCTGCATCGGGTACCGGTGGTGGATGATACATTGCCGCATCCGGTGGTCGGAAAGTGTCGGGCGACTCAGATTACGCTGCTTCCGGCCAGTCCCGGTACAGGTGTGATTGCCGGCTCCAGTGCCCGTGCGGTGCTTGAGTATGCCGGATTTAGGAATGTTCTGACCAAGATCTATGGCAGCCGATCGGCCAAGAACGTCGTCAAGGCGGTCATGGACGGATTACTGCAATTACGCGATAAAGAAACCGTCGCATCTCAGCGCGGAGTTGAGATCGAAGTTGAAAAAAGGTGGTGATAACGTCATGCTGAGCAATGAAATAACTGCAATCGTCGGCGCTTCGCCAAAGCGCAAACGAATCGGACGCGGAAAAGGCAGCGGACACGGCAAGACCAGCGGACGGGGCCATAAGGGCGCCGGCAGCCGGTCGGGTACCAGTCGTCGGTTGCTGGATGAAGGCGGCCAGATGCCGCTGTTTCGCCGTTTGCCCAAACGCGGCTTTAATAATGCCAAATTCGCGATCAAATACGAAATTGTGAATGTTTCACAACTGGATCGTGTTTTTGAGGACGGTCAGACCGTCGGCATCGATGAGTTGATTGGTGTGGGGCTGGTGGCCAGTCGTCAAAGCAAGGTTAAAATCCTCGGCGATGGGGAATTGACCAAAAAGCTGTCGGTCTTGGCTCACAAGTTCAGCAAAAGCGCCGAGCAAAAGATTGTCGGATGCGGTGGATCGACCAAAGTCGTTGCCTGATAACGGAAGCCGGAAAGGTCAACAATGCTTCGAACATTTGCAAACATCTTTAGAATCCCGGATCTTCGCAATAAGATTCTGTTTACGATAGCGATGTTGTGCATCTATCGCATCGGTTTTCATATCCCCGTCCCGGGTTTTGATGCTCAGCGGATTACCCAGGCGGCCCAGCAGCGGGATACCGATTCGCCGTTGAGTCGTGCGACCGATTATCTTCAAATGTTTACCGGCGGTACCCTGAGCCAGAGCAGTTTGTTTTCGCTGGGAATTATGCCGTATATTTCGGCCTCGATTATCCTGATGCTTCTGGGGGAGGTGATTCCTCAGCTGAAGAAACTGCGCCAGGAAGGAATGTCCGGCTACAAGAAGATTCAGGAATATACCCGCTATCTGACAGTGCCGCTTTGTATTATCCAGCTGATGTTTATGCGGATGTTCTCCGGAAGCGAATATATCTATCCGGGTATGCAGGCCTCCGCGACGGTGATGGGGGTAATCGGAATGACCGCCGGCACTATCTTTTTGATGTGGCTGGGTGAGCAGATTGACGAATACGGTATTGGAAACGGGATCAGCCTGATTATTATGGCCGGTATTCTTTCTCGGATGCCCGCTGTTTTGTTGGGTGTGATTCGCAATACCGAGTTCCGTCTCGGTGCTGCCGAGGGTAAATACGGCCCGGGGACACTGCTGTTTTTGGTGTTGGCGTTTGTCTTTGTGGTGGCCGGGGCGATCTTGATCACTCAGGGCCAGCGGCGTATTCCGATTCAGCAGGCCAAGCAGATGCGCGGCCGACGGATGTATGGTGGAGCGCGACATTACCTGCCGTTGCGGGTCAATCACGGTGGTGTGATGCCGATTATTTTTGCATCGAGCCTGATGATGTTTCCACCGATTATCCTTGATCAGTTCAAACGGTTCTGGCCGGAATCGAACCTACTTCAGAAAACAGTGGAAGCGTTCAGCCCCACGGCCTTTACGTATAATGTGTTGTATATTGTGTTGATTTTCCTGTTTGCCTATTTCTGGACAACCGTGCAGTTTCAGCCGAAGGACATGGCCAAGAATCTGCGGGATCGGGGCAGTTTTATCCCCGGCTTGCGGCCGGGTCACCGTACCGCTGAATATCTGGAAACGGTGATGGTGCGGATTACGTTCTTTGGTGCGGCGTTTTTGTCTTTTATTGCCGTAGTGCCGAGTCTGGTTACTCAGCTTGCCGGCGTCAGTTATTTGGCCGCGTCCTTCTTGGGCGGCACCGGCTTATTGATTGTCGTCAGCGTATCGCTGGATTTAGTGCAGCGGATCGAGTCCAATTTGATTATGCGAAACTACGAAGGATTTAGTGAATCCGGACGGATCAAGGGAGCGTTTAGAGGATGAGATTGATACTGTTAGGCCCGCCCGGCGCCGGCAAAGGAACTCAGTGTAAGCGTATTATCGAAAAGTACGGCATTACGCATCTGTCCAGCGGCGATATTCTCCGCGCCGAACGAGCGGCCGGAACTGAGCTGGGCAAAAAAGCCCAAAGTTATATGGACAGCGGAGCCCTGGTGCCGGATGATTTGATTATCGATATGATGATCGGGGCGATTAAGAACGCTCCGGCCGGCTATGTGCTGGATGGTTTTCCGCGAACCGTTGTTCAGGCCGAAGGGCTGGACAAGGCGTTGTCTCAAGCTGGTGAAAAAATTGATGCGATTGTTGAGCTTCAGGTGCCGGATTCGGCGATTTTGTCGCGAATGACCGGTCGTCGGAGTTGTCCGGTATGCGGACAGGTGTATCATATTGAGAACCTCAAGCCAAAGGTCGAAGGCCGCTGTGATAAAGGGTGCGGCCCGCTGGTGCAGCGCCCGGATGATACGCCGGAGGTCGTAATGAATCGGCTTAAGACTTACCACGAGCAAACCGCCGCGGTCGTAGGTTATTATCAGGATAAATATCCGATTCTAACCATTAATGCAGATCAGCAAATAGATAAAGTTACGGCGGATATTTTCAAGGGTCTGGAGACCCTTGTGCATTAGGGTCTGCGATTGATGGCGATTACATTACGAAGTTATCGCGAATTGGAACAGCTTCGCAGGGCCGGTTCGGTGGTTGCGAAGGTTCTTTCAAAATTAAAGGAATGTGCCAAGCCGGGTGTCAGTACCGCCCAGTTAGACGCGATTGCCGCTCAGATGACCCGTGAAGCCGGGGCAATTCCTTTATTTAAGGGCGTGCCGTGTCCGTATAAGAATTATCCATTTCCGGGCGTGATCTGTGCATCGGTCAACGAACAGTTGGTCCACGGCATTCCGTCGGAGAAGGTGATTCTTCGCGAAGGCGACATCTTGAGTGTGGATTTCGGTGTCAAGCTGGATGGCTATTGCGGCGACTCGGCGTTTACGATCGGCATTGGCCGTATCGATCCCCAGCGGCAGCGGTTGCTGGATGTTACTCGGCGGATGCTCGAGATTGCCATCGAAATGATGGCTCCGGGTATTAAGTGGAGCACTATAGCAGCGGAAATGGAAGCGTGCTGCAATAATGCGGGGTTTTCGGTGGTCAGGGACTATGTCGGTCACGGCATCGGCACCGAGATGCATGAAGATCCGAAAGTGCCGAATTTTGTCAGTCGGGACTTGCTGAAAAACGACATTCTCCTTAAAGAGGGAATGGTTCTGGCTGTGGAGCCGATGGTCAACATGGGCAAAGAGAAAGTCAGGACGCTGGCAGATGGCTGGACCGTGGTCACGCAGGATCGGAAATGTTCGGCGCATTTTGAACATACGATCGCGGTGGTGCAGGACGGCAGCCGCGTGTTGACACTGAATGAGCAGCTGTGAAGGCTTTCCAATCGGGTAGAACAATGGCTAAAAAAGACGCAATTAGACTGGAAGCCAAGGTTGTTGAGGCATTGCCTAACGCCATGTTCAGAGTTCAGCTTGAGAATGGACATCAGATTTTGGCGCATGTATCCGGCAAGATGCGGATGCATTTTATTCGGATTTTGCCGGGCGATACCGTCACTGTGGAGATGAGTCCGTACGACCTGACCCGCGGGCGGATTGTTTTACGAAATTAAAAAGTGTAACGGCACGATAAAGCGAAAGTGATACGATTATGAAAGTACGAAGTTCAGTCAAGCGAATTTGTGAGAACTGCAAAGTCATCCGACGCAAGGGTGTTCTTCGGGTGATCTGCCCGGCGAATCCCCGTCATAAGCAGCGTCAGGGCTAAGCAACCTCTACTATCAGTCAAATACAGGAGTTATTATGCCGCGTATTGTTGGTGTTGATGTACCGAATGACAAACCCACGTGGATTGCGCTGACCTATATTCACGGGATAGGGCGTCATACCGCCCAAAAGATTCTTGAAGAAGCCCAGATCGACGGTACCGTCCGTGCCGGCAAACTGAGCGAAGATGAGGTCAGCCGGATCAGCCAGATTATTGACCGGGATTATGAGGTCGAGGGGCAGTTACGCCGTCGGGTCTCTCAGAATATTGCTCGGCTTAAGGATATTGCGTGCTACCGCGGAATTCGACATCGAAGAGGATTGCCTGTCCGCGGTCAGCAGACCCAGAGCAATGCCCGAACCCGCAAAGGCAAACGCAAGACGGTTGCCGGCAAGAAGGGCGTCAAGGAAATGCGCTAATCCAGAGAAACCTTAGAACTATCGGGATTCAGGGAATACTTATCCAATGGCAAAGAGTACCAAGAAAAAAGTCAAAAAGAATGTGGTTCGCGGTATTGTCCACATTAAAGCGTCGTTCAATAATACACTGGTGACCATTACTGATCCGGACGGCGGAGCAATCTGCCAGGATTCCGGCGGGTCCGTCGGGTTCAAAGGCTCGCGTAAAAGCACGCCGTTCGCGGCGCAGCGAGCCGCCGAAAAATGTGCACGCACTGCGATGCGGGCGGGGATGCGCGAGGTGGAAATCCGGGTCAAGGGGCCCGGCTCCGGACGCGAATCGGCCATCAGTGCCATCCAACAGGCCGGATTGCGGATTTCCTCGATTGAGGACGTTACCCCCATTCCGCACAACGGCTGTCGTCCGCGAAAACGCCGTCGCGTCTAATCGGCGTCTCTGTCGGGTTGTGAAGTATGAACAGTTGCATTTATCTATAAAGGAACAGTTAAACGATGTCACGTTATTTAGGTCCAGCTTGCAGACTATGCCGTCGTGAAGGCATGAAATTGATGCTCAAGGGCGATCGTTGCGAAACAGCGAAGTGCTCGATTGAGAAACGCGAACGCAGCATGGCGCCGGGACAGCACGGCTGGCGTCGCGGTCGCTCGAGCGACTACGGCGTACGGCTTCGCGAAAAGCAGAAAGTTAAACGCTACTACGGCTTGATGGAAAAGCAGTTTATGAAGTATTTTGCTCAGGCTCAAAAGGGCACCGGCAACACCGGTCAGATGCTGCTTGAGCTGCTCGAACGCCGGCTGGACAATGTTATTTATAAGCTCAATTTTGCCCCGTCCCGCAAGGCGGCTCGGCAGCTGGTGACGCACGGACATATTTATCTGAACGGACGTCGCGTGGATATTCCCGATATGCTGGTCAAGGTCGGCGACAAAATCACGCTGAAGAATTCCGACCACTCCCGAAAAGTCGTCAAAGCGCAGCTGGAAGCCAATCCCAATTTTCAGGTTCAGGGCTGGCTCCAGTTGGATCCGTCCAAGCCGATGGCGACGGTGGTGGGATTGCCGACGCGCGACGATGTGTTGCTGGCGGTCGAAGAGCAGCTCGTTGTCGAATTCTGTTCGAGATAATCGATAGTGATAAATACTTAAGACGGCGGATAACAGAGAGCGATTTGTCGGCGACTCAACGGCCCGCACGACAATGGCTGAGAACATCCGCCTGATGGGAGGCCCATACGATGCGAATTACCTGGAGAGGTTTGGAACTGCCCACACGGGTCGAACGCGACGAACAAGTGTCAACTGAGACTTATGGTCGGTTTATCATTGAGCCGTTCGAGCGAGGGTTCGGAACCACGATCGGCAACAGTCTGCGGCGGGTTCTGTTGTCTTCGCTGGAAGGCAGCGCGGTTGAATCCATTAAGATCGCCGGTGTGGATCATGAGTTCGCAACCATCAAAGGGGTGATGGAAGATGTCACCGACATCGTGCTGAACGTCAAGAAGCTGATCGTTCGAATGCAGGGCGAAGGCACACGCATTATGACGGTGACTGCCGATAAAGCCGGACCGGTGACGGCTGCAATGATTCAGTGCGACCCGTCCATCCAGATTGTCAACAAAGATCTGGTTCTGGCCACACTGACCGAAGACGTCAAGTTTGAAATGGAAATGGAAGTCGGCAGCGGGCGCGGCTATTCTTCCGCCGCTGAACGCATTAACGAGATGGATCGTTTCGATCAGGAACTGGGCCGGATCGAAGTGGACGCCATTTATTCGCCCGTCCTGCGGGTGCGCTATAAAACCGAGGATACCCGAGTCGGCCAGCGGACGAACTATGACAAACTCATTCTTGAAATCTGGACCGACGGCACGGTAACCCCGGAAATGGCGCTGGTTGAGGCGGCCAAGATTTTGCGAAAGTACATCAACCCCTTCATCCAGTACGACCAGGCCGGCGAAGAGACAGTGGAAGAAGAAGTCCACATTGAAGAAGAAACCGGCGGCGTGGATGAAGAATTGGCCGCCAAACTGGCCATGCCGATCGAAAGTCTGAATTTGACTGTACGGTCGAGCAATTGTCTGGAGTCCTACAACATCCAGACCGTCGGCCAGTTGGTGCGAATGACCGACGCCGATCTGCTTAAGATTCGCAGCTTCGGAAAGACCAGTTTGCGTGAGGTTCGTCGTAAGCTGGCCGAGCTGGGGTTGTCGCTGGGAATGACGGATGTGTAAGGCTTGTGCCGACGGAAAACACAGTCGACTAAAAATAAATGTTAACCGACAAGAGTAATAAGGGTGTAACAATATGCGTCATCGTGTAGCAGGACGACAATTAAACAGAACCAGTGAGCACCGTCTGGCCATGCGGCGGAATATGACGGCCTCGCTGTTTGAGCATGAGACTATTTCAACGACGCTCGAAAAGGCCAAAGAGGTCCGGGGATTTGCCGAAAAACTAATTACGCTGGCCAAGAAAGGCACGCTGCCGGCGCGTCGTCGTGCCATCGCGCTGCTGAACAATCGCGCGATTTATGAAGAAGGCGAAAAAGGGCAAATGGTCAAGACCGGAACCGTCGTCGGCAAATTGTTCAGCGAGATTGGCCCGCGTTATCTGGATCGCCCCGGCGGTTACACGCGAATCATCAAACTTCCCAAGCGTCGACTTGGCGATGGCGGACAGCTCGTGCTGCTCCAGTTGGTCGGCGCCGGCGAGGGAAAGGGCGAACAGACGCGGAAATAAGCCGCCTGTTTCGGCGTGTCGGTACACTTAACGGGAGGTGCTCAACGATGTCAACTTGTGTGTTTTGTGAAATTTCGGCCGGTCGCATCCCCTGCACAAAGCTTTATGAGAACGAGCATGTGCTGGCGTTTTTGGATATTGGCCCCATCAGTGACGGCCATACGCTGGTTGTTCCCAAAGCCCATTACGACCGGCTGCATCAATGCCCGCCGGACGTGCTGGCGGAGCTTGGCAGGGTCGTCGGATTTTTGGCCGAACCGGTCGCTCGGGCGGTTCAGGCCGATGGGTATAATGTGCTGAACAACAACGGCTCGGCTGCCGGACAGGTCGTCGAGCATGTGCATGTCCACATCATTCCGCGAAAGACAGGCGACGGCGTCTTTGACCGTTGGCCGGCGTATAAATATCCGCCGGGAAAGGCCGAAGCCATTGCGGAAAAAATTAAAAAAAATCTTGCAAGATAACGTTTCTTTCTTGAAAGCATTGTTTTTTTGCATTAAAATAATATGTTTATCGCGGGGTAGAGCAGTCTGGTAGCTCGTCGGGCTCATAACCCGGAGGTCGGAGGTTCGAATCCTCCCCCCGCCAATTGCTTAGAAATAAAGGACTTGCAGAAAATCTGCGAGTTTTTTTTTGTACGTTTGAGACGTCTTGTACCCTAAAACCGAACAAGACCATCGGGATTAAATCGCGACCATAGATGCCGCCTCGTAAAAAAACATAAGTTCTTAATAAATGTAGGCTTAAGAGAGGCATTGTGAACGCTTCGTTGATGTGGTATAATATCTTTTATCGGCGATGGTACGGACAATGGGCAGTGCCAATTGTTCGATGATTTAGCGTGTGGGTCGATTTGGAAGACTGATGATGAATACCCATAGGACACCTCGGCACGTGCAAGCAGCATTCCCCCGGAATCCAGAGGTTATGCCTAATTCTTCCCAGTGTGCCAGTCGGTTCCTGTTTGTTTTAGTCTGTCTCATTCTGGCCGGTGTGCCGGGCCGCGGGCAAACCCCTGAGTCGATAGTTTATGATATCCGTTTTGGCATAATTGAGCCGCCTATTATTGTTCAACAGGATATCACTGTTCGTGCGGCGACCTCAAACCAGCGGCTGGAGCAAATGCCCCTTGAATGCAGCGGTCTGGCGTGGTATGGCGGCAACCTGCTGATTTCCAGCGATCGTCATGAACATCTGGTTTTTATCTGTCCGATTGATCTGGATATAATGACTGTCGGCACCCCTACGCCCAAGATTCTCATCCGCAACGAGCAATACCTCCTGAGCGATATTGAATCGATGACCATCCGCCGGCACAACGGAAAGGACACTCTCGTGTTGATGAGTTCCCTGAGCAACGCCCCCGACGGCCAACCTTTGCCGCAGCGTCGCCACTTGTTCTGGACGGATCTCACTTCGCTTTTGTCGGATCCCTTTGAAGGGAGTATTGTGAATGTTTTTTCCGCCGAGCCAATTCGCCGCCAGTTGGAAGGCCTGTTTGAGATGATCGATGTGTCGCCCTATTATGCCTGGTATGCCCTTCAGAATGATAATACATATCGCTGGGGCAATGTTGAGGGCATTAGTTTTACGCCGGCCGGCCAGACGCTGTTGTGCGGCATGCGAAATCCGCTTTATAACGAGCAAGCAGTTCTGTTTGCAGTTGCCGGTGTTCCGGAGGCGACGCGCATGCTGAGGTCGGAGACATTGACTGTAACCGATCTTTTTTTGCTCGATCTTGGCAATCGCGGCATCAGCGATCTGGCTTGGGATCCGATCACGCAGGGGTATCTGATTACGGCGGCCAAAAGCAACGGTCCCCGACAGGATCCGGATGAGCCTTATCCGCCCAACACCCTGGATAGCGCCTTGTTTTGGTGGAGTGGACACAAAGCCGACCCGCCGATTCTGATTGCCCGGATTGTGGATATGACCATCGAGGCGGTCTGTCGGCTGGGTGAGAGCCCCTATATCGCTTTGGGGAGCGATGAGGGCGACGTCAGTGAAGGGCGAGCTTATCGCCAAAGCATATTGACCATCCTTGAATTCCGTTCTGTTCCTCTGAAATCGGAATAGCCATAAATATGGATGATTTATCGTCAAAACACGAAGTCACGCTGAAAGAGCAGGATGAATTTGCTCGCACGCTTATTCCAGATGAGTCTTCGTCCACTGAGCCGCAGACCGAAACGCCTTTGCCGGAACAGCCGGCCGCACCCAAACAGCCCCCTTGGGTCGGCAAGGTCATGGGGCACTTCAAATTGTTGCGTCTTATCGGCCAAGGGGCGATGGGCATGGTCATTCAGGCCGAGGACATCAACTTGAGGCGGATTGTGGCACTAAAAGTGCTTCGAAAGCAGTTGACTACCGGCGAAAAAGGCAAAAAGGCTGTCGAGCAGTTCTTGCGGGAAGCGCGAGCGGCCGCGGCGTTAGAGCACCCCAACATCGTTCGTGTTTTTGAAATCAATCAGCATGCCGGCTGGTGGTACATTGCGATGGAAATGGTCGAAGGCAACAGTCTTCAGGCGATTGTCAAGGCCACCGGCTGTTTGCCGCCGATGCGGGCCTGCCCGATTATCGCCGATGCCGCCCAGGGACTGGAGGCGGCTCACGAATTGGGGATGATTCACCGCGATATCAAACCCGGCAATATCCTGGTCTCACGGAATGGCAGAGGCAAACTGACGGATTTTGGGCTGGTCAGAATTGAAGATCCCAGCGATCCGGACGATGCCTTTGCCCAAAAATCAATCGGAACGCCTTTGTACATGGCGCCGGAGATGATTCGCCACCAGCCGATTACCCCGGCCGTCGATATTTACAGTCTGGGGGCGACCCTGTACTATACCCTGACCGGCAGGCCGCCGTACACGGGCGAAAAAATCGAAGAGATTCTTGAGCAGCATCTGCACAACCCACCGCCGAGGATTTCCGAGAGCGTTGAGCAGTGCACGCCGACCTTGGCCAATCTTGTCGAGCGAATGATGGTCAAATCGCCCGAGTTGCGTCCCAGCGCTGCCGATGTGGCCGCTATTCTGCGTGCCGAGGCGATCTTGCTGACGCCGGACACCTATCTTCCGACTGTCCCGGCCGGTTCGACGATGGGGACAACCTGGCATGGACTGCAATCGACCAAAACCCAATTGGCCAGCCTGACCGCGGCACGAACCGGCCTTCTCACGGCGTCCAAACCCAATCGGTTCGTCCATCTGTTGCGAATGTGGTGGTTCTGGACGGCGTTGGTGCCCATTCTGGTGGTTGTGTCGGGCGTGGGTCTCTGGCTGTATCACGCCAAAACCCCTCCCCCAAAACAGCCTGTGCCGATCAGCAGCCTGTTTCCGAATGCACCCCCATTTTATGGAACGCGGCCGGAGGGCGGGTTGCCTGAGCCTGCCGAACCGTTGGAGAAGATTCCGGCCTTTTCGTGGAAAGGGAAGGTGTCTCTTCCCGGCTGTCGCTATGTTGCCAGCAGATCCGGCCGTTATTATTATTCCATCGACGATGAGCGAGCAATATTTATTCGAGCCGACCTGTGCGTGGGATACGAAACAGCCCAACAGGCCCAACGCGCTGGCAAGCAACCGGCTCCCTAACATCCCCTGGCTTGCTGGTCGACCTGCCAGAGGCGGGTCGCGGGAAACACCATCAGGATAGCCGTTTTACGGCGTTTTTCGTTCTATCAGATACCACATTGTCCCGTGCGTCGCATCCAGTCGAACACGGCCGTCCACGACCGGCACGGTGCTGCGGATAGACCCGTCCGCGTTGAGCAGATAGCAGACGACCTCGGCGTCATAAAACGGCGAATCCGGGGCAAACTGGAGAGATCCGACCACTGGCTCGATCCGCACCGGCGCCGTGCCCCACTGGCGACCCACCGTGCGGCGATCCTCAGAGAACTGCATTCCTGTATTCTCACATCGTCCGCACGCGGTCACCAGAAGTTTTCGACAGGACGTTGTCAGCGGTTTGCCGTCCCATGAAGTGACCACTACCGCCGCAAACTCCGGCTGCTCGAGATGAACGGTAAAATCTTCAGTGATGCTGCCAAACCGTTCGGTCTTACCGGTCAACACTCGACAGCGGTCATTACCGATGGCATACAGCCCCTTGCCATTGACTACATCCCAGCGCATCATGATCTTGGGACCAAGTGGTTTAGCAACGCCCATCACGTGTTCTTTTACGTCCGGACCCAGCGCTGCCGGCATATTGCTGCCCGCTTTCATATGCAGCTTGGCAAGTGTTTCAACCGACATCGTGGAAATGTCTGTTTGCCACGGCGTAAGTGGCCCCAGAAGAGCCTCTCGAAACAGTTTCGCCCCGGCCGGCATAAACCCCCACTTGGACGGATTGGTATCAATATCAAAAAAACTGTTCAAGTGTTCTCGATCCCATGCGTTGTTGCTGTGCGAATACGTATAGAGCCATACGCCGTCCCAATCCTGCGCCGCAGCAAACGAGGCAATCATTGGCACGCACTCGGCTTGGCTGTCCAGCGGCGCCGGATGGTTGTATTCGCTGACGGTAAACGGCTTTCCGGCCATCCGCTCAGCGGCCAGACGCAGCAGCGTCGCTTCATCCGGGTAGTCGCTCATCGCCTTCTGATCAATCAGCCAATCGCCCGGATCCCACGGCCGACGCGGAAATCGCGGATGTTGCCAGTAGGCGTGACTGTCGATAAAGTCCATATCGCTCTGAGCATACAACCCCAACGGCCCAAAGACAATCGTTCCGGTCACCATCCCCCGAAAATTCAAGTCCTCTTTGATGAACCGATACATCTGGTCAAAATACGCCTTTTCCGTTTCAGCCAGAAACATCATTCGGTCAAGACGTCGCCGCTGTGATTCGATATTCGCAAACACGCCCACAGTTGCCTTTTCCAGCGACTCGCCCGGTTCCAGTTCATACTGAACCCCCGGCTGCAGGCTGATACGCCAGAGCGCAAACGGCGTCTGGCAATTGCCGAAACTGATCGACACGCGGGCATCGGTATCCGATTGCGGTGCGGTAAAAGTCAGTGTCAGATTTTGCCATTCCGGCTTCAGTTCAATGTGTTTCCACAATCCCAAATTCGCCCACGGCTCGTGTGCCATCCCGACCGACAACGTCACCCGACAGGGCTGCTGGGCTGCTGCAGCCAGTTGTAATGTGTAACTTTGACCGGCCCGAACAGCCAACGACCGCTGATTGAATTGCAGATGCCAGTCGGTTCCTGAAATCCGCTTCGGCTGAATAACCAGCGCTCTTCGCCCATTAAACACGGCCGTTTGCAACTC
>MTKW01014323.1_pt1 | contig 19204 bp, 19 predicted proteins | sample 1042761 | NCBI WGS metagenome assembly MTKW01 (sample SAMN06205366, study PRJNA360243) | anaerobic digester metagenome | biome: Wastewater treatment plant; feature: Anaerobic digester sludge; material: sludge; isolation source: anaerobic digester fed with sludge from wastewater treatment plant ... | reverse complement strand
CTTTGAAATCCCGACGTCGTTTTGTGCGCGGAAATTCCTGTTCATGTTTAAGCACTTTCATCCTTGCCTCACGATATATTCCGTAAACTGTCAACCCTACCAACACAACCGTAAACGCCCATTTGAAGATGTCATACATTCCCATCATCCTTTTGGTCATACTTCCCTCTCGCTCTGCATAAGCTTGCTTTAGCAAGCCGATAGCCCCTCTGTTTCCTCCGTATAAAACCCCTCCTTTTGAGCACACTACGTCTAGGGGTGATCCGATGAGTAGCACGTTTTGGGCAGTTATGGGTGTCTTGTGGTTTATTTTTAGTAAACTGCCTTGACATAAATAGGCACAACGCTTCCCTTATGACCTGTGAGCGGTTTGGTTGTTCATTTAACCAGATCGCTATTTCTTTGTTAGCCCGGAAACCGAAGTGTTGCACAATGTTCCACCTCTGTAAAACCTATGTTGAACAAAATAAAAAAAGACCCCCCGAAGGGGGTCCTTGTGATCTCTTGGCCTCTTACCTATTTAGCATTCGCTGTAACCGCACGCCATGCACTTTGAGCACCCTTCCTCATAAATCAGGTTCCAGGTGCCACAAGAAGGACACAGTTTATTGTCGGGCCTCACCCTCCCTTCAATATATTGACTGATGAATTGACCTATAGCATCGGGCACCGAACGGATCCTGTCGTTCCCTTGACCAATGCTTTTTGAACCGCCAATATCAATCAATTGGTCCACTATTTCTTCGGGATCAATTCCAGCCCTCAAAGCGATAGAAACTAGCCTTGCTATAGACTCAGTGAAAGCGGTGACGTCGCTGCCCGCTTTGCCTATTTGCGCAAACAGTTCAATGGGATGACCATCTAGCGTGTTTAACGTGAGAAATAGCTTACCGATGGGGGTTTGTTTTGCTACCGTAAATCCATGCAAAACATCTGGACGAGGCAAAGGCAATAGCGAACCCCAATCATTTTGATGTTCCTCAATACCATGAGTGAGTACCTGCTCTTGACGACTACCATCTCGATAGACGGTGACGCCTTTGCAACCTAGTTCATGGGCTAATAGAAAGACCCCAAGCACATCCTCTTGAGTGGCATCATGAGGTAGATTTACCGTCTTAGATACTGCATTGTCGATCCACTCCTGAAATGCCGCTTGCATCTTAACATGCCATTCAGGAGCAATCTCGTGAGCGGTCACGAACAGTTTTCGCACATCTTCGGGTACCTCTTCCATGCCTTCCAAATTGCCTTGACGGGCAATCTTCTTCATCAAGGCTTCCGAATAGAACCCTCTTTCTTTTGCAATCTTTTCAAACCGAGAGTTCACTTCAATGAAATCCGTGTCCATCACATGACGTGTAAACGCTATACTGAAATAAGGCTCTATCCCCGACGAGGCCCCTGCAATCATGCTAATAGTCCCCGTGGGTGCTATGGTAGTGATCGTGGCATTTCGTAATTTGCTTTCTTTAGCATTGGGGTATCGGCCCTTTTCAACACCGAGGGTTTCTGACGTCTCAAACGCCGCGGTGTAAATGCGACACATGACATTGTTCGCTAATTCCAATGCTTCCTCAGAATTGTAGGGAATACCCAAGTCCACCAACATATCAGCCCAACCCATCACACCCAAACCAATCTTGCGATTACCTCGCACCATTTTCTCTATCTCGGGCAAAGGATATCGATTGGCATCTATCAAATCATCAAGAAACCTAACGCTAGTACTCACTACCTCATTGAGTCTTGACCAATCAATACTCCCATTTTCAACAAAGTTGCCCAAGTTTATGGAACCCAAACAACACGCTTCGTAGGGTAACAGTGGTTGTTCTCCGCAAGGGTTAGTGCTTTCTATCTCCCCTAAATGAGGTGTGGGGTTGTCGTCATTGATCTTATCCAAAAACACAATACCAGGCTCACCGTTTAACCATGCTTGGTGTGCAATCTTTTCCATAACATCCCTTGCATCTAACATCCGTACCACTTCACCCGTCCTAGGGTTCCGCAAAGCATACTCACTGTCTTCGAGTCCAGCCAACATAAAATCCTCTGTTATTCCTACCGAAATGTTGAAGTTAGTGAGTTCATCGTTGTCAGACTTGCAGGTGATAAATTCCAATATGTCAGGGTGATCTACCCTGAGAATGCCCATATTGGCCCCTCGTCTAACACCACCTTGTTTGATCGCTTCTGTGGCGGCATTAAACACCTTCATGAACGACACAGGTCCCGAGGCCACGCCCCCTGTTGTTTTGACATTATCAAATGCAGGACGCAACTTTGAGAAGCTGAACCCCGTGCCTCCGCCAGATTTGTGAATTAGCGCAGCATTCTTAATGGACTCGAAGATACCTTCTATCGAGTCCTCGACTGGAAGAACAAAACACGCAGACAGTTGTTGCAGTTCTCTACCTGCATTCATCAACGCAGGAGAATTGGGCAAGAAATCTCCGCGTGACATCATCTCGTAATATCGTTGGGCAATTTCGCCTGTCTCATCCCCTCCTGCTTTTGCAATGTTCTTCGCTACCCTTCGGAACATATCATCGGGAGTTTCGTCATCTTTCAAATAACGTTGTTTCAAAATAGTCATCGCCGTATCACTTAGCATATCGCACCGCCTTTCAATTATCGGGTGACATAGGCATCACCACAAACGTTGTTGTAGGTTCATAAAGGGGTTGAATTATCATAGGGGTGTGCTGACCCGAGATCTTTAGCACCACTTGTTCCTGGGTGACTTGTGTCAAGGCCGTCACAACATATCGAGGCTGCACGTATAAAACGATAGGTTCACCTTCCACTTCGGAATCAAGAATAACCTTCAAGTTACCCTTGGAAGAGTCAACCGCCACAGTAACTTGTTTGTCTATCACCAATTTCATGAAATTGTGAAACTCGGTTTTGACAATCAACGCCCGAGAAGCGGCTTTCCGCAATTCCTCTGAAGATACAACAGCCTCACACTTAAACTCAGCAGGAATGATTTGTTTGTACTTGTAATAGTTACCCCCAAGGAGTTTGACGAAAGCTCGGACGGGACCCGACACAAAATGGACAAACGTTTCATCAAAATAGATCGACACTTCTTCTTCTATCAACCTAGAAATTTCCTTCAAAGGACGTGCCGGGATTATGACGGACGTATCCACAGTATCCATAGGCACCTGCGCCCTGGATAGTGCGAATTGGTTCGTTGATACCACAGATAAAGTCCCGTCCTCAACCTCCCACAAGCAAGCATCCCATAAGGGTCTACCACCCCGCTCGGTGTATGCGGAACCCTTCTGCACAATGTCCTGTAACGCGTCTCTTGATAGCACCACTGGTTCACCTGTAGGCACGGGAAATTCGGGATAATCATTTGCAGGTTGGGTATCAAATATGGCCGTTGAACTTTCGGAACGAAGGGTTACCTTATTGTCCTTATGACTAACCTCCACTTCGCCCTCCAGGGTCCTCGCAAACTCTGTAAAAATACGAGGTTCAATTAGGAATCGTTCTTGACCCTCGCACTTACAGGGTAAAGAAACAAAAATGCCCCAATCTAAATCGGTACCCAAAAAACTGACTTGGTCATCTATGTTCACCAAGCAATTATGGGTAACGAGATTGGGGTGCTTGAAGTTTATGGGTTTGGACGACAACAACAGTTTAGCCAAATCGCCTTTACTTACCGTAAACAATGGCAATCTCCTCTCTATAATTAGCCTCAAGATTTAACCAAAACGCTTTATCACCTCGCTTTATTCTTGGTTGGGAGATCAGGATTCGAACCTGAACCTTTGGGGCCAAAGCCCAACGTCCTACCGTTAGACCATCTCCCATTGGCTCCTAGGATAGGATTTGAACCTGTAACCCTTCGGTTAACAGCCGAATGCTCTACCATTGAGCTACCTAGGAGTATAGGGGTGAGGGCGAAAAACAGTTCTTGAAATTACACTGTCTTTCAAACAACCTCACCCCTTCGTCTTGCGGCTTAACAGTTCTATTTGTTGCTGTGGTTTCACTTTCACACCAGGTCAACTCGCAGCGAACCCCTGGTGGGGTAGATGATCAGCCTACCTCGCCCGCAAGACTGGATACATTGTATACCCATCATACATACCCTGTCAAGAAGCAATATCGTCAGGAATCTCGATTTTGTACAAAGCAACAGCACGATCTTTGATTTCTGCAAAGTACTTGCTGATCACCGCAGCAGTCACTGCGTAGTACACAACCTTCACACTTGGTATCCATAAACTAGGTATCGCTAACACCAATAGTCCTGCCAAATAAGGATAGACGTTAGTCACCAGAAACCTGGGGGCCTCACGAATGTCGAACTCCTCCAATTGGAAAGCGATGATCCAAGTTAGCACGGTTTTGATAACAATGAGGGAAAGGACAGTCACAAAGGAATATAGGATGTTTGTGTCCAATATTAAATCCATGTTTACACCTCCCTCCAAAATACTTTCATCTTGTCTACCAATTCCTCCAACCTAGCTACCCTAGCCTCCAACTCTGTAGGTTCTACCATCACTAACCCCAAAGCCTGTGCTACCCCTTTTGATAGTGCTATGGCAAGACGTTGTCGCATTTCAGGATCGCTTATCAGTCTTGCGTCTGCCTCATTGGTCAAATACCCGTTTTCAACAAGCACAGCGGGCATCACAGTGTCTCTCAGCACTTGAAAATTAGCGGTTTTCATGCCAAGATTTTGTCTACCCTCAGCAATCCAAATAGGAGCCAAATTCGAGTGAATGACCTTTCTGATTTCCGATGTACGAGCACCTACCGTCGGGTAAGTGTAATCCTCATATCCGTTGACATTGGGATTTGCGTGAGCATTAGAGTGAATGCTGAGAAACAAATCGGCCTTCCAGTTGTTGGCCTCTGCCACCCTATCATCAAGGGATTTGTAAATATCCGTTGTACGAGAAAGTCTGATTTCACAGTTATATCGCCTGAGTTCCTTTTGTAACCGCAAAGCCACATCTAACACAACATCTTTCTCTAATATGCCGTGCCCCGAACCACCTGGGTCTTTACCTCCGTGCCCAGGATCAATATAAACCTTCATTTTAGCACCTCCTATTTCTTCCCTGTAAGCAACAGCTGCAGGCAACAATCTAACAGAATGACCTTCCAACACACCCTTGTATATCCTGCCACTACTTCCTCCACTATCCATCTTCATTGCACTCACACACCCAGCCATCAACATTTCACGGGCAACCTCATACAACGACGCATTGGTCCATATACCGTCGGCGATATAACCTTCAGCAGTAATACCAATAGCACGTTGCGCTTTCTTTTCATGAGGATTGTAGGAGGAAAAATGACTTTCTTGCATCTCTTGGATGATGTCCAACACTGCGCCGTTTCTCGCTAACATGGGTCCTGCTGAAAAAGCACACACTGCTTTCTGTGCACGCTCTGCGTTAAATGCACCAAACGAAGGTTTATCCTCCATATAGAAAGTAGGCCAATGCTGAGTGACGGAAGTCTTACCTCTATCGGGGGATATCACTCCTTGATTTGCAGCCAACCCTACTAATGCGCCCGCATTACCAAAATAGCAACAATTGCCCACGCACTCCCAATCATTGGGCATGTTTTTCAATGTGCACGGTTCAGAAGGAATGATCACCTTGATTTTCTTGAATACCCTGATCACTTATTCACCCTCCAACAAAGAAATTGATTACCTGGATACAACTCCATACCACACCAGGTAAACCGATAGCCACCGCAATAAACCATGTCATGCGTTGTTTCAAATTTACTTCACGCTGTGCATCAGTGACCCTGTCTAATTCTCTAAACTTTTCGTTGTTCTCGTGAACCAATTGAACCACGGAGAGGTTCTGTCTGTGCATAGCATCCTTCAAGTCACTAATGCGCTCCAGTATCTCAACATTCTGATTGGATAACCTCTCGATTTTGGATTCGATTTTTCGATCTAACGAGTCAACCCTTTCCGCCATTTTGATCACCGAACTATTTTGAATCCGTTCGTAATCTTTGATTTGATCTATCGCCATGCCATACTCAGCAAGTATTTTAGTGAGGCCCGTGGGAGATAAATCAAATTCCACATTCTTCAAAAGCATCCCCCCGAATAGAACTTTCCGCAAAAGGCTAGACTAGAGAAACAAAATATGGTATAAACCAAATGAGGTGAAAACAATGAAAATGAGGAAAGTTGTGTTAGTTGTCTTGTTGGCCGTTATGATGATCGGGTGTAGCGAAACAGAAGAAGACAAATACATCAACGCCTTAGCAAAGTTCGGGAGACTCTTAAACGAGCAGTTCGGGGAGTTTACCCAAACTTTCAATGAACACGGTTTGCGCTTTTCTGCGCACGAGTACTATGATCAACTGTCGGTAGTTATCGACACGTGCGAAGAGGCCATCGCGCTAGAACCACCCGAGTCGTTAGAAAAGTACCACGAGGTATTGTCACAAGCGATGGTTGAAATGGTGTTTGGGGCCATCCAGCTGCAAATGTTTGTTTTCGAGACGTTGCACCCTTAGCATCAAATCATCTAAATCCTGTCTAACAGTAGGAGCCTTAGACATGGGTGCAACATCCCTCCCAGTATCCACCTCAACGATCCTTTGAATATGACCCAAAAATTCTCTAGCTAAATCAGCAAACGTCCTTCCCTCTTCTTGGTCATCCGAGTACTCACTCAACATCAAATCGTCTAACACATATCTTTGGCGCACTTCTCCCATTTCTGTTTCTACCACTATCTCAGTTCGAATCAACGGGTCCTGCTCTCTTCGCCGAAAAGTGGTCATATCAAGAACCACGAATTTAATCATATTTCATCATCCTTTCAAGAAACCCCCAGTAATGCTTGTACAAACACAGTGGCATCAATCCTACCAAGTCGAGAACTTGTTAAGTCAATGGTGTTCCACTGACCTTTCACGAGGTAATCCGTGATGTCCAATTCATCTACGTCCATATTGAAACCAGTGCTGCTACCTAAATCCAATGTTCGATCAACATTGTTGATCACAATGCCTATATTGGTTGACGAAGTGCTTTGATATATACCGTAGTCTATCCCGTGGTAATGGTAATCACCGTAAACGGTAACGGTGTGTGTGTGATCCATATTGTGATCGTGATCGATAGGCCAAATCAACCAATGCTGATGTTTGTGGGGTGGATCACCGGCTTCGGTGGTGTACCAACCGCTTGCACCTTCGCCGATATCCCCCGAAGGACCTGTGGTAGTGGACGAACTAGAACCACTTGTTGTAGAAGTACTACCTCCTCCGCCCCCTCCGGTACCTCTTGAATAAGCCCTGAAAGGCAACAGGCGGAATCTTAACAATGCTCTATTCACCACTCGGGTTTCATCAGGCAAATACACATACAACGTCAGTGGGTGAGTGGCATCGACGTTATCGGCCCTTCCCTCCTGCCAAGTCTGAATTAAACCTCTTTCATCAAGGATAGTCTTTTGACCCGTCTCGTCTCGAACCAACAGGCCAAAGTGATCCCCGCCATCCTTCCAATATCCTATCAACACTCGTTCAACATTTTGATCATCAAACACTCTCAAACCACTGCTACCCAACGAGGTGTACGTATCGGCGGTTTCCAAGGCATGTGTGTCCGATACAATGATCCTATTAGCCAGTATCCCCTCACCAGTGATCGCCGTCACATAGGTTTGACCCGAATCCTTTGAGATACCCAATCCACTCGGTGTTAAACGCAAACGCTTACCGGTCTCGCTACCCACATTATCAATCTCGATGAATTCCAAATTGTCATCATTCCACACAGCCTTACCATTGGCAGAATTGATGATCGTCGTAAAGGTGTCTATCAACCCTTTCGTTAATTTTGAAACACCTTTGGACGCCTTCAATACATCGTCCACATACTTACCAGCAGCGATAGTGTCAGCGATATTCTGTAAGGGTACCTCGATAGGATCCCCCAATTTCAGAGAACAGTTCCAAGGCTGAATAACGTCATAAGAATATGCAATCAACCGAACAGATACATCACGGGCTAAGACTTCGTCGCAAATGGTTACTAGATCACCAACAGAAAACACCTCGTGTTCATAGCCGGGAAGGGTTCTTAAATCCAACGTCTCTGCTTCATACTGAATAAGCGGACGGCACATGCGTTCTAGGTATTTAACGGCTTCCTCTTTCAATTCCGCAGGATCATCTATTTCTTCCCACCTGTAAATACCTTCCCGCACTTCATCTGTGAAGGAGTAGTCCTCAAGAAAAATGACTCCATCGTTAACAGAACCTATGTTCAAATCCTTTTCACCAAAGGGGTAGAGTTTCGTCACAACACCATCCCAAAGGATTTTCTTGGTCAACATTTTCTGATTCTTGCCGTAACGTATCTCAAACCCGCTATCGTTCTGCCATAAGTGTTCATCACGCAACTGCAAAATTTTGTTGACAGAGTCCCAGACCAACCATCCACCCCATATTCTCTGGACTTCACGCACATTCTCTAAGACGGTCATCTTTTCTGTTTCGAGATCGTGCTTACCCGACACGTCAACCGTACCCAAAGTCCATTCGGTACCCTCTAACAAAGCATACAGTGCAGAGGCGGCAGAACCTGGGGGATACCCCCCATAGGAGGTGCTAGACAACGCTATGACGGCCAAAGGGGTCTCACCAACAGTGATATACTTTCGACCCAATAAGCACCAGGTTTCAGACATTTCAACCCTACCATCCAAAACCTCATGACGTTCTTTTTCAATGGGATTCAACAAACAAAACTCCCGACCATCTACTCTAACCCGGCAGTGAGGATCATCGAAGAATTCCCATTTGGGACAATCCAAGGGTAAAGTGAACGTCAAAGTGGAAGGACCATTCAATTCAACAGAAACCTCTGCGTCTTTTAATCCGTCAGCAGGAAGAAGATAACCCACCAAATCAGAACCCGAATACACAGTTAATTTGCGGTCGATAATATCACCTCCTATTCCTCCAAGTCACCCTAAATTCACCGTTGGAATACACTTCTACCCATGCACCTGGTAACACACAAGGGAACACCCCGTTGTAATTCTTCAAACCGTTTTCTCCGTCAGCAGTAACCGTTTGATGTTCACAATCTATAATCAAATGTTCGACAATACCGAAATAAGTAAGGGTTTCATCACCTATGTTGATAGAGGTATTGTTGAACAATTCTACAAAGGGGTAAATCTCGACGTTGCCGTCGTTTTGTAAAACACCATTGGAAGTCAGTTCCTGTTCTTGCCACATGAAAGGTTCTAACAATTTTAAAGGAACAGTAGCCGTCAAATTATGAGGATAACCTATCACATCAATTTTTGGGCTAACTCTACCTCTAAGAAACCATCCATCTATCTCAATCAAACAGTCATGCCGAAAGGCAGACATGAGTTTGCGCTGTTCCAAATTCTTATCAGTAGTCCAAGGGCTTACCAAATCCAGTGTCACTAGACGTGCCTTGAAATTTTGTCCAAAGACATAATCCCCATCACGCCCGGGAATTGATTCTGCGTACACTTCAATCTCAGGGGGAAGGTGAGTATGCTTGACATACCACCCTAAAGGTTTGATGATTCCATCTTCGATAGTAAGCATATCTCACCTCCTATATCCAACGATCACGCCACGTCATAATCATATTGGGACCAATGACTTCGTTTTCCCCAACTTCTAGACAAGGGAACCCGCCCGAATACCCTTTGAGTGCATTCACACCGTTCAATTTGACCGTCTGTCGTTCGCAGTCTATAACCAATTTATCTCCTTGACCAAGCGACGGATACTTCAAGATAGCACCGTTAACAACCACCTGTACGGCTGTAAGAGGCCCTGTAATCGTTATTGTAGGACAAGCCTCTACATTACCCTCGTTCACTGCTATACCGCTGCCCTGAAGCATTTTAACCGTCTTAGAATAGACATACGGTTGACATGCCAAAGGGATCTCCGCTATTAAATTGTGAGGATGAAACTCTGTTTCGATTTGACCGTCCACCCTAACACGATAGATCAAATCACCGATCATCAAATCCCTTACACCCCAATGGAGAGCGAAAGCCAACATTAATTCTCGATAAGCATCCATCGTATCTGTGTAAGGGGAGGTTACTTTTAATATTGTGCGTCTTACATCCAAATCCCTGCCGTAATCATACTCTCCATAACCAATCACTTGTTCCGCATAGTCTCTTATGGGCAAATCAAAGAAGGGCGATCCATGCACATACCATCCCAAAGGCTGTAATTTGTTTTCGGAATCAATGTAAATTACCCGCGAATGAACTCTGCGCAAGGTGTCCGCTCGTCCCTCTAACAGACTATCTACCTTGCGATAGGTATCGGCGGGATTTCTGGATAACAACATCACTTGTCTGAAAGTGTCTGCAAAGGTTTGATCAGAACCCAAAACGAAATGTGTTTTTCTACCGAAAGCACTTCGGAAAACACCCCGATACCCCGCGGGATGAGTGACAAATGCAACAATCTTTCTAAAAGTGTCAAAACTTGGTTCGTGTAATTCTCTTACCTCGCGGAATGTATCTGAGAGAACGCCTTGCAACACACTGACATTTCTGTGGGTATCTGACCGACCTATAGTTTCAATAACCACTTGACGTAAACTATCAAACACAGTTTCCACAAGGTTGGCTAACTTTCTGAGCGTGTCAATTCGCACCTCTTGCATTGTTCCGATTTGCCGCGAAGTGTCAAAGTGGCCCTCGTCAAACATCAGTACCTTTCGATAGGTATCGCAACAAATTTCGTTAAGATTACTAAGTCTCCTAATTGTGTCAGATCGAGTTTCTCGTATCACTCCAATCGGACGAATGGTATCCGAAAGATTTTCATGAAGCACAAATACCTGTCTGAAAGTATCGCTATACGTTTCGCTATATCCACCTACTCTTCTCCATGATCGCAGTGGACTTCTAAACATGTAATCACCTCTGGGTGATCACTGCACGTGTCCTTATTTGCACAGTTCTATCATTCAGAGGAAGTTCACCTATCGAGGTACGAGCTTTAGCCCAAAAGATAACATTGACATCTTTCACATTGGCCAATATTATGCTTGCACCCCACGGAAACCAAGAACCAGGATTACCATTATTGTCGAGTGCCAATCTCCACTGACTGCTGTGCTCACCCACCAAAGAAATGGTAGTATCTCCTTGAACTTCATACCCTTGATTACATCGAACCGCTAATTTAATGGGAGCCGACTCAGCACCTAAATCAGCCCTCAACACCCCTGTGCTAATAGGCTCGGTGTGTGTGCCCTCGGAAACCAAAACACCATTTGTACTACCCGCCGTAGGATTGTTTTTGTACACGTGAATCAAATAGCATTCCCCCTCCCTCTCGAAGTCATCAATATTTTAATCCTGCGCTCCAACATGTCTGCCAACGCCTGCATGTCTGCCTTGTCTTGGAAATGTGCCTCATCAATCGAAACCAATGTGTCAATGTGTAATACTTGACTGGTTGCGGGAAATTGTTGCTTTTCCAATGCTAGCACTAGGCGTTCCAACCTCAAGTTAGCGGCAGGTGTCAACACTCGTTCATCCTGGGACAATAAAGCAAATCCCGTTCGTAGGTTTTTACCCCCTACGTGGAACGTTGCACGTCGTATGGCCTCTTGTAGTTCATCTCCGGTCAATTTGTTATCGGGGTCCAACGTCGGGCCTGCTGCACGTATGGCCTTGCCTGCCTCAACAGCCCTTGCCATAGCATCAGTGTCACCAATGGCATAAGCACGTTCCCAATCCCTTTTAGCCTGTAACAACGCCTGAGAACGCCCCACAACATCGGAAACGCCACGGGCCTCATCCAAACCAATGGAAGACAATACCGCCCTAACATGAGCAGCACCAGCCTGCATACCTAATGCCAATTGTTGGATCCAATTCAGCCCTTTTTGAAACCACATGTCGTCATACAAAGAAGCAGTAGCAAACACCACAGACATTTCGTTTTTGAACATCTCTTGGGTATCTTCCCATGCTTTTTGCAACTCTTCTTTTTGGCTATTGGCAAACTCACGTATGTCATTAATCCGTTGCTGTAATTCCGCTTTGCGATCGGATCTAGCCCATTTGTCTTGCTGAAGTTCCCAACGAATCATTTCTTCAGATTTCTGCTTCTTCAAATCAGCAATAGCCTTCTCGTGTTCCCTACCCGTCCTCAGACTGTGATAATGGATTTGTTCTTCAATATCACTGATCTTTTCTGCATGTTGACGTGCGGCCTCTTCACGAGTAGCATGTTCATCAAGTTCATCCAAAGCTTCTATCTGCAATTGAATAGCTTTAATCCGAGCGTCTGCTTCATCGTCAATTTGCCGCAAACGTTCACGGTATGCCCTTTCAGCCAATTGCATTTCTTCCTCTAACCCCTCACGATAAAGGGATTGCAATCGTTTCTCTATCTCCATGCGCTTTTCCGCATCATCCTGATAGGCAACCAAAAGTTCCCTATAAAATTTAATCTGAGTGTCTCGGTTAACCCTACCAAGATCCACTTCATGAGTAAAAAAGGATTTCTGTAAGCGAAACATCTCGTCAGCAATTTTCTGTTGTTCACTTCTAATCTTCTTGTACTGATCAACAAGCGTCTTGCCAGCGTTCTCCATAGCAATTTCGTTCTCTCTAATTTTCACCGTGTTGTCAGCAATACTAGAAGTAAGTGATTTAATTTGACTAGACGCCTCGTTGTAAGCCTGCATAGCCTCTTGACGGTTCGGCCCAGACATCGCCTCATTGGCTTCTTGTTGTGCCCGTTTATATACCGATAACTTTCGATAGAGTTCCGCATTAGCAGACGCAAGTAGTTGGTTCTCACGAGTTAAAAGTTTCGCTTTCTCCGCAGCAACTTCTTTGATCTTTGCTTCATCTAATATAGCGTCCTTCAACTCATTCTCTGCAAGGGCCAACAAGCGTATGTCTCTACGCAGATTGGTCAGCGCAAGATCTATCGAGGGGTCTTCTAGCATCCTCAACTGTTCACGCCATTCCACAATGTCAAAACCTAAAGGCGCACCTACAGCACCATCAACGCTTTCTTGGTGCAGTCTTTCATGCTCAGTCATAAGAAACAAACGCTGACGCTCTTGCTCTTGCAACAACAATTGATTTGCTAATTCCTGCCGAGCTTCTAGAGTCCGTCTCTCAGGATCGAGAAGTGTATCTCGGAAAACACCATAAGGATCGGTGTCTCCTGCCAAAAACGATTCAGGCATTTGCGCCTGACCCCAATTTTCCGCTAGTTGCCGAAGTTCCCAATTTACCGCATTGATCTGTTGTTCAAGGGTCTCCATGGGTTGTTCTGCTTCTTTCAGTCCTTGAGAGAAACCTTTCATATGTTCCATAGCAAGACTAGTAACATTCCCAAATTCATCTATGCCCTCAATCAAATTGGGAAAGCGTTCACCTATGCTATTCATCAAACTTTGCTTTTCCCGAGCGGCACGATTGTAACGAGTCGTACCTTCCTCAAGTTCTTCTAGGTTTCTCGTTGCCTTAGCATAAGCCTTCGCCATTTCATTTAATTGACGTATCTGTTCCACTTGACGCCTGACTATTTCTCCTACAGCCACACCCGTAGCCAAACCCAAACCAAGTCCCATTGCAGGTCCGGGAATCTTGCTCGTGATAGACGTTAACAATCCTAATGCGCCTTTAGCACTAACAATGCCCCCTGCGCTACGCGCAAGTTCAATAATGCTACTTTTCGTAAACGTCTTGGCTGCAATATTCAACATCGCTATAGCAGCAGTTAATGTCGCTATAGCACCTGCGGCAGCACGAATGGGTGCGGGTAAATCATTAAATACCCCCAACACAGCCGTGGCCCCTTTGACCATTCCCGTCAAGGTATCCAATATCCCAGTTTGTTGATAGGTGTCAGATAACTGTTGCCAGGACGCCCTAAGCCTCTGTAACTGTTTCTCGTAGGTGTTCATGGCCTGAGCATTACTTTTCAGTGAATAACCTAGCGATTCCTCTAAATCCAACAACACTTCGTCAACAGTGGTCCAATTCTTCAGCATAGCAATCAAGTAGTTCTGCCTTCTAGTACCCGCAACAGAAGTAGCAATATTTTGTTCTTGGGCCAAAGTTAGCTGTTCCATAGTGCCCGTTAACATCGCCACTTCTTCGTTGAACAAGCCAGCAGCTTCAGCAGCATTTACCAAAGAATTGGCAGTGGCGTCGCTCATGGAGGGAAGTTTCTCAGCCAACTCAGCAAATATGTCCATTACATTTCTGTATTGAGCACCTGTAGAATCGGTGTAAATGTCGATGCCCACTGCCTTAAATGTCCGAATGGTTTCCGCCCGCTTCATAAATGCTAGCAAGGTATTCAAAACGTTGCCTATCTCACGTCCTGTGCGCCCAGAAGATTCTCTTAAAACAGTCAAAATAGCAATGGTCTCTTCCATCGTCATATTCCAGTTTTTAGCCGCACCCGACGCCCTTGATAGGCCTTGTATCAGATCAGCGGAACTTACCGAATAGTTGTCTGCTGCCATTGTTATCTTATCTAACATAGGCAATAATTCATGCGCTGTCATACCCCACTGGGACATAATAGCAACCATACTTTCGGTAGCTTCTACTGCATTCAACTCGGCTGTGTTGAGAGTAACAAGCCCAACCTCAGTCAGCATTAGCGTGTCTCTTACCGAATACCCAGCCCTTGCCCATCTCTCCGCCACATCAGACACAACATCCCATGTGTGACCATATTGAACACCTAAATCTAACAAAGCCTTTTGCATAGCTTGGAAGTCAGCCGTAGTCTCATTGGAAATCCTACGAATCAAAGTCATACTGCTCTCAATTTCCTTGGCAGTCTCTAACATGTTTTTAGCTGCTCTCATGGTTCCGTAAAACACAGAACCCGCAACAAACCAACCAAATCTTCTCTCCCAGAAGGTTTCTGTACCACCTGCACCGAAAGGAGTGTCGGCCATGATTGTTTTTGCTTCACTCTTCAGGACATGCACCTGTTTCTCTAATTCGCCTGTTTGGAGTTCAAACTCCCGAGTCAGTGACTTACCGCTTTTCATATCCTGCAACAATAAATCGCTTCGATGACGCAAAAGATTGGCCTGTTGACCTATTTCGGATGACTCCATACTACGATGTCTGATTTGTTTTTGTAACGTAGCAAGTTCTGCTTGTAACGCAGGGAGCCTAGTTTTCAAAGTCTTACTTGTTTCTTCTACCTGTCCACGCACTAACATATACGCATTAGCCTGGTTCTTTTGAATGGCAGCGTACTGTAAGGCTAACTCTATACCTTTTTGTTCTTCCTCGTTAAGCTCCTTTTTAGTTAAAGCGGACTCCTTTAACACACCCACCATTTTGGTAACATCAGTCAACATGGGAATTCTAACGCCTTGCAAACTTCTCTTTTGCAATTGTGCAATATCCAATTCGAGTTTGGAAATGATACGGGAAAAATCCTCTGACGCCTTCTCAGCAGGGGTATAGTCTATCGATAATTGCGCTATAGTTCTGGAAACAAAATTATCTATGCCCTCACCTCCTTAAGCGGTGGTAATAATCCAGCTGCTTGCCACGCCTCGATACTAGGCTCATCAACCTGTTCTTGAGGATAAGACTGAAAAACCTTCAAATGAACATGCTTGCCCAAGTGAGGAACCAATAAATTGATCTGAGGAATAGTGAGATTAAGAATCTCAAACATATTCAAAGAAGTATGGGCAAGGAGAAAGGCAAATGTCTCTGCCCACCCCTCGCCCTCTTTTTCTACAGGTTCACTCCCTCGGGCAATGGAAAACCCGAACTTTGCAGTAGCTCAAGAACTAGCCAGTGTAACCAGGAAACAGGGTAATCCTTATCAACTAATTGTTGTATAGTGACGGCATTACCCTCTGCATCTCTCACCTTACGCGTGATCCATTTATCAAACACAGTCACTTTCTCCGGATCATTACATATCCATATCCATCCTTCCATGAGCACATTTATATCATCAGGTTGAATTTCAGCGCACTCTTTCAAGGTTAAAGGTAGAATGTAATAATCCCCGAACTTCTTCCCCGTAGCCGCAAGAGTTTTCAGTTCCAATCTAACTCCTCCTAACTACCTGCATCTCACCTACGTTTTTGCCAAACCTCGGTTTAATAACCCTCCACGTTAGCTGCCACGCGCCAGGCGTCTTGCTCTGAGTCATTGCAGCTATATCACCCGCAATTCTCGCACGGTCAATATAAAACGTCAGATCGTAGTTAGCACCCGTTTGCGACGACGGCAACATCTCATCCGTAATGATCAACCTAACCGTAGGAATGTGAATCTCCGAAGGAATACCAAGGATCTCAGCACTCGTTGCCTTGTAAGCATAAGTCACAAAGACCTCAGCACCAGCATCATTTGAGGAAAAAGTAAGAACTGAACCCGATACCGAAAATTCATGGGAACTAGGCGTGCTAGAAGCTTTCACCCAAGGTGAAGCATCCAAGCCAGTAACCACAATCTCAGGTTCTGACTCAGGGGTTAGGGGTAAAGTTACTTTGTAATCGGATTTGTCAGGCACCAAATATTCCTCATCAATCCTAAACATCACCACATTAGATTGATTGCGTTTGTGCACACCCCCTAACATGTCAGACATTAGTTTGGGCGAAAAGTCTGAGAAGTTCACAACTACTTGAGCAGAAGCTTCAGTATCCAATATTGCCATTGGCCACACGGAATTACCGTCTGCCACATCTTGAGAGGTTATGCTGATGTTAATTGGCTCGATAGACTGAACTGTCAACCCAGTAGTATGAATAGTGGATTCTAACTTACCATCAGCGTCATACTTCTGATAAGCAAGCTTGCCTGCTTTAAATGGAATTATCAAACAATCATCTCCTTTCATATTACAACAGGATAAACAAAACGCACTGCCGCACATGTATATCCAGAGGGAGCGGGAAGTTGGCCTAATTGCCCCGAAAAATATAATTTGTGCCCATTAAAACGATGTTTTTTCACTATCTCAACCACACGCGCGATCACTTTACGAGGAACATCAGGGTTTGCAATAGGGGCGTATGCGTCAAATTGAATGACTTCCTGAGTCACCAACTCATTAGCAGAAGTTCTGGACGGTGCATGGTAAAAACAAAGCAACCTCCCTCCCAACGCTTTTGGAAATTGATCGCCTTTCCAAACAAACTCCGCAAGAGGTTTCCCTGATACATATCCGAGCAAGTTTAACAACTCATCATCGGCACTCAAAATGCGCCAGATCGCCAACAAATCTGCCTCTGGATCAAACACGCTTACCACCCCCCAATTTCAATTTTGAGATAGTTGGAGAAAGGAAATACCTGCATCACTTTTCCTACTATCTCATCTAATCTACCCGTCCTAATCCACTCAATTGCCATTCTCAACGCATGTGAAGGAGGGGTTACAAGAATCGGAAAATTGACAGGCTTACCCTCGGAACGCCTTTCGCTAGCCTTGCGTTCTAAATCAATACCAGGATAAGGTGCTGTGGAAATCTGAGGAAGCCCAAAAATATTGACATAAGGGCCCGCCCGCCGTGTCCGAATCCGAGTGTCACCCCTATGTGGATTCCACATACTAGAAGCCTTGTAATCATCCAGATGAGGGTTGTCGGTATCCATAAGACTACCAGTGCCCCATTCATCCATAGTGGCCCATGCGCCCCCTATAACCTCACAAGACAGTAAATAGGCGGCAGCCTCTATTACCTCGGTCTTCTCCCAATCGGTGCGGGCCTCAACCAGAATGTTCTTTGCACGAGTATCGTTCAAGAGTTCGTCTTGAGCCGTTTTTAACGCTATCACCAACTGCCTCTTTAACTCCGTCATCATACTGGAACAGTCGAACTCGATTTTAGCGATTCTATATACCACCTCGCTTTCTCAAACTGCTTTTGACCCACTCGCCTCCATTTGCGTAAACCAGGACATTTAGACTCCAATGAAGCACAAAGCACACCCGCCAATACATGTATGGCAGCACTTTGTACCTTCTCAAAATTGATTGCATTCCTCTCTATCTGTCCCGTGGCTAAAGGAACAAATATCTCATCGGTCAGAATCAACTTCATAGCATTGATATTCAAACTCGCATCAATAACGGAATCCGGCAAGATCGGTTTTTTCACACGCAATAGTGACCGAATACGATCGTGATAACCCACCCCCAAGTATTCAGCGTGCATAATCATCACCTTTCATCCATCGAACATTGGATTCTCTTTATCCCCGGTAGCATAATGTCATCAACCGAATCTATACGTAATCGCATACCACCTCGCTCGTCGTAGATCCCCCCCATGTTGACAGTCTCTTCCTCAGTGTAATGATGAATGATTCTTCCTAATACCGACACCTCCGCGTTCAAATGATACATTCTTGTGGTAGTAGAAAGAATACCGGGGTCTGTTTGACGCAAAGCCGCTGTTACTACCTGACCATAAGCAGGAATGTCCATGTCTTTCGGTTCCCATATCACGGTAAATCCCCCTTGCCCATCATCACCCCAAGACTCAACCAAGGAATCTAAGGTTGAATTAACTTTCAAAACAGTAATAGCATACGCCCCCATATCGGGTTCACAAGATATCACTAAGAACGTCTCATCATCCATGTGAAACACAAATCCCACAGGAACCTTGATGTTAATCCAACCTTCAAACGCCGCTCCCCTTAATCCGAAATTAGTGCCCCGCGTGGAGTGTTTGAGCGAAACCTTCCCCTGCCCCGATTCGTGCGTAATGCGACGCCCATGTCTGTCTAGATAACTTTGGGCAAACATCATCTCACCTGAAAACGCGGTTTCACATTGGGCGGTTTAACTTTGTAAAGAAAGGAGTTTCCAAGCACCCTCAGTCTCTCTTCCTCTACATCCCAGTCAATAGGGGTTTCAAAAGAGCCGCTCGGCCCCTGTTCTTTGATAGGGAACTTCTTCCTCAATACAGAACAAAGGGCCGAGGCACACAAACACACCACTGCAGATTGGAGATAGATGCTATCAGAGGATTCAACATAATCAAGAACCATCTGTTCTACTTCGGGTAATACTTCATCTATCTCTTGTGCGGTTAAGTGGGATTCCTGAACTCCAAGGCGGTATCGAATACGCTCCGCATAGTCAGCGGAAAGTATTCGCGGGGTCACTAGGTA
>MTKW01008435.1_pt1 | contig 19207 bp, 22 predicted proteins | sample 1042761 | NCBI WGS metagenome assembly MTKW01 (sample SAMN06205366, study PRJNA360243) | anaerobic digester metagenome | biome: Wastewater treatment plant; feature: Anaerobic digester sludge; material: sludge; isolation source: anaerobic digester fed with sludge from wastewater treatment plant ... | reverse complement strand
TTAATATCATGCAGAGAGAAAATGTTCAACTTTTTGTGTCCAAAGTATTGACATAGGTCCAAATTTAATGCTTCCTCATACTTACCGATTCCAGAATAAATCTGTGCTCTCAAATCATATGCTTCAAAAGCGTCCGGAAGGACTTTTTGCATCTCATCAAGAGTATCCAGCGCCTCATCATATTTATTGTCAGCCAAATAGATTCTTGCTTTGAAAAGACGAAGCTCACCATCAAACGGCTCAGCCGCGATTGCGCGAGAAATATTCCGTAATGCCTGCGCAACATCATTGGCATCAAAGAAAATACCTGCAAGAATCTGATAAAGTTCTGCTTTCTTGAATCCGGCTTCTTCTGCCTTGTTATAATATTCAACCGCCTTTAGTCTCTCATCTTTAAGCAAATGAATATTAGCAATAGAATTTATGCTTCTCCTGAATTAGCCTCTACAACGAGAGCATTTTTAAATGCAGCCAGCGCATCATCAAACTGGCCCAAATTAGCACATGTATTACCCAAATGTATGTACGCATCATAGGATTTGACATCAATTTGAATTGCTGCTTCAAATTCTCTTTTCGCGGACTTGTATTTTTGTTCTGTCATGAGTGCAATGCCTTGGCTAATATGGTCGTTAAATCTTTCTATGTCCATAGTTGCACCTCCTAATGATTCACCTTAACGCTATTACCCTGCAGGGTGTCCCTTAGGCTTGGCGTAAAGTAATCACAAATCATAAATTTTTCAAGTTTTACTGTGTTAACCGGTTTCTTATTTTTGTAATCATCGAAATACTCACTAAGAATATCTCCCGTAAAATCAAGCATTCCTGTAGCCTCGTCAAATCGTAGCGAGCTAATATCAGAAAAATCAATAGTGATGACCCTTCTTTCGCTTGATGCACTTTGATGCTTGATTCTAAACGAATATCGGATTTTATTGTCCACAATCAGCAGGCTTTCATCAACTCTTGCAGAATTATTACTACTTGCAATATTATTCGCTAAGGCTTTAAGACAAACAGAAAAGATCAAACAAGGAGCAACAATAAACGAAGTTGAGATAATAATCCAGCTAATATCCTTTTGTGCTACACCATTAACACTTACCATGCTCAGATCAGGCATCAAGCAGTTCAAAATCGCATAGCATCCGCCACCAATAATACCCACAAACAACAAAATCTTTGAAATCGTCATAATAACACGAACACTTTTTTGGTTTCGTGCAATAGCTTTTTGTAAAGATGCCTTCTTCTTTGTATTAACAGATAACTCCATATAGCACCTCCTAACTTGCAAACAACTCAATAATGTCAGAGATTGTTTTTCCTGTTTTTGTTCCGTAATCATCGAAAGGTGTAAAAAAATCCATATTTCCAAACAAGCCCGTCGTTGCCTCAATCGCTTCTGCAGTATCTTTCAAAGTTGGTGCAGTATCACGATATTGGAAATAGTCGTGAATAGTTCCGACACTTTCGTTGATGTCTGTGACATTTTTAAATACTTTTGCTCCTCGGAACACCTTTACAAGCTTTTCATTAACTGACCAACTACCTGTATCCCAACGCAAAGTGAATTTTTTCTTTACGGTATAACTCTTTGCAAAGATACTCTTGTCAAGATTAAATGCGTCACCAGCATCCAGTTTGCCGGATGATATGCCGTTACAATGAAGCCACTAGATTAACAATTTACGATTCTCGTGATTTACGACACGCATTTGTCGTAAAAGACGAGCAATGCTCAAAAAGTCATTTGTCGTAAATTTGTCGTAACCCCCGTTTTACGACATTTTTTTGGATTAACCAAACGCCGCAAACGCTGTCAAAACCTGATTTTTGTGGGTTTTTAGTCTGCGAGGGGTTTCATCGTGGGGAATAGGATAACATCCCTAATAGAGTGAGAATCGGTTAATAGCATTACCAGGCGGTCAATGCCTATGCCCATCCCACCAGTTGGTGGCATACCAATCTCAAGGGCATTTACAAAATCAACATCCATCATCTCAGTTTCTTCGTTGCCAGCCTCTCTAAGCTTGACCTGTTCGATAAATCTTTCCTTTTGGTCAATTGGATCATTTAGCTCTGAAAAGGCATTTCCTATTTCACGGCCGGTTATAAAGAACTCAAACCGGTAAGTTAGCCTTGGATCATCCTTCATTTTTTTGGCCAAGGGGGAAACTTCAATTGGGTAGTCCATAATAAAGGTGGGCTGAATTAGCTTGTCTTCGACCCTTTCTTCAAATAATTCATATAAGACCTCGCCCCAACTTGCATTTTCATCAACCTTTACCCCTATATCTAAGGCTGCAGCCCTTGCCTCCTCGTCCTTGTTTAATAAATTAAGGTCTAGGCCTGTATACTTTTTGACTGCATCCACCATGGACAGTCTAGTCCAGGGCTTGCCAAGGTTAACCTCTTGTCCTTGGTAGGTCACTGTTTCTGAGCCTGTAATATCCCTAGCTAGGCTAGAGATCAAATCCTCTGCCAAGTCCATCATATCGTGATAGTCTGCATAGGCCTGATATAGTTCGATTGTTGTAAACTCGGGATTGTGTTTTACACTCATACCCTCATTTCTAAAAATCCTGCCTATTTCATAGACCCTGTCAAAGCCACCAACAATCAAGCGCTTTAGGTGAAGCTCTGTCGCTATTCTAAGGTACATATCAATATTCAAGGTATTATGATGGGTGATAAATGGCTTTGCTAATGCTCCGCCTGCTGAATTGTGCAAAACAGGGGTCTCTACCTCAAGATATCCCCTATCATCTAGGAAGCTGCGAATACCCTGTATAATCCTCGACCTATTAACAAAGGTACGACGAACATCAGGGTTAACTATAAGGTCAAGATACCTTTGCCTGTACCTTAGGTCAACGTCCTTTAGCCCATGCCACTTTTCAGGCAGGGGTTTAAGTGACTTGCATAGTAGTTTAATGGTCGCAGCCTTTACCGATATCTCACCCTTGCGGGTTTTAAATACTGGACCCTCAACACCTATAATATCGCCTATATCGTAGGTCTTAAACTCGTCATAGGCCTCCTTGCCAAGCTCGTTTACCTGTACATATATCTGGATTTGCCCCTTTGAGTCAAGTATATGAACAAAGCTAGCCTTGCCCATAATCCTTTTTGACATAATACGGCCAGCTAGGACTACCTGTTTATCCTCCATTTGCTCGAAGTTATCCAAGATATAGTCTGAATAGTGGCTAGGATTATACTTGGTAATCTCAAAGGGATCCTTGCCCTCTTGCCTTAGCCTGTCGAGTTTTTCTCTTCTAACCTTTAGTATCTGGTTTATGTCCTCTTCCTGTAGTGTAGTATCAACAGGATTTTCCCTATCTGAATTAGTCACCTAGTCACACCCTTTATTTTCTTATCTCTAGTATCTTAAATTTGATTACACCATCGGGCACCTTGACCTCTACCTCATCACCCTTAGCCTTGCCAATTAAGGCTCTGCCTACAGGTGATTCATTGGAAATCATATTAAGCGAGGGGTTTGCTTCTGCAGACCCAACGATGGTATATTCTATTGTATCATCAAATTCAATATCTAGCACCTTTACGATACTTCCTATACTAACAACGTCTGTACTTATATCCTCATCATCTACAATTAATGCGTTTTTAAGCATATTTTCTAAAACAACAATACGGCCCTCTATAAAGGCCTGTTTATTCTTGGCTTCATCATATTCTGAGTTTTCAGAAATATCACCAAAGGACATAGCCTGTTTTATCCTCTCGGCTACTTCCCTGCGTTTGACGGTTTTTAGATGCAAAAGCTCCTGCTCAAGCTTTTCTACACCCTTTGTTGTTAAAACCGTTTGCTTGTAGGTCATAAACCATTCTCCCCTTCATATTATAATACATTAGTTAATATCTGAAAAACCCATGCTGCTAAAATATTTATGTCTACTTTTTCATTCAATTTAATAAAACTTTCCCCTTGTTTACGACTCTTTTTCCGGTTTGAATTATAAACAAGTCCATAAAGTCAAAACAAAGTACTGCACAGGTTTGCCGCAGTACTTGAACATTTAGTGAATTTTTTAAATTCATTATAAATAGGCATACAGCTTTTGTCAAGGAATATTATTGCCCCTTGTACATTTGTCATTCACCCGTTTTTTTCTGAAACGGAAATAGTCCATTCTAACACTGTCAAAATGTATCCTATCAGTTTCGCTTATAAAGCCCTTTATTTTTAAGGGATAAAGCCCGTAGATTGCCCCTATCCGGTTTAGTAGGTCACTTGTAAGCCTTCCCTTTAATATATCCTCCCTGTAAACCCTACTAATATTATATAGTAGGCCTTCTAGGACCCCTGGCTCCTCTATAGGCTCTAGGCTAAGTTCCGTTGCCAGGTCCTGGGGGAAATCAAGCCAGCCCATATCAATGACATAAACCCCAGTGTCAGGCCTTATAGATATATCTTGGCCTGCTAGTTTCATATAAGCCCTTATATGAAATGAGGGCCTGACAATATTATAGGACTGGTCTACCGGCTCTGCTAGTATCGCAATATTTTTGCTATTTAAGCAGGTCCTTGGGTCTGTTGTTATCCGGCAGGAAAGGCCTGTTGTACTCAGTACCCTGTCTGCTATTGCAGCTAGTTCCCTCCTGTTACTACCTCCAATACATAGGTGGTTTATCTTTTCTGCCACTAGGTCTACAAAGGCCCTGCCTGTATCTGTGTCAGCACCCCAAATACCGGCTTCGATAAAGGGTAGGTCCTTGCGCATTATAAAACCTAGCTGCCTTAAGGCCAACATAAGGCTGGCTAGCCTTTGATAATGAGAGTCTAGGATTATAATCCCCTTGCTGGATAGATAAGTCATTTCTCTCTCATTTAAGTAGCGATAGGCCAAGGGAAAGGATAAAATCCTAACATTTAAGGCTCTTAGGGTCTTTTCTATACCTATTATATTCTTCATCCTTTCTCTGGCAACCATCTCATCCCAACCCATAAAAAAGCCGGGCACATCAATAATATAGCCCAGGGCTTTATGGTCTTCTTTGTCCATTATGATACCAGTTTTTCGTGCAGGTATGTATTTTAGACAGGCTTTGGCATACTTTTTTGGCAAGTACCTAAGGAATGGATGTCTTTTTATGATTCTTTCCCTATTGTCAGTTGCAGATACAAGTGCAAAGCTCTCCATTTACAATACTCCTATTGTCTGTTATTGAGGACAATAGTAATGTATTCGCTTGTTAGTTGAAATATACTACACGGGGTTTAAATAGGTCTGTCCTTATTACCCTTTGATAATCCTCAGGCCCAATACTTGCTAGGTCCTTTCCCAATAGGGCAACAACTAGGGCCTCCATAACATTGGTGCCAAAGGANNCCTCAAGAGCTCTATATCCTCTCTGGTTGTGGTATTAGTTACTATTATTTTATCCTTTAGGGATTCTGGCATATGCTTTTTTATATAAAGAAAGTCACCAGCTATGATATCAGCCTCCCTATAAAAGCGATTGAATTTAGGTTTAATCTTTTCCTGCCCCTGTCCTGAAGGGTACAGGTATCTAATAGGTAGCCTTCCTATTGCCGGTAGAAGGAGTGAGCCTATCCTGTGTAGGTTATTTAAGTCTTTTATAGGAAGGGGTAGGCCTAGGGCGAACATCAAATCACCATATACCATCCTGCTTCCTAAAGCAGGAAAGGTCTCCGCCATGCCCAACCTCTCCATACCACACACAAGGAAAACCTTCATAGATTCAAGAGGAATANNCTTATTAGTCTTATAGCCTTGTCTACATCCCCATTAGTTCCGATCCGTCTTATGTTTATTTTCTGACCCTTAATTATTATGTTTACATTGTGGTCTCTCTTTGAAGAACCTAGGCTGATGCTTACGATTTTCTTCAATACTAGTCCTCCGGAATTTTATATCCACAAAGGATATATATTCCCCCTATTTATATGCTTTTATAGACTAAGCTGTCCTTTATGCCTAAATGGCAAGGTCCTCTAGGTAGGCATCTAGTAGTGACTCTAGCTCCTTTACAGTATCGGCGGTATTTACCCTTCGTTTTATCTGGCTTGCATTCTTTAGACCCTTTATATACCAGGCAAGGTGCTTTCTCATCTCATTTACCCCTATCCTCTGGCCCTTTAGGTCAACTAGGAGCCTTAAGTGTCTTTTTGCTGTCTCAATCTTTTCTTTTGGACTTGGGGCTTGTGGTAATTCCTCTCCCCTTAAACAGGCCCTTAGCTCTCTAAAGATCCAAGGGTTTCCCTGGGCACCTCTGGCCACCATTATTGCATCACAACCAGTTTGCTCTAGCATATCTCTGCCTGCTTGGGCGGAAAAAATGTCCCCGTTCCCAATGACCGGTATAGATAGCCTTTCTTTTGCCCTCCTAATGATATCCCAGTCGGCTGTACCTGAATAAAACTGTTCTCTAGTCCTACCATGTAGGGTGACTGCCTTTGCCCCAGCATCCTCAACTATCATAGCTAGGTCTATAGCATTTATTGACCCCTCATCCCAGCCACTTCGCATTTTAACTGTAACAGGCTTGTCCGTTACCTTTACTACTGCTCTGACAATCTGACCTGCTAGCTTGGGATTTTTCATCAGGGCGGCTCCCTCACCGTTTTTTACGATCTTTGGAGCCGGGCAGCCCATATTTATATCTATAAGGTCAATATCAGTATTAGCTATTATTGCCACAATTTCTGCCATAATATCAGGGTCTGAGCCAAAAATCTGTACACCAACAGGCCCCTCGTCAAGCTGGGTATCTAATAGGTCACCAGTCCTTTTGTTGTCATAATAGAGGCCCTTGGCAGATACCATCTCTGTAAAGACTAGGCCACAGCCTTGCTCCTTGCAAAGCATGCGAAAAACACTGTCAGTGATTCCTGCCATTGGGGCCAAAAAGACCTTGTTTTCTAACTTTATATTTCCTATTTCCATATATGTCTCCACCTTTAAACATCCTATATTTTCCACTAAAAACTAATTTATAGTCTGTAAAGAGAATAAGACCCTCTAATGTAAAGGGTCTATCTATAGCTTAAAGTCATAATTAGCTTAAATTTATAATTTATTTTAAATATTTAAGTAGGCTAATTATTAGCCTGGTTTTTATTCTACCCTAAGAGGATCTTTCGCTTGGGTAATCCATTTATATCTTTTTAAATTGGCCTAGGCTGGCAGTAGGTCTTGCTAACTTGAGTAGTTCTAAACTAGTTTTATAGGCCTTTAATATTATATTTGTAAAGGTCATAGTCAAGACCAAAGCTCAGGCAGTAGTAGAGGATTAAATGATAGCCTATTCAATGTCTTCTGGATCTATGCTTTCTAGAAATACAATACCGTCGATTTTCCACTGGCCATCTATCTTTCTAAATTGTATTTCCTTTCGCCCATTTTGCCACTGGGGTTTGGGGATCTTTAAGACAAACTCTTCTAGCAATTGGTCCTGTTCAGGATTTTCAGGGGCTTCCTCATCTTGGTCAGTCTCGTCTCCCTCTTGGTCTTGCTCTATACTATTAAGATATTCCTGCATTTGTATTTCAGTTAGCCTTTGCCTAAAGGAATCTGTAATATTGTACTTCCAGGAGTCCTCTCTAATATACTCTACTATTTGTACGCTGGTAGTAGACTGCCAAGGCCACACCCATAGCTTTTCAACCTTTACCTTGTAATCATAGTCTGATATAAGGTAATCATAGTATTGATGGTTGGTTAGCAGGGGGTCTGAATTTAAATAGTTCAAGGAAAAAAACCTATATAGATAAGATGGGTCCTCATTTTTTAGAATTATCTCTGCCCTTTGGCTTAGGCCATCATCTAGGATTACATAAACATTGGCTAAATCATAGGCTACAAAGAAAACAATAATAATTATCAGAGTTAGTATTATTAAAAATGAAAGCCTAGAAACAATTAACGATGTTAGGCGCATACCTGCACCAGTCTTGTTATTCAAACTCCTTCACCTGCTCCTTTTGCCTGTTTTAATGGGCATGTACCTTTTACAGCAAAATATTATCTTTCTCAATACACCTACGATTAATTTATAACATAATAGCACAAATATTTGACTTTGTAAATTTTATATATGCCACTATATATATTTAGCTAAGCTAACTTAGGACTATAGGCAGGGGGCAGGCTAACTGTATAAGTTGGCTAATAGATCCTAAAGCCCTTTAGCTTGTTGGCAGTAGCAGCTATTTAATATATACTTACAAGAGAAAGATAAGCTATTACTAGTGTATTATTGGATAATACTTTATTTATATGATTAGCAGAGGTTAGCTTTTCCTTGCCTTTAGCTATATATAAATAACTACTAGAATAAAAAGCGACTAATAGACAGGAGTAATAAATGGACAAGATAGTCTTGTTAAAAATGGCATACTCTATACTAGAAAAGGTCACCCCTACTAGGCTTGACTGCGGAAAACTCTGCGATAAGGCCTGCTGTCAGGGGGAGGATGAGGACACAGGTATGATCCTATACCCAGGCGAGGAAAAATTATTGGCTAGCCAGTCTGATTGGCTGATTATAAATGACCTAGAAGGGCTTGGACCTTTAAAAAAGCTAGCCGTATGTAAAAAGCCCTGTCCTAGGAGTATGCGTCCCTTGGCCTGCAGGGTATTTCCCCTAACCCCCTACCTAACCGAGGATGATATTCTGCTGGTTAAAATAGACCCTAGAGCTAGAGGTATGTGCCCTCTAGCTAGAACCATGGACAAAAAGGAGCTAGATCCTAACTTTATAAGGGCTGTCCGCAAGGCTATAAACCTTGTCGCCAAAAATCATGAGATCAGGGCCTACATTTACTTTTTATCAAGAATGCTTGATGAGTATGAAAAACAGCCCTACTTTGTATAGTAGGTTCTTGCACTAGATATAGTATGAGTTGCTGGCTTATATGCAATATATAGCTGAAATTATTAAATTCCTCTTGCATTATGATTTAACTTATAATATTATAGCTATACAATAACAATTTAATATTGCTGGTAAAGGTTGCAAACGCATTAATAGGGAAACAGGTTAAATTCCTGTGCGGTCCCGCCGCCGTAATAGACCTTGGTCGATTATTATATACCACTGGGAAACCGGGAAGGTTAATCGACCTTATAGTCTTAAGCCGGAAGACCTGCCTCTACTAAAAACACTAGTAACTTCACGGAGATTGAAGGGTGTTGCAAGATCGTAGCTAGGCCATACATACTATTTTCCTAGCTAAATACGATTACTACTTGCAAATACAAGATACCCCTTCAGCTAGTGGCTAAGGGGTTTTTAATTTGTCCGTTAAGAAAAAAGGAGGAATGCAAAAGCTATTTTAGTACTAGGGGTAAAAAGTTTGCCTTAAATCACGAAATTACAGAAAGACTAGCTAGTAACATATATACTAGCAAAGAAGGAGGATAAAATGAAAAAGAAAATTATTTGGATTGTAGCAGTCCTATTGGTATTTGCCCTAGCTCTAGCAGCTTACTGGACCTTTTTGGGCCCTAAGGCCAATGAAGGAGAGAAAAAGGTTACGATTAGGGTTATAGTAGAAAAAGAAGGCATTAACAAAAGCTTTGAATATGATACTGATTTAGACTTTTTAGGCCAACTAATAAACGAAAAGAAAGAAGAGCTAGCAGCAGAGATAAGCGACATGGGTGGCTCCTTTGTAAAGGGAATGGCTGGCTATGTAGCAGATGAATCAAAAAATGAGTTTTTCAGCATAAAAATAAACAATGTTGACGCAATGGTGGGTATCGATGAGATCCCGCTGACTGACCAGGACACCTATACTTTTGAGTTAACCACTTGGTAGGAAAAATGAAGGTTAAGGATATTGTACTTATAGGTATTCTTAGTGCTAGCCTAACTGCAGGAAAACTAGCCCTTAGCTTTATACCCAATGTTGAAATAGTTACCCTTTTATTTATAGTCTTTACCCTATCCCTGGGTATAAGGCGTGGCCTACTTATTGCCATAGTCTTTGCAACTACTGAAATACTTATATATGGTTTTTCAACCTGGGTCCTTTTATATTATTTTATTTGGCCACTATTAGTAGTTATTACAGGGCTTTTAGGCAAGCTTATAAAATCCGAATACGGCTATGCTATCCTAGCTGCTATATTTGGCCTGTGTTTCGGCCTCTTTGCAGCTATAAATGAGTCTATCTTTTACGGTTTGGCTTATGGCCTAGTCTACTGGACCAAGGGCCTAGTATTTGATTTGGTGCATGGGGTTTCAAACTTTATTATAGTCCTGCTACTATTTAAGCCCCTAAATAAGTTTATTAGTAAGCAAATCAGTAGCTTCCTTATGGAACAATAGCTGGGCATGATAATGGACTTTAAAAGGCATGTTAAAATGGATAGACTATGTAAAAAGTATATATATAAGGCAAAGTGCAACCCTAATTATTGGGTTGCACTGTTTCTTTGGCAGTTAAATTAAACATTGTTTTCAGATATACTATAAGCTATGCAAATACTCTTGTTAATTATAGGCTAATCCCTCAATTTGAGAAAGGAATTGTCCCTCAAACACATCGACTTTTAAATCCAGTGTTTCATAGCTGCTTTTCTTGGCACTGCTATACTGCCCAACTTAAAGTGACCCAGCAAACAGAAAGGCTAGAACAACAGTTGCAAGTAAAACACGTAACTGAACAACTGTCGCTTCAAAGAAGGGCTTTCCCCTAGCAAGGAAAGCCCTTTTAGTATTTGTGTTTATACTATAATTGTACAATATAATTGGTGTAATAGTCGGATAGTCCAATTAGACGCCTTTTCATCTTATATGTTTTCTCACTAGACCTTCTGGGTACTAATATATTAAAGGTTAGTACTACTTAGCATATTTGTCGATTAGGTCTATAACTTCAGCAATTTTTTCATCGCCCTGGCCTTCGATTATTGCTTGCTTTACACAATGCTTTATATGCTGATCTATATTTATCAGGTTAACCTTTTTTAGTAGTCCCTGGACTGCAAGGATTTGCTTTGAAATATCAACGCAATACCGGTCATCTTCAACCATCTTGATGATGCCACCAATTTGACCCCTTGTGGTCTTTAGTAGGTCCAATATTTCTTTTTTAGTGCTATTATCCAATTAATACCCCTCCCTATATTTTTAAGTGGACAAGGACTTGTCCACTTTTTTCTTATGGTTTAAAACTCTTTAGCCTTAAAGCGTTGGTCAGGACTGAAACCGAGCTAAAGGCCATAGCCCCCGCAGCAATCATAGGGCTTAAGAGAGGGCCACCAAAGAGGTAAAGTAGGCCTGCTGCTATTGGAATACCTAATGTATTGTAGCCAAAGGCCCAGAATAGGTTTTGCTTTATGTTTCTAATTGTAGCCTTACTAAGCTCTATGGCAGTTGCCACATCCCTAAGNNCTCATTGGCCTTGTCCTCAGGCAATACCTCGGCTAAAACAATATCTATACCAACCTGCTTAGCTATAGCCTCAGCTGTGCGCCTATTATCACCTGTAATCATAGCTAGCTTTATGCCCAGACTATGGAGCCTTTCTACTGCTTTTTTACTACTTTCCTTCATAACATCTGCTACTGCAATAATTCCTACTATGGTCCCATCTACAGCTACATACATAGGAGTCTTTCCTTCTTCAGCCAAGCGGTTTGAATCTGTTTCTAGATCTAGCCCTATAGCCTGGTCAAGCATAAGCTTTTTATTGCCTAGGACAACCCTTTTACCCTCGATCCTAACCTCAATACCATGACCTGGGATAGCTTGAAAATCCTCTGCCCTATATAGGTCGATTCCTTCTTGCCTGGCCCTTTCTATTATGGCCTCTCCTAGGGGATGCTCTGACCCTGCTTCAGCTGAGGCTGCTATCCTTAGTATATCAGCTTGGCTCATACTTCCCTTTACAATAATGTCTGTTACCTGTGGCCTACCCTCGGTAATTGTGCCGGTTTTATCTAATATAACTGTATCTAGCTTGTGAGCTGTTTCTAGGGCTTCACCTGACTTTATTAGGATACCTAGGTCCGCTCCCCTACCAGTGCCTACCATTATAGCTGTTGGCGTTGCAAGGCCCAAGGCGCAGGGACAAGCAATTACCAGGACAGATATAAAGATAGTAAGTGAAAACTCTAAACCCTGGCCAAAGATATACCAGGCTAGACCGGCTACAAGGGCAATAACTATAACTGTAGGTACAAAGTAGCCAGAAATAATATCGGCCAGTTTTGCAATGGGTGCCTTTGAGGACTGAGCATCTTGGACTAGCTTTATTATCCTTGCTAGGGTAGTATCCCTGCCCACCCTTGTTGCTTTAAACTTGACGGTCCCATTTTTATTGATACTACCACCGACTAGCTGACTGCCTACTTCCTTTTCTACAGGTATACTCTCTCCTGTCAGCATTGATTCATCAACTGAGGTCCTCCCGTCAACAACCTGTCCATCTACAGGAATTATCTCACCTGGCTTTACTAATACTATGTCTCCTAGCTCTAGCTCTTCGACAGGTATAGTAAGCTCCTTATTATCTTGGATTATTATAGCTGTCTTTGGTCTTAGGTTCATCAGCTTTTTTATTGCCTCTGATGTTTTTCCCTTTGAAACATTTTCTAGATACTTGCCTACTAGTATTAGGGCAATTATTACACCGGCTGACTCAAAGTAGAGGTCCATGGCATGGTCATGCTGGCCTCTTATAACAAGTATCAAAGAATAGAGGCTATAGATGATAGCTGCACTAGTCCCAATAGCTATAAGAGAATCCATGTTAGGCTCTCCTCTAAAGAGCCGGCTAAAGCCTACTGTATAGAACCTATAGCCAACAGCAACTATTGGCATAAGCAAAATAAGCTGGGCCAGGCCAAAGTTAAGTGGCCTAATAGCCGGATCTATAAAGGCAGGCAGTGGTATGCCTACCATATGACCCATAGAAACAATAAATAGTGGTACGGCAAAGATAAGGGCAACTATTAGTTTTCTTCTCTGGTCCCTTATCTGTTTTTCCTTATACTCCTTGTCAGTATCTAGCTGGTCTTGGTTTGTAATTTCTAGAGGTCTATAGCCTGCCTCCTCTATAGCATCTCTTATCTGACCTATCCTTAGTTGACTAGAGTCATAGACAATTCTGGCTCTTTCGGTAACAAAGCTAACCTCTACCCTCTCTATGCCAGCTAGCTTGCTAATACTCTTTTCGACGCTAGCAGAACAGACAGCACAAGTCATTCCGGCTATGGGAATGACAAGCTCTCTAATGGTCTCATCCTTGTCCTCTATAGCGGTAAAGCCTGCCTTTTTGACTGCCTCTATTATATCTAAAGCACTAATTCTATTTTCATCAAAGTCAACGCTGAGCTTTTCTGTAGCTAGATTGACCCTAGCTCCTGCTACCCCCTCAAGGTTAGAAACAGCCCTTTCTACTCCTGCAGCACAGGAGGCACAGGTCATCCCTCTTATAGTAAATGTTTTATTCATAGACTCACCTCTTTGTTCTGTCTTTTTCCTTTGGATATTTTTTATCTACATACTAGTTCTTTTGGTCCTTTTCCTTTGGCTTTTTCTTTGCTTCCTAGTCCGTTTGCTCCCTATCTATAGATTCTTTAGATACTTTTTCTCAGGACCTTTTTCTTTATTTCTTTACTTTTACTTATTCTCCTCATGACCCCTCCCCCAGGGGGGTGGCCTGCTTCCTATTCTATCCTTATTCTCCCCTGCTGTCAATTAAAAAACAAAAAACCTAGAAAAAATTAATACAAATATATGGTTAGCTAGCAAGCTATATAAAGAAATACTTATATATAAGCAAATAGACATGGCTAGTGTAGTTTTCTAGGCTCTTGAGACCTGCTGAATATATTGTCTACTAGTTCAAAAGACTATCTAATTATATAATCTACTATGCCTAAAGACTTGCTAATTACACTAACTACTCAGCTTAAAAGCCTTACCAATTATTTATATAGCAAGCTCGAAAGGCTTGCTTATTTTATTAACAAAAGAGCTTTAAAGGCCAAGTAAAAAGATTAGAATTTACTATTGACAAATCTCAAATGTAAATGTATCATATTAAACAATATACTTTTAAGACCTGTATATAGTATAAAGGCTATGAAAAGAAGAGTAGGTATTGGGATATGTTACAGAAAGCCCTCTTGCTGAGAATGGGTACAGAAGACTTTACCGAAGATGGTCTTGGAGCCGCGCACCGACTACCGGCTGGTATAGGCTGCGACGGGTACGCCCGTAATAGCGGATGAGTATGATAGTACTCTTTGAGGCTTGTATCGCGAGATATAGGCAAAACGAGGTGGTACCACGAAGTATAAAGCTTTCGTCCTTGAAAAGTTCAAGGACGTTTTTTATTGCCCAGAAAGGAGCTAGTCATGAAGGAAGACTATATAATTGAAATACATGACCTAAACAAGACCTTTACTTCAGAAGGCAAAAGCATTCAGGTATTAGACAACATTAATATAAGCATAAGGCGGGGCGAAATTTTCGGTATTATAGGCCTGTCCGGAGCTGGCAAGTCCACCCTAGTAAGGTGCATGAACCTTTTAGAAAGACCCACAGCAGGTAAGGTCTATGTAGACGGACAGGAAATGACTGCCCTAACGGAAAAAGAACTAAGAACAGCCAGACAGTCAATTGGAATGATATTTCAAAACTTTAATTTACTTATGCAAAGAACGGCCCTTGACAATGTATGTTTCCCCTTAGAACTAGTGGGGATGAAAAAAAAGCAGGCCAGAGAAAAAGCAAGAGAACTGCTAGCTACTGTCGGCCTATCTGATAAAGAGGATGAATATCCAGCTAGGCTTTCAGGAGGACAAAAGCAAAGGGTAGCAATAGCCAGGGCTTTGGCAACCAACCCAAAGGTCCTGCTTTGTGATGAGATTACAAGCGCCCTTGATCCTACTACTACCCAGTCCATCCTTGAGCTTTTAAAGGATTTAAACCAAAAGCTAGGGGTTACAGTCATTGTCATAACCCATCAGATGAAGGTCATCGAGCAGATATGTAGCCGGGTAGCAATTATCGATAGTAGTCATATAGAGGAAATCGGTACAGTAGATGAGGTCTTTCGCAGGCCCAAGACCGCTGCAGCAAAAAGACTTCTCTATTCAAGGGGTGAGCATATCGACAAGTTTACTGGCAGGGGTAAATTACTTAGGTTAGTATTTGACGGTAGCTCTACCGATAGACCAATAATTGCAGAAATGATACTAAAGTTTGGCGTCATAGTAAACATAGCCTATGCAGATACAAAAAACATCGATGGAAGAATGTATGGCCATATGATACTACAGCTACCAGAGGATGAAGGTCTCGTTGAGCAAATACTAGGCTATCTCGATGATGAAGGTATTAGCTATTCGGAGGAGGGTTAAAGGATGAGTTTGACATTTCAGCAGATAATGAAGCTTATGTTAAGTGGTTTACTTGAGACCCTTTATATGACAATTATTTCTACGGCAGCTGCCTATATAATAGGCTTGCCAGTAGGTGTATTGCTAACTGTTACAGACAAGGACGGGATAAAGCCAAACAAGACACTAAATACAAGTATAGGCTTTGTTGTAAACGTTTTAAGGTCTGTACCCTTTATTATACTTTTGGTTGCTGTTATGCCCATAACTCGTGCAATTGTAGGGACTACCATAGGTTCTTCAGCTACAGTTGTGCCCCTTGTTATTGCAGCAGCACCCTATATAGCAAGAATGGTTGAAAGCTCTATAAAGGAGGTAGACCGGGGCGTTATTGAAGCGTCCCACTCTATGGGAGCGACCACCCTTCAGATTGTACTAAAGGTCCTTATACCAGAGGCAAAGCCCTCACTCCTACTTGGGGCAGCAATCTCCATAACTACAATCCTAAGCTACTCAGCTATGGCAGGCTTTGTAGGAGGAGGCGGACTTGGAGATATAGCAATCCGCTATGGTTACAATCTAGGAAAAACAGATGTAATGCTAGTCATGGTAGTAGTACTAGTAGCAATAGTCCAGCTATTCCAAGCCTTTGGTGGCTGGTTCTCAAGGAAAAATGATAGGCGGATAAGATAGGTTACTGACTTAAATGCTGTAAACCATAAGTGAAAATTAAAATGATATTAAAGACTAGGAGAGATAAAAATGAAAAAAACCTTATTAGTTATTTTGACCCTGCTTCTCTTAATAGGAATATTTGCTGGCTGCTCTTCAAAGGGTGCCAAGCCAAATGACGGAAAAATAGTAATTGGTGCAAGTGTAACACCTCATGCCCAGATACTAAAGCAAACAGAACAAATGCTCAAAGACAAGGGAATAGAGCTTGAAATCGTAGAATTTACTGACTACGTACAGCCAAACAAGGCAGTTGATGAAGGCAGCCTTGACGCTAACTATTTCCAACACCAGCCCTACCTTGACCAGTTTAACAAGGATAATGGGACCAAGGTAGTATCAGTTGCAAGTATCCACTATGAGCCCTTTGGCATTTTCCCTGGGAAAACAGCTACAATAGAGGAGTTAAAGGACGGAGCAGTTATCTCAGTACCAAACGATGGCACAAATGAAGCCCGCGCCTTGATGTTACTAGAAGCCCAGGGCCTAATAAAGCTCAAGGAAGGCACCGGTTTTTATGCTACAGTACTTGATATTGTTGAAAATCCAAAGAACCTTCAGATAAAGGAACTAGCTGCTGAGCAGCTAACCCATTCACTAGAGGACGTTGACCTAGCTGTTATAAATGGTAACTATGCTATCCAGGCTGGCCTTAATGCCTCTACCGATGCCCTAGCTGTTGAAGACAAGGACTCTGATGCAGCCCAGACCTATGCCAATGTCCTATGTGTTAAAGAGGGAAATGAGGATGACAAGGATATAAAGGTCCTCCTAGAGGTCCTTCAAAGCGAGGAAATCAAAAAGTTTATCGAGGAAACTTATGAAGGAGCAGTTGTTCCAATCTTTGACTAAGCCTTCATAAGCGTATGAATTTAAGCTAAATTGAGATCAAATATCTAAAAGGGATGGCTGACCTATCAGCATTAGGAGGATAGGCGATGCCATCCCTTATCTTTTTGCGTTTTATAATATCTAAACCTATTGGGCATAAATATAAGCAGAATAATCCAATAGGAGGTATTAAATTTGAAAAGTCTTGTTAACACAAAAACTAGGGAGAACCTACTTAAATCCTTTGCTGGAGAGTCCCAGGCCAGCAACCGATATGATTTCTATGCCAGGGTAGCTAGGACAGACGGTTTCATCCAGATATCTAGAATATTTGAAGAGACAGCCAACCATGAAAGGCTCCATGCCCGTAGATTCTTTAACTTTCTAGTAGAAGGTCTCAAAGAAGAGCTACCGACAGTCGTTGAGATCAGTGCTGGCTATCCTGTTGCCAAGGGAGACACCTTGGAAAACCTAAAAGCAGCGGCAGCAGGCGAAAAAGAAGAATGGCATGACCTTTATCCAGACTTTGCTAAAATAGCAAAGGAAGAAGGCTTTCCAGAGATCTCATCGGCCTTTTTAAATATTGCCGAAGCAGAAAAAAGACATGAGGCTAGATTTATAAAGTTAGCCGACAATGTGAGAAACGACAGGGTCTTTAAAAGGCAGGAGCCCGTAGAATGGACCTGTGACCTGTGTGGCTATACTCATCTTGGAACTACACCACCAAAGACCTGTCCCTCCTGCCTCCACTCCCAGGCCTACTTTAAGCTATTTAAAGAAGACTACTAAAAATCCTATTTTAAAGTTTAGCCTATACTAGCCCCTAGAGACTAGGTCAGTAGTAAATATCATACACCCGAAGCATAAGCAAAAGGTATAGCTAGGCCCAAAGCCCAAGGCAAGCCCTTTAGTAGGGTCATTAGCAGGGTCATTTTTATAAAAGCTTGCATCTAGCCAATAGCAAAATTATTGTCTCCAACGCTTGCTTTTTTCCCAGCCTTGTAGTAATATATTTAATGTTCGCTTATGTATCTGGGTGTGGCGCAGTTTGGTAGCGTGCTTGAATGGGGTTCAAGAGGTCGCAGGTTCAATTCCTGTCACCCAGACCAGCGAAAAACCGCTTGTATGATGGATTACCACCAGCAAGCGGTTTTTTTATTAGTATTTATATATAAAGTATTAGTTAGCTATACAAATGTATATCTTGCTACTCATTTATTTACTAGTTATTTCTGTAGCGCTTTGTGATACCTTGTAGAGTAGCTCATAAAAGAGCTGGCTTTCACCCTCAGTTAAAACCGAGGTCAGGTCATCACACCAGCCTTTTATAACCTCTTCTGATTTTGGTATAATATCCTCAGATTTTGGGGTCAGAGAAACCAAAAAGGACCGTGTATCTTCCGGATTTACCATTTTACTTACCAAGCCTTGGTCCTCTAAGCGGGCCAAAACTTTGGCAACAGTACTTTTATCTAGGTCCAGTTCCCTACTAAGGTCAATCTGTGCCATCTGCCCATGCTTGTAAAGGTATCTAAGTAGCCTTGATTTTGCCTTTGAAAGACCTATTTTACCTAGCCTTTCATTGAGCTCAGTGTTCATTTTCCTATACAACAGTGAAATTGCTTGTGGTAGATCCAAGCCTATAAACATTCCTTTCTCTTTATAGAATAAGTTTCATTTGTATAAAGGCTAGACTGTTTGGCCTTCGCCAATTACCCGGCCTATAAAGTCGTTTAAGCCCTTTAATTCCTTTAGCTTGGAAATTATCTTGCCGACCAAAAGGGCAGAAATTATTGTACCTATCCCTAAGTGAACCAACCTTTTATATAAAAGCCATGAGCCTACAATAGCAATAGCTGTTAGCATACTATCCAGGCCTATCTTTATCCTTCCATATTCCTTGTTGTACTTTTTGCTTATCACATAAACTATGGCGTCTTGGGGCAAGAGTATAAAGTTGATTCTTACCATGGTAAAGACACCAAGGGCAAGTGTAATTATGCCCAAAGCACAGTAAATTACCTTAAGCCATAGGCTATCATGGGGTAGATAGGATAGGATGTATGTTGTCAAATCTACTAGACTACCATAAACCAGGCTTGCTGCTAGCTGCAGAAGCTGAAAGAGGGAGAAATCTTTTTTTAGAATAATTATTTGACCAGCAAAGAAAAGGCCAAGCAAAATCCACATAGCAGTCCCTGTACTAATGCCAAGGGGCTGGCTGAAGACAACAGGGCAAACTCCTACAGGGGTAGCCCCCAGTGTGGATTTTATGGAAAAACTAACTCC
>MTKW01016928.1_pt1 | contig 19256 bp, 13 predicted proteins | sample 1042761 | NCBI WGS metagenome assembly MTKW01 (sample SAMN06205366, study PRJNA360243) | anaerobic digester metagenome | biome: Wastewater treatment plant; feature: Anaerobic digester sludge; material: sludge; isolation source: anaerobic digester fed with sludge from wastewater treatment plant ... | reverse complement strand
ATTCTCTCCAAAAGGAGACTATAATCATATATTCGTTCGCCGCCGCCTATTATCTCTCCGTAGCCTTCTGGCGCCAATAGGTCAGCGCCCAGGACAACCTCTGGGTTATTAGGATCAGGCTGCATATAGAAGGCCTTTATCTTGGTTGGGTAGTGTGTGACAAATACCGGCTTACCGTATTCAGATGCAATCTCGGTTTCATGGGGGGCTCCAAAATCCTCACCCCATGAAATGTCTATCCCTTTGGCCTGCAAAATTCCTACTGCTTCGGTATAAGTAATTCTGGGAAACGGAGGTTCAATGCAGGCAAGAGTTTCAGGGTCTCTGCCTACATCCCGCAACTCAGGCTCGTAGTTTTCCAACAGTTTCTTTACTACATAGGAAACCATTCTTTCCTCGAGGGCCAGCAGCTCATCGAACTGCATGAAAGCAGCTTCTGGCTCAACCATCCAAAATTCAGTAAGGTGGCGGCGGGTCTTGGATTTCTCTGCCCTAAACGCAGGCCCAAAGCAGTAGACCTTCCCGAGGGACATAATTGCGGCTTCATTGTATAATTGGCCGCTTTGGCTCAGGTATGCTTTTTCTCCAAAGTATTCAGTGGAAAACAATGTAGTTGTGCCCTCACACGCTGAAGGTGTAAGGATTGGGGCATCTATGTTGATGTAACCTTCTTCATCCAGAAAATCGCGGCAATATTTCATTATCGCTGCTCTTATTGTAAGGATAGCCCTTTGGCGTGGGGTTCGTATCCACAAATGCCTGTTATCAAGCAAGAACTCTACCCCATGCTCCTTAAGGCTGATGGGGTAATCCTCAAATGCTTCGGATATGACCTCGCAATTGGTAATACCAAGTTCGAAGCCACCAGGTGCCCTTGAGTCTTTCCTAATGGTACCTTCAATAATCAAAGAAGATTCTTGATTAAGCCTGTCCAGATGATCAAAAGCCTCATCCCCTATGTCTTTCCGTGACGCCACACATTGTATAATGCCTGTGCCATCTCTAAGTATGAGAAAGATGATTCTTCCAGAAGAACGTTTGTTATACAGCCATCCTTTCAGGCGTACTATGCTGTTTTCGTATGAGCCTACTTTGTTTATTGTGGTACCATGTATTGCTTCGTTCATATCTGACACTTCCTTCCTACATCTAGTGTAGCACTGAGAATGGCACCAGGTAAGGATCTATGATAGACCGGTTTCAGTGCTTTGGAGTTCTTTCAAAAGCCTGCCTAGTTCGTCCATGGTTCTTCCGTAACCTGCCCAATCTCCGTTTCTAAGCTGGCTCTGAGCTTCTGTCCATAGCTCGTTTGCCCTCTTGATTAGGCCGGCCAGGTCTGTATCTTCTATTCCAGGGCCCTGGGGAGTCTCAACTACCGCCCCTAAAAGCTTGTTCAGGGCATCTTCCACTGTAGTTCCCATGACTACCTTGCCTCCTGCGTACATCAAGATACGCTTGAGTTCAGGTATTTTGACTTTGTCAGCCTGAATATACAAGGGTTCTACATACAAGAATGAACCGTCCATAGGAATTGTAAGAAGGTTTCCCCTGATTACCTGAGAACCAACTTGCCCCCAAAGTGTCATAGCTTCAGAAATGCCCGGGTTCTGTGCGATCAACGACTCGACCTGCATTGGCCCAGGTATATGTTTGTCTTTGGGCAATCTGTATAGAACCATTTCCCCATAGTGATCAGGGTCACACCTTACTGCGAGCCAGGCTGTCATATTGGGCTTTCCCCTGGGCGTAAAAGGTGTAATCTGAATATATTCAGCTGCCGCTTCTCCGGGCAATGAAAGTACAAGGTAATAAGGTTCTACAGGCTTCTCCTGACTGCCGTAAATCTCAGCAGGAATCTCCCAGTAGTCTTCTTTATTATAGTAAACCTGAGGGTCTGTCATATGATAGGTAGTTAGCATTCTGGTTTGCACAGTGAACATATCTTGAGGAAACCGGATATGATTAAGCAGTTCTGTGGGCATTTCTCCCAGGGGTTTGATCAACCCCGGGAATATCTTCTCGTATGTTTTTAGGATCGGGTCAGTGTCATCGGCTGCGTAAAATGTAACTTTGCCATTGTATGCGTCGACAACAACTTTGACTGCATTTCTCATGTAATTTACTCTCAAGACGCTGTCAGGTTGGCTGTAGGGGTAATTTGACGATACCGTATAGCCATCAATGAACCAGTGCAGCCTACCTTCGGCAAGGACCAGGTATGGGTCTTGATCATACAAGAAAAACGGCGCAATTGCCCTTGCTCTGTCTATAATGTTCCTGTTCATGATTACCCTTGATTCCGGTGACAGAGCTCCTGATACTAGAATCTGGTAATCCCTAAATCTCGTCATAAAGGCAAGCTTCCTTAGAAAACCGCCTAACCTGATACCAGCTTCTCCTTTGTAGAACGTAGGTTCTATGGATTGAGAATCGAGTTTTGGGTAGTCAAACTCAGGTTCCTTAGTGTTGACGATCACGTAATGGTTGGTAAGCTCTCCGAAATACAGTTCAGGACGGTTGAGGGAAAGATCCGTCGTTGTCTTAGGCGGTACATCCATAAAATAGAATGCCGGCATACCTTCGCGGGTAACATCACGTGAAGGACTCATTACCATACCGTAGCCATGAGTATATTTTAGGTGCAGGTTTACCCAGGTCCTGGCATCTGCAGGCAGTTGATTTATGTCCAGTTCCCTGGGTGAAAGCAAAACCTGCCGCAGGCTGCCGTTAACGGTATACCTGTCAATATCTACATCGTTGAACTTGTAGTACATTCGGATTTCCTGGACCTGGCTGAAAGTATCTTTCAGTACCCGGTAGTCCCACAGCCTCAAGTTATCAATAGTGCCAGGGTTCTTCTCAACGTCGTCTCTGGTAAGCGAGTCATCTGCAGGATACTCGATAATGTCTATTTCATTCAGGCCAAAGGCATCTCTTGTAAATTGAATGTTCTTTTCAATGAAGGGGACTTCATAGGCGATTTCATTGGGTGATACAGTGAATTGCTGGATAAATGACGGATAGGCGTAACCTATCAAGAACGACATTACTACCAACCCTAGCGCCGCATAGCCAATCCAGCGGAAATTCCGCATCATGAGCCCAAGCAATGAGAAGGCGACTCCTATTAGGGCGGCCGCTATCAGCCCCTTGTATGCCGGTACCTGGGCGTGGATGTCGGTATAAGAGGCTCCGAAGGCAACTCCCCTTGGAGAGTACATTAGGTTCCATATGTTGATCTTGTAGTACCAGGCTCTCAAGGCAAATAGGATGGCTGCCAGGACTGAAATGTGTATACGTGCACGTTTTGCTGCCAGTACTCTTCTGCCTCCAAAACGCAAATCGCCAAAGATAAAGTAGATTACGCCCGAAAGGATCAAAGCTGCAATAAAAGCAACCCACAGGTGCTGCTGCAGGAGGCTAATAAAGGGTAGGTTGAAAATGTAGAAACCTACGTCCTTGCCGAAAAAAGGGTCATTTATGTTAAATGGAGTGGCATTCAAATGAGCCAGGATCATATGCCACTGGTTATAGCCTGACAAACCTCCAAGGATTCCTACTATGACGGAAGCCAGTAGGATCCAGCGGACGATTCTTTCAGGGGCTCGAATGGGAACGGGCATGATTAGCCCTCCCACTATGTTTAGGTCGCGTCTCTGCCATACGGCTGCCAGCAAGTTCGTAAAGGCTACCAGGAAAAAGATCAGTCCGCCTGCAAGAGCCACGAGCCACCTTGCCCTTACAATAGTCCAAAATACAGAACTATAGCCTACTTCACTAAACCACAACACATCGGTATAGAACTTGGCTATACCGGTTGAAGCCAATGCTATGGCTACAGCTATACCTATAAGAATCCAAAACCATCTCTGCGCAGGCATTCGGGAATCAAGCCCCCTTCCTTTTATGCTCTGTCAGCAAGAGTCCGTTCCCACATGTCCAGATATTCTTGTTTTGTCATAAGCGGTTGGAATTCATCAACTATTCGCCTTCCGCGGGCTGCATCGTTCCACAAGAGGTCTATTGCTGTAAGCGCAAGAAGATTGGCCGGCAGTACATAGGCAGTTTCCGGATCATCAACCACATATTCTTCAGAATGGCCTGCACCCTTAGCACCCCCGCATGATGGATGAATAGCAGGCAGTATATGCATTATGTCTCCTATGTCTGAGGATCCTGCGCCATGGCTGCCTGTATCTATCATATGTTCTCCCACTAGGCTTGCAGCATTTGCTCTAAATACTTCGTCCAAGGCCTGGCAGCTGCGCCTGGGCAGGTAACCTGGGATGTCGTCGATTTCCACTACCGCTCCTATGGCATGTGCCCCTGACTTTAGGGCTCTTGTTACTTTCTTGTTTGCATCCATGATTGCCTCAAGAGATTTTCCCCTTACATATGTCTCCATCCTGACGTCTGCCGGAATGACGTTAACAAGATCTCCGCCTTTTGTGATAATTGGATGTACCCTTATATGATCTTCGTCTCTAAATGTCTCTCTTTGCAGGTGAATTCCCATGAGCCCCAGAAGCGCCGCATTGAGGGCATTGATCCCTACATGGGGCGCCGCCCCTGCGTGGGACTCTTTGCCCTTGTACCGTATGAGCTTGCCGACAAAACCATTGGAAGTTCCACCTACTATGACTTTCTTGTCGGGCCCAAGGGCGGCCATATGAATCATCATTGCCATGTCTACGTCATCAAAGAATCCTTTGGCCAGAAGTTCTTGCTTACCTCCAAGGAACTGTATCTTGCCACCTTTCCTTAGCTTCTGCCTGTATTCTACTTCCACATACTCTTCAGCCGGCACTCCCAGAAAAGTAACCTTACCGGAAAGGAATTCCATAGCACCCGAGTTTACGAGGCCTATGGCTGAACCTATCATTGAGGCCACCTGCCCGTTGTGGCCGCATGCATGTGCTGCACCTGTTAGAGGGTCTGCGTTTGGGTGGCCCGGACATACAACGGCGTCAAGTTCTCCCATAATGCATAGGTTTGGCCCGTCTTTCCCTGAAGGCAGTACTCCGGAAACACCGGTTATCCCAAGGCCGTCTTGTATTTCAAGATTCAGTTTGGAAAATGCTTGCTTTACGAGATTTGAAGTCCTGACCTCCTTATAGCCAAGTTCCGGATGAGCCATTATATCTTGTCCCAGATCTATAATTTTCTTCCGGTTTTTGTCTATTTCGTCAAGGACTATCTCTTTTAGTTTTTCTTTAGTCATGTAATAATGTGCCTGCCTTTCATCTACTGTGGCGTACATATACGTCTTTCTATTTGGGCCCTTGTGTTTCCTCCAAAGCCAAACATAATCTTAGAGCGCCTGGTTTGTGCCGGCCAGGCGCTCTAAAAGTTCCCTGTAGAGAAGCAAGCTATACCAGGTATATCCTGTATGCCCTTTTACTTCAACATAGGCATGGCAATTTGGCCTCGTTTTGCCGTTTCAATGGCCTTTTCATATCCGGCATCAGCATGGCGGACAACACCCATTCCAGGGTCAGTGTTCAGTACTCTTCTAAGTCTCCAATCAGCATCTTCAGTTCCGTCAGCTACAACCACCATTCCAGCGTGAATCGATAGTCCGATACCGACTCCGCCTCCGTGGTGTACAGAAATCCAGCTGGCTCCTGATACCGCATTAACCAGGGCGTTTAGAATGGGCCAGTCTGCAATGGCATCAGAGCCGTCTTTCATCCCCTCGGTTTCACGGTAAGGCGATGCAACAGACCCAGTATCCAGGTGATCTCTGCCAATTACAATCGGAGCTTTGAGAATGCCATCTCTTACCATTTCATTAATCTTCAGGCCGAACTTGACCCGTTCACCATAACCAAGCCAGCATACTCTTGATGGAAGCCCCTCAAAGGGCACGTCCTTTTCAGCCTTTGTGATCCAGCGCCTTAGACTCCTGTTTTCAGGGAACAGCTCTAAGACTGCCTGATCAGTCTTGAGGATATCTTCAGGGTCACCGGATAAAGCCGCCCATCTGAATGGGCCCCTTCCCTCACAGAACAATGGCCGGATGTACGCCGGGACAAATCCGGGATACGCAAAGGCGTCTTTGAATCCGGCTTCCAGGGCTTGCCCTCTTAGGTTGTTGCCGTAGTCAAATACTATAGAACCACGGTTCTGCATTTCAACCATGGCTTCACAATGACGTCTCATTGATTCCATTGAACGTTTTAGATACTCACTATGATTCTCTTTCCTCAAAACAAGGGCTTCTTGGAAGCTCATGCCTCCGGGAACATACCCGTTAAGAGGATCGTGGGCTGAGGTTTGGTCAGTTACTACGTCGGGCATAATACCTCGCTTGACAAGTTCAGGATGGATGTCAGACGCGTTTCCTTCGAGGGCTATTGAAAGAGGCTTACCCTCAGCCATGGCTTGCCTGGCCATGGCAATGGCATCGTCAAGGTTCTTTGCTACGGTATCTACATAGCCGATGTCATGCCGCCTCTTAATACGTGCAGGTTCCACCTCGACAATAATGCCTACACCTTCGTTCATTGTAATTGCCAGGGGCTGGGCACCCCCCATTCCACCCAGTCCTGCAGTCAAAACCAGCCTACCTTTAAGAGTGCCTCCAAAATGCCTGTCTGCAAGTGAAGCAAGGGTTTCGTATGTACCCTGAAGTATTCCTTGAGTGCCAATGTATATCCAGCTTCCGGCAGTCATTTGGCCATACATAGTCAAGCCCTTTGCCTCAAGTTTCCAGAAATCTTCCCAGGTTGCCCAATGAGGCACCAACATTGCGTTGGAAATAAGCACTCTTGGTGCAAATTTATGAGTCGGGAAAACCGCCACAGGCTTTCCGGATTGCACAAGGAGAGTTTCTTCATTTCCAAGGTCACGAAGTGCATTCACAATGGCTTCATAGCAGTCCCAGTTCCTGGCGGCTTTGCCTGTCCCTCCGTATACAATAAGCTCGTCAGGTTTTTCAGCATTCTCAAGGTTATTCATAAGCATACGAAGGGCAGCTTCTTGTTGCCATCCTTTACAACTGAGAGCAGTACCTCTGGGAGCCTTAATGGAATTCTTCATAAAGCAGCGTCCTCCCTTTCAGTTGCACATGAATAGGGCCTCTTGGCCTATTCCTTATTCTTACTATGTTCCATCACCTAATAAATTTCTCGACTATTTCAAGAACTCCTTCAGCAAACTCGTGGCCGGAGACATAAGGTACATTTCTTTTAACCAGTTCATGAGCGTTTTTGACAGCGGCTTTCATTCCGGACCACATAAGCATGTCAAGGTCATTCAGCCCGTCGCCAATGGAAAGGACCTCATTTCTGTAGATGTCCATAGATCCGGCAAGGAATTCAAGGGCCTTGGCCTTTGATACTCCCGGCGGTTGAATTTCCAGCAAATGTGGTAGGCTCTTGAGCACGGCAATTTTTGGTTGCCATCGTGAGTGCAATTCTGACAATATACGATCAGCCTTTTCAGGAGGCACTCTCAGGACAATTTGAGTTGGGTGCCCCTGGATCTCTCTTGTAGAATCAACAGTCCTTATGACATAGCCCAAAACCTCAGAATACCTTGCTGTTTCAGGCCCTTTCACATCTGTGTACATATGTTTCCCTACCAGGAAGTAAAAAGGGTAACCAAGCTTCTTAAGATCCAGAGCAATATTCTGAGCTACCCCTCTGTCTATGGTTTTTTCATATATTGGCGGCTCTCCAATCCGGGCAATAAGAGCGCCGCCGTTTGTAATCGCCGGTTCATCTAGGCCCAGGGCCTCAAGGTACTTTTCTGCAGCGCCAAAGGCCCTTCCGGTTGCCGCTGTAACCCTGATTCCGCGTTTGCGGCAAAAATCAAGGGCCTGTCTGGCCACGTCAATGCCATGACCTCCAGGCCCTATAAGTGTTCCGTCAATGTCGCATGCTACCAGCCTTATTCTTTGTTTTCCGGTACCCATGGCAATTCGCCTCCTGTTTCCTCCCAAGGCCTGTTTACCCCGCTGCCTATTGCTTTGCCATGTTAATGATTCTTGGCCCTAGTTTCTCTATGGTTTTTTGCATTTCCATGGCTATTTGCCCAACGTCCTCTGTGTTGTAGACGACAGACATGTAGTAAATGCAGTCGCCTTTTATGCCAAAGAAGCCTGGCCCTCCCATTTCCCCGTTTCGCCTCAACAGATAGTCCATAAGAGCCAGTGACGTCTCACGTCTTCCCCAGAGTTTCATGACAGGCAGTTCTAATATGGCACGTTCATCACAGGCTCGAACGGAAATTTCGCAACAGCCTTTTTCGATCTTGATATAGCCTGAATTCTGATCTGTAACAGAAAACCCCATTTCCCTGAAGGTTTCTGCACTAAACAAGGTATTCACATGTTGTCACCTCTCCTGAATATTGAACCCGATCCAGTATAGACGATATACTGGAATTTGCGAGGTGGGCCATGTTGGACGGAATATCACTCTATGCTATACGCCGTGATCTCGAAAGATACCTTCCCATGAAGGTGCAGAAAATCTACCACCCTTCTGGGAAGGAACTGCTTTTTGCCTTGTGGAGCAGGGAGGCAAAGGGTGATCTTGTAGTATCCCAGGAAGGAAATGTCCCGTTTCTAGGGTTTGTCAGCCAGAGGCCTGAGATGCCCAAAGTTGCGTCGGGGATATGCATTGGCCTTAGAAATCGCCTTGAAGGTGGAGTATTACACCAAGTCCGCCAGGAAGGTATGGATAGAATCATCTACTGCGACTTTACCGGCCACGATGATTTTGGTTCTCCTGTTGAATACACTCTTGTCCTTGATGGAGCAGGCAGCGGTGGCGGCATTGGCCTTCTTGAAAATGGAACTGTGATATTGGCGATTCCTACCAGGAACCGCCGGTTTGATCCAGGTGAGCCATATGTCCCACCTGAATCAGGCAAGTGGAATCTACTATCTGAAAGTGATATGTCAGATCTAGCCTCTGAGATTTGCAGCAAGCAAGAGCCCGCGTATAAGAGTCTCGTTTCGCACATCGACGGCCTGGGAAAGGACCTCGCCCTTAGCATAGTGGCGAAAATGGGCCTCTCCCGAGGCGAGCCTTTTGCTCCCGACAATAGGCTGAGCTTGTGTGATATCCTTACCGAAATACGAAATTCCCTGGTTTCAGCGAGTTTCTGCCCTGCACTTTACTTTCGGCAGTCAGGAGAGCCTGTATTTGGAGTTTTTCCTTTGTACCACCTTGAGCGAGGGGAGGATTTCGGCTCTTTGTTTGAAGGTGTTGCTGCATACAGGGCTTATGCGGCCCATTTTAGCGAGTATACTGTTTTGGAATCACGGGTTAGGTCTATTCACAAGGCGATTAAGAATAAGGTCATGTCCAGATTCATGGCCCAGAAACAGGATTTAGATAAGGCACTGGAATTTGAGAAATTCAGGATTTGGGCTGAACTTATAAACTCAACAGGTAAGGAACTTCCCGGCGGACATGATGAAATCAAGGTGCTTAATTACTATAAGGAACCTCCTGAGGAAATCTACATCCCTCTCGACCCAAGATTTTCATCACGAGAAAATGCCAGAAGGTACTACTCGAAATATGCCAAACTCAAGAGAACTCAGAAGGTTTTAGAAACTTCACTGAAAGAAGCAGCAGCCAGGTTTGAGCGGTTGTCAGTAATAGAGGGCCTTCTTGACCGGGAAAATGATGTAGATAGTTTGCTCCTCATCCAGGAACAGCTTGTGAAAGTCGCCCGTGAGGCGGATGTAAGGATTCCCAGGGCCAGGCGAAGGACAGAAACAAAGATATCCAAACACAGGGTTCCTGCCCACGGCCCCAAGGAGTCAGTGGACATGATACACGGTGCTGATGGCGCTATTGCGTATGCCGGCACCAATGCCAGGGCTAACGATTATCTTGTAAGGCACGTGAGGAAACCAGGTGACATATGGCTCCATGCAAAAGGTATGCGCGGAGCCCATGTTCTGCTTCGAATTTCCCCCGGCAATGTCTTGACCGCAGATCATCTAGATTGGGCTGCAGGCATAGCCGCCCAGAGGTCAGAAGCTGCAGGGGCAGGAAAGGTTGAAGTTGACTGGGTTGACGCTGCAAATGTCAGGAAACCCGGAGGGAGCCCCCCGGGTTTCGTAACGTACAAGGGTGCAAAGACACTTGTAGTCAAAATTGTCTAGCTGCGCCTGCCATCATCTTTGTTACTTCCGGAATCCTGGGTTGTTTGGGCCTCCGGCTTCCAGGCCGCCCCTACAAGGGTTTGCAAAGCACTTATGCCATGTGAATCGCAGTATTGCTCAAGCCCTTTGACTATTTTAATTGGGGCCGCAGGATCTACCAAGACACCGGTTCCAACGGCAACGGCTGATGCTCCTGCCATGATGAACTCCAGGGCATCATCGGAAGTTGATACTCCTCCCATTCCGATAACAGGTACAGAAACGGCCTGGGAGACTTCCCACACACACCTAAGCGCTACAGGCTTTATGGCAGGGCCTGACAGGCCTCCTTTGATATTTCCCAATACAGGTTTCCTGGCTCTTATGTCTATGGCCATTCCTACCAGAGTGTTAACTAAGGAAATGACGTCTGCCCCGCCTTCTGCAGCCGCCCGTGCAATTGCACCTATGTCCTGGACATTGGGAGTTAGTTTCACAATCAGCGGCCCGTCCCAGTTATGCCTCACTGCCCTGGTTGCTCTGTAGCAAGACCTGGGGTCAGTACCAAAGGCCATGCCTCCTGCACTCACATTTGGGCATGAAACGTTGACTTCTATGGCAGATACATGAGGAGAGCCGGAAAACATACGGGAAATCTCGGCAAATTCGTCGTAGGAGTCTCCAGAAATGTTAACGATAATTGGCACACCGAACCGGGCCAGCCAGGGCAGTTTCTCATCGATTACGGCTCTTGCGCCCGGGTTTTCAAGGCCAATGGAATTAAGGAGTCCGTAAGGGGTCTCGCAAATTCTTGGAGGTGCATTTCCCTTCCTTGGGCGTAAGGTAGTCCCTTTGACGGTTACAGCCCCAAACCAGCCAATATCCCCTGCCCGGGCGTATTCTTCGCCGTAGCCAAACACACCCGAGGCCGCAATAACAGGGTTCTTGATAACCAGGCCGGCTAAATTACATGACAGATCCATCCTCACTCACTCTCCAGGTCAACGTTGTCTGCGAGAAACACCGGGCCGTCTGTGCATACATGATAGTATCCTTCCTTAGAGGCGCCGGAAGCTCTGGCGGCGCATCCCTGACACAATCCATAACCGCAAGCCATTCGTTCTTCAAGGGAGATAAAGAGCGGGGCTCCCACTTTTCTGAAGATTTGCTTGACCTGTTTGAGCATAGGTTTCGGCCCGCAGGCAATTGCCGCTGTATCTTCTGCCCGGCAATGGCTTTGCCCAAGGGGTAACAAGTGTTCTTTCAGCAAATCTGTGGCCAGTCCTTTTACGCCCTCGCTTCCGTCTTCAGTAGCCAGGAATACCTGGCAGCCTTTGTTTCTCAAGCAAGCTGTATCCATGAGTTGGTTTGCAGATTTTACACCATAGAATAGCAATACGTTTGTGCCCTTTTTCCGGGCAATTGATGCAAGGGGCAAGAGAGGAGCCAGCCCGGTTCCGCCTGCGATCAAAACAAGGTTACTTCTGCATTCCAACTTGCTCATATCCATGCCGTTCCCAAGAGGGCCCAAGACGTTGACAGTCTGCCCCGGTGTCCACTCAGACATTATCCTGGTGCCAAGCCCGACTACAGCCCATGTTATTTCGATGGCCCCTGTTTCTGAATCGATTGCAGACAAGCCAAAAGGCCTTCTTAGTAAGGGGGCCCCCTCTTCTCTTACCATTACGTTCACAAACTGCATGGGCTTTGACCTTGAAGCAATTTGCGGCGCGTGTAAAATGGCTTTATATACATTTCCTTGAGCCTTATCTATGGAGATCAGCCGGGCCTTTACATCGAATACTTCCCTGGAACTCATACTGTCAATCTCCTGTTCACCATAACGATTCTCCCGCCTACAATGGTTGCATGGGCCGCCCCTGTTAGCCTCCATCCTGCAAACGGAGTATTCTTGCCTCTGGACATAAATCGCCTGGGATCAATAGAGTGTTCACATGCGGGGTCTATGATTGTGATGTCAGCCGCAGACCCTTCAGATAGGGATCCTCCTGGAACTCCCAGGATTCTCGCTGGATTCAGGCTCATGGTCTCAGCCATTTTCATCCAATCAATTAAACCCGGTAGGACAAGTTTGTCGATTACAAGTCCAACTGATGTCTCAAGGCCGCTTATGCCAAAGTCAGCATAGTCGTACTCGACCCATTTGTCGTCAATATGGTGAGGTGCATGGTCACTGGCTATGGCATCTATTGTACCGTCTGACAGGCCCAGAAGAAGGGCTTCTACATCTTCTTTGCTCCTAAGCGGTGGGTTTACTTTGGTGTTCGTATCGTAACCCGATTCAATGACCAGGTCTTCTGTGAGTACCAGGTGGTGAGGTGTAACCTCACATGTAACGTTTATTCCTTTGGCTTTTGCTAACCTTACCAGGCCGACAGAGTTCTTGGTTGAAATATGGGCAAGGTGAAGCCGGCCTCCGGTAAGCCTGGCCATAAGAATGTCCCTGGCTATTGCAACTTCTTCAGATTCTCCGGGTACGCCTCTCAATCCTGATATGGTTGAAACCAGCCCGTAGTTGATTTGCCCGTTTTCTGATAGGGATTCGTCCTCAGGGTGGTCGATTAGCACAGCATCAAAGGATTTCAAGTATTCCAGGGCGCAACGGAGGACTTCTGCGCTGGCTACAGGAGATCCGTCGTCGGAAAATGCAACTGCTCCTGCTGCGTTCATTTCGCCCATCTCTGCCAGTTCTTTTCCTGCCCGGTTCTTGGTGACTGCTCCAATTGGGTATACCCTTACCAAACCAGACTTTCTGGCCCTTTCTGCGATCTTGGACACTACTGAGTCATTGTCGCATGCAGGCTCTGTATTTGGCATACACGCAACTGCAGTGAAACCGCCCATTGCTGCTGCCTGTGTACCGCTTTCTATGTCTTCTTTATATTCAAATCCAGGCTCCCGAAGGTGCACATGCATATCAATCAAGCCAGGCATGACGATTTTCCCTGTTGCATCAAGGACTGCTATGCCATTCTCAGGGGCCAGGCTTTCTGCTATTTTCGAGACTTTCCCATCGAGTATCAGCACATCAAGTTCTTGGTCAGTATGGGTTGACGGGTCTATTACCCTTCCCCCTTTGATTAGTAGATCATTTGCCATTACTCTCTACCTCCCAGGATGAGATAAAGAACTGCCATTCTTATGGCTACACCGCTGGTTACCTGGTCCAATATTACTGATTTTGTTGAGTCTGCAAGATCAGTGGTTATTTCAACTCCCCGGTTCATAGGGCCCGGGTGCATGATTATGGCATCATCCTTAGCGTAAGCAAATTTTTGCCTATCAAGGCCGAAAAAGTCACGGTACTCCCGTTTTGACGGGAACAGGCTCTTGGTTTGACGTTCTAGCTGTAACCTGAGCACGTATACGACGTCTGCACCTTCTATAGCCTCTTCAGGCCTGGAGAATGCTTTGACTCCCAGAGACTCAATCTCAGGAGGGAGCAATGTTGACGGCCCTGCCACAGATACTTCCGCACCCATCTTGGTAAGGCCGAATATGTTTGACCGGGCAACCCTTGAGTGTGCGATGTCGCCGAGTATTGCCACTTTGAGGCCTCTGATTCCTGGCTTGTAATCAAGTACAGTAAAAATGTCTAATAGCCCTTGTGTAGGGTGTTCATGCATTCCGTCTCCTGCATTTACTACAGGGACATCGAGGACTTTCGAAAGAAAGTGGCAGGAACCTGAAACGCTGTGCCTCATTATCACAAGGTCTACACCCATAACTTCCAGGTTTCTGGCTGTATCTGCAAGTGTTTCACCCTTTTTTACTGAGGAGGTAGCAGTAGAAATCGAGACTGCGTCTGCCGACATGTACCTTGCCGCAAGCTCAAATGATGTCTTGGTTCTGGTAGAATTTTCGTAAAACAATGTGCATATTACTTTTCCACGCAAGGTGGGGACTTTCTTTATTGGACGTGAGAGAATTTCTTTAAGAGAGCGGGCTGTAGACAGTACTGATTCCATGTCTTCAGGCGTCATCTCTCGTAAGGATAGAAGGTCCTTTCCCCTAAGTGACAAATCTGTGACCCTCCCACTGAATCAGAATTGGTTCTGTGTTCTATGGTTGCACCAAACAGGTGCCTACTGCTCAAGTTCTTCTGATATGACCACTTGCTCGACTTCATCGATTTCTGAAAGACGCACGTGGATAACTTCCTTCCGCGAGGTAGGAACGTTTTTTCCGACGTAATCTGCCCTTATTGGGATTTCTCTGTGCCCCCTGTCAATTAGCACTGCAAGCTGAATACACTGGGGCCTACCAAGGTCGATGATAGCATCGAGGGCAGCACGGACGGTTCTTCCTGTGTAGAGGACATCGTCTACAAGTACTACCACTTTGTCTGCGATGTCGAAAGGCAGATGAGTTCTGCCCACGTGGGGTTGGTCAAATCTGAGAGTTAGGTCATCTCTGTAAAGAGTGATGTCCAGTTCCCCAACCGGCACCTCAAAGTTCTCACTGTCTTTCAATGTATCGTGAAGCCTGTGGGCCAAAGGCACGCCCCGCCTCCTTATTCCTACAAGAACAACGTTATCAAGGCCCTTGTTTTTCTCAACAATTTCGTGGGCTATACGTACCAGGGCCCTCCTGATTCCGTCTTTATCCATGATTTCAGCTTTATCGATGAGATTCATTTTTCTATACCTCCCTATTTTGAAAACAGCCTTGATTCCTTAAAACAGTTCTAGTTAAGTATCCCCTTAGGACTAAAAATCCTAACTAAAAAGAAAAATCTCCGCTGGGCTTGTTTCCCGCAGAGAGTCTTCTCATTTAGTTTCGCCTCCTTTTCGCCTCTCGGGGCCAAATTAAAGGACCGGCAATATTAACTTGTCCAGCCGAATGATAATGCAAGATAAGCCAGAGCGTCAAGAGTTTCTTAGTGCTTTTTTCATGAAATGGTCGGGGAGCCCGTTTTCATGGCTCCCCGTAATATCTCTTATATAGTTAAAGGGCTGCTATGGCTCTACCCGTTTGACAGAGATGATTGCCTGGTGGCCGTTAATATCCCACCTGTCGCCGTCGATTTCACCAGATGCAAGATCAAGGTTGTCACAAAGGGTGTCACCCTTAATGTAATCCAAATGCCTCTTCACAGCGCAAATGACGTCTTCGTCGCTGGAAATGGCCATGTTGATGTGGTCGGTAACGTTGAATCCAAGGTTTCTGCGCATGGTCTGAACCTTAGAGACTATCTCCCTTGCGATACCTTCCCATTCAAGATCCTGGCCTATTTCTGTATCCAAAATAACGAAGGTGTCGTTTTCGACCTCTACAGCAAACCCTTCTCTGGCTTTGATCCGAATATCAATGTCTTCTTTGTCTAGTACTACCTGCCGGCCATCAATTGTGGCCGGAAATTTGCCCTGGGTTTCAACTATTCTTGCTACCTCGGCAGCATCTGCATGGCCAAGGGCGCCTATGATTCCCCTGAGGTGTTTTCCGTATTTTGGGCCTGCTACAGGAAGATTCGGCCTTACTTCGTAGGACACATAGTCACTCATGGTGCTTACGTACTCGATTTCTTTGACATTGAGTTCTTCTTTAACCAGCTCTTCCATGCTGCCCAGTACGCCGTGGTGCTTTTCGTTAACCATCAACTTGCGAAGCGGCTGCCTGACTTTTATCTGTACCTTGTTTCTGATGGACCTGCCAAGGGATACCAGAGTGATCACAAGGCCCATCCTCTCTTCCAGTTCAGAGTCTATTAGCGCTTCATTTACTTCAGGGTATGCTTCAAAATGAACTGATTCCAGGGCTTTTCCCCCGGTCAGGTTGAGATAGATGTCTTCTGAGATAAAAGGAGCAAAAGGCGCCATGAGCTTAGACAACGCAAGAAGCACTTCATACAACGTAAGGTATGCCGATTTCTTATCTGTATCGAACTCATTGGACCAGAATCGTTCACGGCTCCTTCGAACATGCCAGTTGCTGACTTCATCAATAAGAAATGCCCCTATACTCCTTACAATCTTTGTGAGCTCATACTCAGGCATGTTTTCGTTAACCTGTTTGATTAGGGTATTTAGCCTAGAGATAATCCAGCGATCGATCTCGGGCCTGTCTTTGACAGGGATATTCAATGCAGCCGGGTTCAGCTTATCTATGTTGGCATACATGACGAAAAACGAGTACACATTAATAAGAGTTCCAAAAAACCGGGAAGCCACTTCCCTTATGCCATCTTCGTCAAACCTGGTAGGAACCCAGGGGGGCGAGACAGCCAGAAGGTACCATCTTAACGTGTCAGCCCCAAACTTATCTATGAGCTGCCAGGGATCTACAGTATTCCCTTTGGATTTTGACATTTTCTGCCCGTGTTTGTCCAGGACTAAATCGTTAACCAGGACTTCCTTGTAAGCCGGTTCATCAAACAAGAATGTTGATATGGCCAAAAGTGAGTAGAACCAGCCTCTTGTTTGATCCAACCCTTCACAGATAAAATCTGCAGGGAAAAGATTCTTAAAATCCTCTTTATGCTCGAATGGGTAGTGCCATTGGGCGTATGGCATTGAACCTGAGTCAAACCAGCAATCAATGACTTCAGGTGTTCTCTCCATGCGGCCTCCACACGAGCACTTGAGGTATATGTTGTCTACATAAGGCCTGTGAAGATCCACGGCCTTGACGTCAAGGGGCTCAATTGCATATCTTGCCAGTTCCTCCCTGGATCCTATGGACTGCAACTTGCCGCATTTTTCGCATTTCCAGATATTAAGGGGGGTTCCCCAGTACCTGTTGCGTGAAAGTGACCAGTCTACAAGGTTCTCCAGCCAGTTGCCAAAGCGGCCTGAGCCTATATGGTCCGGAAACCATTTTATCTTCTCATTATTTGCAATCAGCCTGTCCTGGAATTTGGTTGTTTCGATATACCAGGATTTTCTGGCGTAGTACAAAAGCGGCGTATCGCACCTCCAGCAGTGAGGGTAAGAGTGAATAATCCGCTCGGTTTCAAACAGCTTGCCATCGCGCCTGAGCTTTCTTGTGATTTCCCTGTCAGCATCCTTCACGAACATTCCTGCCCAATCGCTCACAGAATCTACGAATTTGCCCTGTTCATCTACAAGGTGCAGCATGGGCAAACCGTATTCCTGGCATACCTTGTAGTCATCTTCTCCGTATGCTGGGGCAATATGAACCAATCCTGTGCCGTTGTCGGTGGAGACATAGTCTGCACATGTTACATAGAAAGCTTTGGAATCAGGTATCACAAAAGGAAACAGCTGTTCATATTCTAGGAACTCCATTTCCTTTCCCGGAAATTCCCCTATGATTTCAGGATTTTCCCCAAAAATTGCAGCAGCCCGTTCCTTGACCACATAATATACGTCACCTTCATGCAAAATTTTGACATAGGTGTAATTGGGATTGACTGCTACACCTACGTTGGAAGGAAGTGTCCAGGGTGTGGTCGTCCATACCAAGAGGTATTCGTTATCCTTGCCCTTGGCCTTCAATTTCACATAAATTGAATCCACACTTTCTTCTTTGTATCCTTGAGCCACTTCATGGGATGCAAGGGGAGTACCGCAACGAGGGCAATAGGGCATAACCTTGTGCCCTTCGTAAATCAACCCTGCGTCAAAGAATTTCTTTAGAATCCACCACACAGTTTCTATATAGTCATTATCCAAAGTCACATATGGGTCATCCATGTCAATCCAGTAAGCTATCCGTTCAGTCAGTTTTCGCCATTCTTTCTCGTATGTGAAGACAGACTGGCGGCATTTCTTATTGAACGGTTCAATTCCGTAGTCCTCTATTTCCTGTTTAGACGATATGCCAAGCTGCTTCTCTACCTCGATCTCCACAGGAAGCCCGTGGGTATCCCACCCTGCCTTCCGCTTGACCTGGTAGCCCTGCATAGTCTTGTAGCGGCATACTGTATCTTTTAGGGTCCTGGCCAGAACATGGTGGATTCCAGGCCGTCCGTTGGCCGTAGGCGGACCCTCGTAAAATATGAACTGGGGCCTTCCTTCACGAATCGATACACTCCTGGCAGATATGTCGTTTGAGTTCCAGTAATCGAGGACGGCGTTTTCAGTATCGTTCACCGGCCTTTTCGGGTCCACTTCTTTGAAGTTTCCCATGGTCATTACCTCCAAGTGTTGCTTTCATAATCATGTCCAAATAAAAAATCGCCCCGAAAGGGACGACTCGTGCCGTGGTACCACCCACTTTAGCCGCAGGCCATGAAACGCTTCAAAATTCAGCGGTGGCAGACGCTGCATTTCACAGGTTCCGCATACCTCACGGCTTACTGGCGGCTCACTCTTACGCCCTGTAACGTGGGCAAAACGGGTTAGCTTACTGCGTTTTTCAGCTACCGGCTCAGGGGTGATATTCGAAAGGGCTTTGCACCGGCTTTCCACCAGACGCCGGCTCTCTGAGGCCAGTCCCCAACTACTCGTCCCCGTCACTGCCTTTGGCCAGATAAGTATTTTGATAATACTACTATATGTTGTACAACAAGTCGAGCTTTCAATCAAATAATGGATGTTACCCGCACGTGCTTTGAGTTTTAATGGATTTCTATACACATGTGGCATATTGCAGAGAACAACGATTAACATATGTTCGGGGAAATAAGATGGTGTCGGGAGCGGGAATCGAACCCGCACGGGATTGCCCATACGCCCCTCAAACGTACGCGTCTGCCTGTTCCGCCATCCCGACACACTTGGGTAAATCAGCAAGTTATACTATACCTCCACGTTCCGCAGGTGTCAACCGGTTTTGAACCGGGTCAGAGCCGCACTTTTACACTAATTGCAGTACCTCGAAGGATTCCGGGCCATCACCGTCGAAGGAAGATGGTCAAAGAGTATCATGTGGCAGTAATAGATTCACTAATGAGGAGCAATTTTATGAACTCCAGAGAGATTTTGCTAGAAAGTATATTTGACGTCCTCCGGGAAGGCGTTATTGTGGTGGAGGAAGACGGTACCATCCTTTTGGCAAATCAGCGGTCCAGGGCTCTTTTGGGGCTTGATGAACCCAGGGGCCCGGGACACGATTCAGGAAATGCTGTACCAGGTGACATTGTGCTTTTTGCTAACAGCTCTCTTGGAGCCGATGACGGCGGAATGTCTCCAAGAGACTTGTCGCTGTTGGGCATTTCTTCACA
>MTKW01001027.1_pt1 | contig 19289 bp, 15 predicted proteins | sample 1042761 | NCBI WGS metagenome assembly MTKW01 (sample SAMN06205366, study PRJNA360243) | anaerobic digester metagenome | biome: Wastewater treatment plant; feature: Anaerobic digester sludge; material: sludge; isolation source: anaerobic digester fed with sludge from wastewater treatment plant ... | reverse complement strand
AAAAAAGAAAATAAAAATATCCCAAAAGGGGGGAGTAAGTTGGCAAAAAAGACCATTATGATTGTCGAAGACGATCCTGCGATCTCTGAAATGTTATCCTTAAATTTAACAAAGGAAGGTTATGAAGTAGTAACAGCCATTTCCGCTGACGAGGCATTAAAGAAATTGGAGGAAAAGGACGTCGACTTCTTTATCATCGATATTATGTTACCGGGTTCAATGGATGGATTTGATTTGATTAGAGTATTAAAATCCAATGAAAATTATCGTACCACCCCTGTACTCATATTAAGTGCTAAAGATGATGCGGCTGATAAAGTTGCTGGTTTAGAACTGGGCAGCGACGATTATGTGACTAAACCTTTCAATGTAAGGGAACTTCTAGCTAGAATAAAAAGTATATTCAGAAGACAAGCTGCTTCTGCTCAAATGAAAGAAGAGGGACCAAAAAAGATTACTGCAAAAGATTTAGTAATAGATACAGAAAGATTGGAAGTTTGGGTAAGAAATCAACCAGTGAGTTTAACACCGCTAGAATTTGATTTACTTGTATTCCTTGCAAAAAATGAAGGAAAGGTTTTCAGCCGAGATGTATTACTAGATAAATTGTGGGGTTATGATTATTATGGAGATACCCGAACAGTTGATGTCCATATAAGAAGGTTAAGAACCAAAATTGAAGAAGATCCTTCTAATCCAAAATACATAATAACAGTCAGAGGAAAAGGCTATAAGTTCAGAGATCCTGGAAAAGAAAGAGAGTTTTAATTAAAATAGCAGAGGATTATTCCTCTGCTATTTTTTTAAGTTAAATATTTCTTTCTATTTATTAAACTTCGTGTTGATTTTTGTTAATCTTTCTTCTCTTTCTAATTTTCAAGATAAGTCAGGTGAGAATCGTTGGAGGAAATTTACATATTTGTCATAGTTTTACTAAGCATTCTAAACGTTATCACATTATATCTTTATTTTAAAAAAAGAAAAAATGAAAAATCATATAAAAAATTCAAGGATGAGATTGCTAAAATTCTAAACATAAATATAAACAATCCTTTGGATGATTTTTTGTTGCATCAACTTAACCATCACATCAATTCCTTAGAAGAAAAATATAAATTAGAAAAGTATAAAAGAAGAAACATTTTTTCAATACTTGATACCCTTTCCGAAGGAGTAATATTAGTATCTTCTAAGGGTCCTGATATTGCAAGAATAGACTTTGCAAATAATGTTGCAAGATATCTTTTTAATAGTGAGGATTATGTAGGAAGGTCATTAACTGCTGTTATAGACAACCATAATCTAGTTGATTTAGTGATCCAAAGTTTTAAGGAAAATGAAGATTTAGAAGAAGACATTTTGTTTTATTACCCAGAAAAAAGATTTTTTAATTGTAAAGTAAAATCTATTAACGTAGAGAATTATCGCGTTATAATATTAGCGGACATTACTAAAGAGATTAATTTAGAGAATCTCAGGAAAGAATTTTTGACTATTATGTCTCATGAGATGAGAACTCCGCTATCTGTAATAAATGGATATTTGGAAATTTTGTTGAATGAAAAAGGTTTAGACCCAAAGATTCATTCCTATTTAAGAAAAATAGAAGAAGAAACGGCTCGATTAACTAGAATGTTTAACGATCTTTTAGATATTCAAAGATTAGAAAAGGCTGTTGGAGAAGAAAAAAAGTTTGAGAGGCTTAATTTTTCAGATACCGTTAAAAAGGCATATGACTTTTTTAAAATAGTTGCTAAAAAAGCTAATATTGAATTCATTGCAGAAATTGAAGATGGCATATACATTTTAGGCAATGAAGATAGGTTGCTACAGGCTGTATACAATATTTTAGATAATGCTTTTAAATATACGGCGTTAAAAGAAAAAGGCGATAAAAAAGTTTGGTTGAGATTATACACAGAAAATAACGAGGTAATATTTGAAGTTGAGGACAGTGGAATAGGAATTCCATCAAAAGAATTGAAAAAGATATTTAATATTTTCTATAGAGTTGATAAATCACGAACTAGACAAGTACCAGGGTTTGGATTAGGGCTATACATAGTAAAGACCATTTTAGATAATCATGGGGCTAGAGTGTTTTTGGACAGTGAAGAAAACAATGGAACTTTATTTAGAGTGATCTTCCCTGTTCATTCAGATAATATTTATGAAAGGGAGATATGAAGTTGAGACCATACGATATTATTAAGAAAAAACGCGATGGTGGAGTGAATACAAAAGAAGAGATTGAGTATATGATTAATGGATATTTAAATGAAGAGATACCAGATTATCAAGTTGCTGCGTGGCTGATGGCAATTTTTTTCAGGCATATGCAGGAGGAAGAAAGCTATAACCTTGCTGAAATAATGCTTAAAAGTGGAGATACGATTGATCTTTCTGAAATCAAAGGAAAAAAGATTGACAAACATTCTACAGGTGGGGTAGGAGATAAAACTACGATAGCTATTGCCCCAATGGTAGCCTCTTTAGGCTTGAAAGTTGCAAAGCTATCAGGAAGATCTTTAGGTCATACTGGAGGAACAATAGACAAATTAGAAGCCATTCCTGGTTTTAAGACAGATTTACAAGTAAAAGATTTTTATAGAATTGCAAATGAAGTTGGGATAGTGGTAGCAGGTCAAACCGCCAATATCGCACCAGCAGATAAAAAAATATATGCTTTACGAGATGCAACCGCAACAGTCGAAGAACTTTCATTAATTGCATCAAGTATAATGAGTAAGAAACTAGCTGTATTAAGTGATGGAATTGTATTAGATGTGAAAGTAGGTTCAGGGGCTTTCATGAAAGATATTGATGAAGCTAAAGAACTAGCAGTAATTATGTTGGCTATAGCAAAGAGACACAAAAGAAGTGCAAAAGCCTTAATTACGAATATGAATCAGCCTTTAGGCGAAACTGTGGGAAATTCTTTAGAGGTATTAGAAGCAGTGAATACTGTTAAAGGTAATGGACCAAAAGATTTTACAAAACTATGTATCGAAATTTCTTCACATATGGCAGATTTGTCTGGTATAATATCTTATCAAGAAGCTAAGAAAAAGTTAGTTGAAAACATAAAAAATGGTGTTGTTTCTAGAAAAATGAAAGAATGGATAAAAGCTCAGGGAGGAAATGAAGAAGTTGTTGATCATCCTAGCAATGTTTTAAATATTTCCAAAGAAATTATAGATTTTAAAGCAGACAGAGCGGGATATATTACCTATATTGACACAGAAAAAGTTGGAATGGCGTCTATGTATCTAGGTGCTGGCAGACAAAAGAAAGATGATTCAATAGACTTATCAGTTGGACTAAAGATACTAAAAAAGTTGGGAGACAAAGTACAAGACGGAGAAACTATTGCAAGGTTGTTTGTTTCTGAAAATAGTAATGTGGAATTTGCATTAGACTTATTGAGACAAGCTTACTCAATTCAAAAAGAAGCCTCTTTGAACATTTGTAATGACATAATATTTGATGTACTAGAATAGTAGTGAGTAAAAAATGGCAGACAGATTACCAATTAAATCTATATAATTTTATAACATATGTGTATCTTTTAACTTTTTTAATTAATTTTCAAAAGCGGCGTGGGAGGAAAAGTAATGGAAAAAATTATCTCGATACTTCTTTTTTTGTTGTTAGTTACAAATATTTTTGCTGCACAAGCCGTTTTTATTTCCCAAAGTAAAACACCAATTTATATTGACGCCATAAAAAATCAGGCATATTATTATATTAACGTTGATGAACTTGCAAAATACGATTCCATGGTAATTAATAAGACGTCAAGGATTATCTATGTTATATATAAAAAAGATGTGCTAGAAATTAGCTTAAATGATTATTATTCTAAAATTAATTTTATCGATAAGTATAATGACTCTGTTATTAGTATGAACGGTAAAGTGTATATTAGAAATGATGTTTTAGCCTCTTTTTTGAAGTTACAGTATTTTGAAAATTATGATAATATATTTTTCTTTTCTTCTTTACCTCAAATAACAGAATTAAAGGTTTTAACAAACGAGATATCTGTAACTTTTGATAGTTATTTAAATGAGCTCTCAATAAATCTAAACAAGATATCTGATGCTGGGGATTATTTGTTAACTATAAAACCAGTTGCACCTGTAACGAAAATCCCTTCTAATGCTGATTGTACTTATTCAAATAATACCTTTTATCTTCGATTTAGAAGCGATTTAAAATATAGCCTTAACATAGAAGGAAAAAGTCTTCAAGTTAAGTTAAATGGTAAAACTACAGAAGATAGTAAGCAAACAACTCAGCAAGTAGTAGTTCCTAAAACAAAGGATGGGATATCTTATTCAGAAAGAATAGAAACATTTAATGAACAACGAATTAAAATTTATCAATTATCCGTAGATCCAAAAAAATATAAGTTAAAGGTTGATCTTAATAACTTAGGAACCTATTCGAATGTAAGTACATTTTTGAAAAAGGAAAATCCTATTTTCTCAGTTAATGCCTCTTTTTTTGATACTCAGACTTTAGAACCAATAGGGAACATTATTTCTGAAGGAGAACTTTTACATTTAAGCTCTTATTCAAGGCCAGCATTGTTTATTAACGATAAATATGAAGTTGATATTGATTACGTAAAGTTGGAGTATCAAATTGAAATTGATGGACTTCTTTTTTGGGTTAAATCTGTAAACTCAAATTGGAAAGGTGATGTGAAATTATATACTAGTCATTATAAAGGGAAGATTGAAGAAACTGAGGATTCCTATATATTTCTACTATTTAATGAAAAAAATAAGCTAATATCAAAGAACAAAACAATCCCAAAAGAAGGAGAAAAACTCATTCTCATAGATAAAAAGTATGAAAAACACCTATCAAAAATATCGATAGGGTCTGAAATTAACTTCTTATTAAAAAAGAGCGAAAATATAAGTGGAAACCCGATTTTGTTATTAGAAGGTGGCCCTATCTTATTGTATCCTAATTTTACTCAAGAACAGTTTGATAGCGAAAAGAGAAGTTATTCAAATGGTATAATATATGGGAAGACATCTAGGACTCTAGTTGCTATTGATCAGCAAGATATGATAACGTTTATGGTTATTGAAGGATATGATAATCCTGAATCCGGTTTAACTTATGATGAAGTGAGAAAATTCTTACTCAACATTGGAAGCTATGAAAAAGCTATGCTGTTAGATGGCGGGAGTTCTTCTATAGTTTTTTATAACTCGGATATACAAAACTATAAAGACGGAAAAACAAGAAATTATATTCCTGTATTATTAAGTGTATACGAAAATTAGATAATAAAACGGAGGGATACCATGAGCATTAACAATCCTAACAACAAAAGAATAGTCGGATTTTTTGGTCATCATTGGTGTGGAAAAACTACGATGACAGACGCTCTCTTGATGAGTTACGCTACGGCGGACAGAATAGGTCAAAGATTTTTAGACAGAGATCCAGTTGAAAAAGAAAAAGAAGGAACATTTTCGAATCATATATTTTCTTTGGATGTGAATGATACGAGATATTATTTTTTTGATACGCCTGGTTCAGCAGAATTTATTGGAGAAATTCAAGTAGCTTTAACAGCGGTAGATAATGTGGTAATTGTTATCAATGCATCTTCAGGTGTTGAAGTTACTACAGAAAGAATTTGGCATATGGCACAAGATTTAAACAAGCCAATAATGTTTTTTGTAAATCAAATGGACAAAGATGGTGTAAATTTTCAACATATAATAAAAGATTTAAAAGAAAATTTTGGAGATAGCATTAAGATTGCACCACTGCAATTACCAGTTGGGCAAGGATCATCTTTCAAAGGGGTTACCGATCTTTTAACTAAAGAAACCTATATATACTCAGACATAAAAGGTCATCCCACAAAACAACAAGAAATACCTCAAGATATTGAGAAACTTTTTAACGAATATCATTCTGAACTAATCGAAGATATAGTAGTAAATAGTGAAGAGTTAATGGAGAAATATTTTGAAACTGGCGAAGAAGGCTTAACTATAGAGGAAATAAAGTCAGCCTTTCATAATGCTTATGTAAACCATGAGGTCGCCCCAGTGCTTTTTGGATCAGGGGTTAAGAACATTGGATTAGATAGATTAATAGAGTCCATTAAAGATTTAGGAGCACTCCCTTTAGAAAGAGTATTCTATTCGAAAGATGATCAAGAAATAGACTTGAAAAATGACGACACTCTTTTGGGATTTATAGTAAAAAATGAAGTTGATCCTTTTGTTGGTAAAATGACTTATATAAGGATTTTAAGAGGATCTTTAAAAGGTGGATCGACAATCTACATAGTTGAAGAAAATGCAAAGGAAAAGATCTCCCATATATATCTTCCAAAATATGAAAAAAACGAAGAAATAGAAGAGGCAACTGCGGGAGATATAGTTGTAATACCAAAATTAAAAACTAGTAAAATTAATCAGACCGTGTCTTCAATAGAAATTCCTTTTACGATAAAGCTACCTGAATTTCCTGAACCAATGATTTCTAAATCTATCACCCCAAAATCAAAGAATGAGATAGATAAAATTACAGATTCTTTAGCAAAAATTGCCGAATCCGATCCTACGTTTAAATGGGAGTTTGACCCTGAAACTGGAGAAACAGTTATAAGTGGCATGGGGACAGTCCACCTTGAGGTTATGATTGAAAAATTAAAGAAAAATTTTGGTATAAACTTTGAAGTTGGGAAACCTAAAATTGCTTACAAAGAAACCGTAAGAAGTAAGTCACAAGCAGAATATAAGCATAAAAAGCAAACCGGTGGACATGGTCAATATGGACATGTTAAGATTGAAATAGAACCTTTAGAAAGAGGTCAAGGATATGAATTTGTAGATAAAATTGTAGGAGGAGTCATTCCTCGAAACTTCATACCTTCTGTTGACAAAGGGATAAGGGAAGCAATGAAAAAAGGAGTTTTGGCCGGTTATCCAGTTGTTGATGTGAGAGTAACATTGTTTGATGGGTCATATCACGAAGTCGATTCTTCTGATATCTCTTTCCAAATTGCTGCTAGAAACGCTTTTAAAATAGCAATGGAAAATGATTCACCTGTGATTCTTGAACCTATAATGTTTGTGGAAATTTTCGTTCCTAATCAATATACAGGAGATGTTATAGGTGAAGTCACTGCAAGAAGAGGAAGACCTATGGGAATGGAATCGGTAGGAAAAGGCTATGATAAAATAATGGCAGAAGTTCCTTTGTCTGAGATGCTGGATTTTTCACCTAGACTCAGTTCCATTTCATCAGGTAAAGGATACTTTAATATGAAACTTTCACATTACTCTGAGGTGAGCCCTGATATACAAAACAAAATAATCGAAGAAAAAAGAAGGGAAGAAGAAGCACAAAACAAATAATAAAAAAGGGCGAAAGCCCTTTTTTTAATATAAGCAGGTTAAAAGCTTATATTTGTTACTTAAGTTCAAGAACATCGATCCTCACTACTCTTTAGTATAAAATAAGGTATTTTTGAAAAAAAATCTCTATATTTAAGAATTTTAAAAATGAAGATTCTCTAAGAATGGAATTTTGAATTTATAATGGGCCTAGGGCTGAGCCCTCCCCTTTCTAATTAAAAAGGAGGCATTAAAAAATATGTCTATATATACAAAGACAGGGGATAGTGGAGAAACTGCTCTTTGGAGTGGTGAACGTGTATCTAAAGACGATCTGAGAGTAGAATCATATGGTACAATAGATGAATTGAGTGCGTTTATTTCTGAAGCTACTCATTATGTTAATTCACAAGAAATTAGAAAGATTTTGAAAGAACTTCAAAATGATTTATTCAAAGTTGGAGGAGAATTAGCTTCAAAAGGCAAGCAATATATACATCCAATTGAAGAATCTGATGTAGAAAGAATTACAAATTATGTTGATTATTTTGAAAAAAGGATACAGTTAAAAAGTTTTGTAATTCAGGGGAGCACGCCTCAATCGTCCAAACTTGACATTTGTAGAACTATTGCTAGGCGTGCAGAACGAAGAATAATTTCTTTAGACAAAAAGGAAACAGTATCTCCTACTATAAAAAAGTATATTAATAGATTATCTGATTTATTATATGTTATGGCAAGATTTGAAGAGTTCTTACAAAATAAAATTGAATATAAGAGATGGTGAGACAATAAAGATGTTTTGCTTAAAATTAGAATTAAAGATAAAACTTTTTGGGTTGAATTCATTAAAAGATAAAAGATCGATAGTAAAGAATTTGACCAATAGATTAAGAAAGAAATATAATATCTCAATTATTGAAGGGAACTTCAATGATTCCAAGAATCACCTTGAAATCTATATTTCTTCGGTTAGTAAAAATAAAGATTATCTCTTAGATTTAATCGAACAAATTGAACAAGATATAGAGTTAATGTTTGGGTTAGAAGTAGAGGGAGAAGACTATATTATTTTTTAATAAGTGAGTAATATTATTAAAAAAAGGAGGCAATAATGCCTCCTTTCTTAATACATATTAAGTTATGAGTATATAGTTTCTTTTAATTCTGTGGAACGATCTGAATCAAATCTGGAAAAGTTACTTCTAATAAATATGCTATCTTTTTTGGAAATTCTGTGTTATCCATTATTCCTGTAAATTCTTCTGAACCAGATCCAAAAGCTAAAATAGGTACCAATGCCCCGGTATGGTCGTGGGTAGTCCAACCCATATTTGCCTTTTTACTTATTACTTCTGACAATGATTCAATTTTATTTGAGCTGTTTTCCACATACTTTAATTCGTTATCAGCTAATTCGTATCCATAAAATTTTTTCACATTCTCTTTTAATTTTGATGAAGTACTTGAATTAGCTATTATCCAATCTGTTGTTTTTTGATAACTTCTTACCATTTCTAAGTTCATAGGACTACCTGTTGATAAACCTAATCCCCCTGTTTCATGGTCGGCTGTGACAATTATTAAGGTGTCAGGATGATCTTTAGCAAAATCTAAAGCTACTTTTACAGCTTGATCTAATTCTACAACTTCCTTCCAAACGCCGTAAACATCATTGTCGTGACCCTCCCAATCAATTTGAGACCCTTCAACCATTAAAAAGAAAGGAGTACCCTCTTTTGAAAGAATTTCTAAAGCTTTTGCAGTCATTTCTGGTAATAAAGGTTCATTGTCAGATCTTTCTGTAACGCTATTCATATGATTTGAATTGAATAATCCAAGAACCTTATCTCCACTATAGCTATTTAATTCTTGCTTAGATGTAATATAATCAAAACCGTTTTCTTTAGCTACAGCTATTAAATCTTTTCCATCTTTCCTAGTAGTTGGATTAAAATTTTTTGAGCCGCCACCCAAAACAACTGACAAGTTACTATTTACTAGTTGTTCTGCGAGTTTATCCTCATCATCCCTATCCAATACGTGACCATAATAAGAAGCTGGTGTTGCGTGAGTAATTCTTGATGTAGCTATAATTCCGGTTTTATAACCTTCTTTTGCTAAAACTTCTGATATTGTTGAAACTATCTCACCGTTTGGAAGTATTCCAATCATACCGTTGTTTGTTTTATATCCTGTAGCTAATGCTGTTCCAGCAGCTGCTGAATCTGTGACATTGCTATCAGCTGAATACGTTAAAGCATAACCAGTATATGGTGCTTTCATCATAGTTAACTCATAACCTTCTAAATAACTTGCTAACAACATATGATTTGCTCCCATACCGTCGCCTATGAAAAAAATAACGTTATTTACTCCACTAGCAAAAGAAAGCAAAGAAACTAGAAAAACTAATAATACCAATAAAATGCTTCTTTTCTTCATCCTTATCCCTCCTGTAAGTTTGGTAATAATTTTGATTACTAGATTTATTATATAAATATAATTTATGGTATATATTAAATAATATAAAGAAATATAAAGCCATTTTATCCATAGTTTTATGTCCTGAGAAAATAAAAGCAGCTTAAAAGATAGTCGATAAAGGGTTAAAATAATTAAACGATTTTATTATTAAGTAGAAAACAATTGATATGAAATAAATAAAAAATGATATAATGTACAAAGTAGGAAGTTTAGATTAAAAGAGGAGAAATACATGCTAGCTTTACTCATAATTATCTATATATCTTTTATTAGTCTTGGTTTACCTGATTCCCTTTTAGGTTCTGCTTGGCCAGTGATGTATGAAGAATTATCTGTTCCTGTTTCACATGCTGGGATACTTTCTATGATAGTTTCATTAGGAACAGTTGTGTCTAGTTTTTTGAGTGCAAAGTTAATAGAAAGGTTTGGAACTGGAAGAGTAACCTTAGTAAGTGTAGCAATGACAGCTATTGCTTTAATTGGTTTTGGATTGTCTCATTCATTTATCCCTTTGCTGTTTTTTGCAATTCCTCTTGGGTTAGGTGCAGGTTCAGTTGACGCGGCTTTAAATAACTTTGTTGCCTTGCATTATAAAGCAAAACATATGAATTGGTTGCATAGTTTTTGGGGTGTTGGGGCAACTACGGGACCTGTAATTATGTCTTTTTGGCTTGCAAAGAAAAATAATTGGAACATGGGTTATATAACAATAGGCATTATCCAAAGCTTTTTAGTAATTGCCTTAATGTTTTCTCTTCCACTTTGGAATAACTCTCAAATAGAAAAAAAGGGAACACAAAACAAAGATAATAAAAAAGATGATATTAAAGTATTGTCTTTACCAAAGATTTTTCAAATTCCTAAAGCCAAAATGGCTTTACTTGCTTTTTTTTCTTACTGTTCTTTAGAATTAACAACAGGACTTTGGGNNATTTTCAAATACCAAGCTAATTAAAATAGGACTGAGCGGTATTTTCATTGGAATAACGTTAATCGTTCTTCCTTTACCTGTTTGGAAAATTCCTATAGGTTTATCTCTTATAGGATTAGGATGCGCACCTATTTATCCTAGCATGCTTCATCAAACTCCTAGAATATTTGGTAAGGAGCTTTCACAATCAATGATGGGAATTCAAATGGCTTTTGCTTATATTGGTTCTACCTTTACGCCTCCCTTATTTGGTTTTGTTGCCGAACACATTGGTATTTCGTTATTTCCTTTTTTTCTTTTGATGTTAGCCTTTGTTCTTTTTTTTGCAACCGAAACCGTATCTAGCAAAGTTTTTGTTCATGAATAAAGATTTTTTATTTTATCCTTATAAGTACCTTAGAAAAGGTAGTTTATCGAAAAAGGCGGTTGGAAAATTATAGTTGTTCAAGGAATAGCTCCTCAACACTTTTTTAGCAGATGGCATCGAGTTGAGATTAGCATTAATGAGATTTCAATTTTTAGGAGGTTGAATCTTGAATATAAATAAAATTATTCTCGAAATAGAGCAATATTTAAAACTAATGATAAATTCTAAGGAAAGGTTGAATCACATATATAGTGTGGTAGATTTTTCTAATAAATTGGCAGAAGTACACAACATCTCACAAGAAAGGGTAAAAATAGCAGCACTAGGGCATGACTTATTTCGTGATGTGAAGCCTTCAAAACTCATCACAATTGCAAGAATATATAATATTCCTATAACTCAGATCGAGTTAGCTGCTCCTATACTCTTACATGGAATGATCAGTGCGGAGTTTTTAAAGCGAAAATATGGAATAGATGAAGAAATTTATGAAGCAATATATTATCACACAAGTGGTTATGAATATATGGGAGATATTGGGAGAATCCTTGTCATCTCCGATTCTGCAGGAGATGACAGGGAATATAGAGGGGTGAAAAAGTTACGTCAAGAATCTATAAAATCTCTAAATCTAGGCTATAAACTTGCTATAAAAAATAAGATCCAGTATGCTATAAAGAAAGATAGGTATGTTTTAGAACAAACATATAAAACATGGAATAGAATATTATTGAATAAAGTTGAAAATTATTAATTTATTCTCCTCCAACACCGTATGCACTTTCTCTTTCATCCAGAACGTAAATATTGTTGCGAGATGGAAGTAGAACCAAAGGATCATAAAGCTTATCTTCTCGCCTAACCTCAAAATGTAAGTGAGGTCCAGTGCTAACTCCAGTACTTCCAACCCTTCCTATTAGTTGACCTTTTTTAACATATTGTCCTTTGTAAACGTTGATTTGAGATAAATGACCATAAATAAAAGTATTAGAATTTGAATCAATTTGTATCATTAGACCGTAACCATTATTTTCTCCTACAAACTCAACAACACCATCTTCAGAAGCAAAAACGGGTGTTCCAGTAGGGGCGGCTATATCTACACCTTTGTGAAGCGTATACTCTTTTGATATAGGGTTTACTCTGTAACCATATAATGATGAAATTGTTCCATAAGTTGGCCAAATGATGCTTTTTTCATTATTAAATCCTTTACCAATTGTGCTATTTGGGATAAAGATTTTTTGACCGGGAACGATTGTACTAGAAGTAAGGCCGTTAATCTTTTTTATGTCTTCTACATCAGCAAAAAAAAGCTTAGCGATAGACGAAAGTGTGTCACCCTTTTTAACTTCGTATAAATAACCATCCGGTTGAGGTATTTTCAGTGATTGCCCAACTCTTAACGAGTTAGGTGAAATTCCCGGATTCCAATCTAAAATTGTAGAAATAGATACGTTATATTTGATAGAAATACTGAAAAGAGTTTCATTTTGTTGGATCTTATGAGTAACAACCGAATAACTTGCAAAAGAAGATACTAGCAAGATAAGATAAAAAAAGGTTAATATGCGCCTTTTTCTGGAATGACACAGATTCAAGCTAAATTCCCCCTTCCAAGAAAAAATATAATAATCAATCAAAACATTATAACACAAAATAAATTATTTTGTGTAGTGTGAAGTACAAGATTTTACGATATTTTATATATTACCCAAGAAAGCTTTAAATAATCTTAAAAAGGAAACTCAATATCGCTAAAATCGACGGCACTTAATTCTGCTTCAGACTTTGGTATAATAAGTTCGCCGTTTTTTACGATATTTTTTAGCATGACTAATTCTGCTAAAACTTCATTAGGGACAAGCCCTTTAGTATATTTCATTTGAGAAATACCAACGCCATCTTCTGCTAAGCCTAAAACCTGAACTCCTGATTTAAAAATACGATCTTCCTTAGCAGACTTGATTCCATTAAATGTTGCAACATCAACTTTTTTTCTAGAACTTACTAGAACATAACCTGGTGCCATATAGTCTTGATCCATATCGTATCCGATTACAAAATAACCTCGTCCTTTTTCAAAATAAGCATCGATTATACTGTTTAAAGGAGCATTATTATTCAATCCGTAGAAATAAGAACCTTTCTCTTTTGCGGCATCGATTACCGCCCCAGTAGTGACCCCAGTAAATATTATATCTGCACCGCGTTCATACTGTGAAAGAGCAATTTGTTTGGTTTTTGAAGCATCTGTAAAACTTCCAACATAACCTGTTATACATTCTACACTTGCATTTTTTATCTGGTTATATGCTTTTATTCCTGTTCTATATCCTATTTCATATCTCTTAACAGGAGGCACTTCTAACCCACCAATGAATCCAACTGTATTTGTCTTAGACATTGAAGCTGCTATATATCCAAGTAAAAATCCACCCTCTTCTTCCTTAAAAGTGTATAATGCAAGATTAGGTGGAACGTTTTGACCCGGAGATGGTTCGATATCAATTCCTATAAAATATGTATCAGGATATTGTGCAGCCACATTGAACAGTATATCAGACATTAAAAATCCCACGCCTATAACAACATCTGCCTGTTCAGCGGCTTTAGTAAGATTTTGTAAATAGTCTGTTTGTTCTTTAGAAACAAAGACGTCTCCTTCGACACCATCTAACTCTCTGATCGCCATTTGTATGCCTTCCCAAGTACCGTCGTTAAAAGATCTGTCTCCTAAACCACCAGCGTCAGTAACCATAATAGCTTTAAAACCGAAAGCAGAAACAATACAAGCAACTAAACAGAAGATCACTAGGCTTTTTTTCATTTTTTAACCTCCACTAGATGATATGAATAATATAGTGTTTATAAAATTACATACCTAATTATTATATCATTTTTCAAGCAAAATGTGAAAATATGAAAGAATCCTCAAAATTGCCACATAAACGATTTTAATCGTTTATGTTTTAGTATAATTAGTTATATTTAACTTTGACACAAGTTAAATAAAATGATAGAATAAAGAAACTTTTAATGTTTACTAATATTAAGATTATGGCTAGTGATTGAGAGAAAAGCCTATTATTGCTAGATAATATAGCAAAAGTAGGCTTTTTTTATTGATATTATTATTGATTTCTGAGGGAGGAACTTTCCAGGATGATTTTTTTATATATTATACCTTCTCTTTTATTAGGTTGGTCCTTAGGTACCAACAATGCTGGACATATATTTGGACCACCTGTAGTATCGGGGCTCGTTTCTTATAAAAAGGTAAGAATTGTTGCCTCAATTTTTGTTTTTATAGGCGCTATTATCGGAGGAGGTGCAGGTTTAAAGACACTGGGTCAATTAACAAATCTTGAAGTAGGATATCTTTCATTATCAATGTTTAGCGCTTTTTTGACTATGATGATAATGACCTTATTAGCTCTTCCTGCCTCTGCAACTCAAGCAGTTGTTGGAGCATTAATAGGGGCGAGTATTTTAAAAGGGCAAGTGAATCTTGGTTTATTAGTAGGAATATTTGTATCTTGGTTATTAACGCCTTTAGGTGCTATATTTTTTTCTTATATTTTATATAGAGTTATTGCTTTTTTCTTTAGAAAATTTTTAACTTTAGCAACTCAAGATATGTTTATAAGAGTGTTAACATGGTTTGTTATTGTCTATAGCTCTTATTCATTAGGTGCTAACAACGTAGCAAATGTTACAGGAGTATTTACCGATGTATTGTTAAGTCCATTGATTTTAAGCATAATAGGAGGTTTATCTATTGCAGTAGGTATATTTACAACAAATCAAAAAGTATTATATACTGTGGGAAAAGGTATTTTGGAGATGGACCACTTTTCATCTGCTATATCTATTTTTGGTGTTTCTGTGTCGTTATGGTTATTCTCACTAATAGGTATACCTGTTAGTGCCTCACAGGCAATTATAGGTTCAATCATTGGTGTAGGGTTAGCGACTGGTACTAAAACTTTTGACTATAAGCTGATATTAAAGATCGTATTTGGATGGATAGGAACACCACTTGCTTCTGGGTTAATATCAGTTCTATTGATAAGGGTTTTTAAATTATAGATGCTTAAAAAAGATTTTAAAGTGCGTAAATTTTTTTGGTCAGGAGGTTGAAAAATTGAACAAATATATATTATCAATCGATCAGGGTACAACAAGTTCAAGAGCCATCATATTTGATCATGAAGGAAACATAGTAAATTCTTCGCAACGTGAATTTTCTCAACTTTATCCAAAACCAGGATGGGTGGAACATAATCCTGATGAAATTTGGGGAACAACTATAGGTGTAATAGCAAATGTTTTAGGGGTTTCTAATATACAGCCTGAGCAAATATCAGCGATAGGGATTACCAATCAAAGAGAGACTACCATTATTTGGGATGCAAAAACTGGAGAGCCTGTGTACAATGCTATAGTGTGGCAAGACAGAAGAACATCGTCAATTTGTGATGGGTTAAGAGAAAAAGGTTATGAAGAATTGATTAGAAATAAAACAGGTTTATTAATAGATGCATATTTTTCAGGTACAAAAATTAAGTGGATTTTAGACAATGTTGAAGGAGTTAGAAAAAGAGCTGAAAATGGTGAATTGAGATTTGGAACTGTAGATTCTTGGATAATCTGGAAGCTTACAAGAGGGAAAGTTCACGTAACTGACTATACTAATGCCTCAAGGACAATGATATATAACATCTTTGATTTAAAATGGGATGATGATTTACTAAATATGTTAGATATTCCAAGATCATTACTTCCAATGGTTAAAGAATCTAGTGAAATATATGGCTATACTGACTCAAGTGTTTTCGGTGCAAATGTTCCCATAAGTGGAATTGCCGGAGACCAGCAAGCTGCTACCTTTGGACAACTATGTTTTGAGAAAGGCATGGCAAAAAATACTTACGGCACAGGTTGTTTCATGTTATTGAATACCTCTGAGGTACCCGTCAAATCAAAAAGCGGTTTATTAACAACAATTGCTTGGGGATTAAACGGAAAAGTTGAATATGCATTAGAAGGATCGGTGTTTGTAGCAGGTGCCGCTATTCAATGGTTAAGAGATCAGTTGAGATTAATTGATACATCTGCTGATTCTGAATATTTTGCTACAAAGGTTGAAGATAATGGCGGAGTTTATTTTGTTCCAGCTTTTACAGGTCTTGGTGCTCCATATTGGGATATGTATGCAAGAGGAGCTATATTTGGGTTAACGCGTGGTTCAAGAAAAGAACATATAATCAGAGCCACTCTAGAATCGATTGCTTACAGTACAAAAGATGTTTTAGAAGCGATGGAAAAAGATTCGGGACTTTCCTTAAAAAAGTTAAGAGCAGATGGTGGCGCTTCAGAAAATAATTTTCTTATGCAATTTCAAGCAGATATATTAGGAATTGAGGTTGAAAGGCCTTTGATTGTTGAAACTACTGCTTTAGGTGCAGCTTTTTTAGCAGGACTAGCTGTAGGTTATTGGAAAGATAGAGAAGAACTGAAGAAGATATGGAGATGCGAAAAATGTTTTCAACCAAACATGATAGAAGAAGATAGAGAGAAGTTGTATGCAGGTTGGAAAAAGTCTGTAGATAGGGTTAAAAATTGGGAAAAATAACAGGTTAGTAATAATTATAATTATAGTAAAACGTTAATAATTTTGGGCGATTCGAGTTTGGTGGTGTTATTTACCTCGTTTCGCCCGCTTAGTTATTTTAGATTATCAATTATTTGATCTAGACTTATTTTTCCTTTTATGTTTCCTCGTACCTCGCTTCCTCCACCTTTTATATCATATTTTTCTTTTAATCTATTAATAAATTCTTTACAATTAATCTTCTTTGAAAAAATGATAAAAGTACTGTTTTCTTGATCTTCAACGATTAAAGTGTATTCATTTAAGTCAATAAGATTACTAATAAAATCAGCAATATCATTTTCTTTTTTATAATAAATAATTTTGTGTTCTTTTACAATTAAAGGAGTTTTAATTATTTCATTTACAATGAAAGGCGCGGCATACTCACAAATTTTTTTAATTTTATTTTTGTATTCCTTGTTCTCTTGGATTAATATCTCAATTTTTTCATCTAATTGAGAGATACCAGATGTAAGTTTCAAAGAGAGTTTTTCTATTAAGTTATGTTTTAAGGAGTAATCTTGTAAAGCCCTTTTTCCAGCCACAAAGTATATCCTAGTTAAGTTTCCTTTAACTTTCTCGGTATTAATGATTTTAAGTAAATTAATATTACCTGTATTTTTAACATGAAAACCTCCGCATGCAGACTCATCAAACTCTCCAATTTTTATAATTCTTACGGGTCCTTCTACCTTCTCGCTTAAAGGTTTTCGTAAAGTAAAATGATTTGCCTCTTCTTTACTCGTAGTTATCTCTTCAACTATGATGCATTCTGCGATTATTTTATTAGAAAGATTTTCAGCTTCGCTAAAAATTTTTTCGTCAATATCTATTCCATTTAAGTCAATGGTGGAATGTTCCTCACCCATTTTAAAACCAACTGTTTTTAAATCAGCAATTTTCTCAAAAGCAGCTGATAAAATGTGTTGAGCTGTATGTTGTTGAGATATTTCAAATCTTCTATCTTCATCAATCTCAAATGCATGTTCTCCAATATTGATTTCTCTATCTAGCAACAATCCATCATCTCGTACCTCAACTATCTTAGCTTCTCCTACAAAACCTCTATCTCCAATTTGTCCTCCTTTTCCATCTGGATAAAATGGAGAATGGTTTATTTTTGCGAAATAGTACTGTTTTTCTTTTTTTACCTCAATAATTTCTATCTTTCCTTGCAAAATCATTACCTCCTTTTACCTAGTCACTGCCTACTTTAGAAATTCTAAAATCTTTTTTTTGGTACTTGTGTCAGGAAAGGAAAAGGGCTCTGCCCTAGACCCAGCATAAATTCAAAAAAATTAATTAATAATAGCGAAATTTTTTGGTACTTGTATCAGGAAAGGGAAAAGGGCTCCGCCCTAGACCCAGTATAAATTCAAAAAAAATAATTAATAGTATTAATGAAATTTTTAACCAATTGATTTATTTTTATTTCATTTATATATTATAATACAATATAGAATAAAGTAATTACAAAAAAACCTTATCGTTTTTTGTTTATACGTATCGAAACAATTTTATATCAAAATTTTTAATATACAAAGTCAGAATTAAAAACTTTTTATGGATAAGGGGGTTAGTTAAATGGTTCTAAAAACTATTAAAGGCAGGATCATTTTAATTATTTCGGTAATGTTGGTATTCTTTGGTGTTACGGTTATTTTTAATATCTTTTCATTGATTAAATCGAACGATGGATTAGAAAGTTACACAGTCTTTTCTGATCGAACGGCTGTGATTTCCCAAGTAGAAATTAACTTTTTTAATGCCTCACTAGCTTTAAAGGATTATGTTGTTAGTTACGATAATCAAATGGCAAAAAGTTTTCTTCAAAGTATTTCATATGTTAAGGATGCTATTTCTAATTCTACAGGAGAAGCCAGCGAACTTCAAAATTTGATAGATAAAATAAATATTTATGAGAGTTCTTTTAATAGTATAGTTCAATTAAATAATGAAAAGGAAAGGCTCATAAATCAAGATTTTAGCAATATGTATATAGAATTATCTCAATATATAGCTGAATTTAAAGATTTAGCCCAGAAAAATTTTGTATCGACTTTAGTATTTTATTCTGACAGTTTCCTACAAAGTTTAGATAGTCTTGTTGAAGTTTCTTCTACATATTTTCAATCGAAGTCTCAGGGGGATAAAAATTCAGTTTTAGCAGCTTTTAATCAATTGGATTCATATTTGTTGACTATGCAATACGGTATTACTACAGACGATTTAAAACAAAAGTTTGCCGAAATTCAAGAATTTGTGACTCAATTTAAGAATACTTTTGAAAAGATTGTTCAAGCAATCGAATCTCAAGACCCAATAATCCAAGAAATGGAACAATTAAGGGTAGAAATACTAAACCTGTTAGAAGAACAAAGGGCTCAATTAAAAGAACAACAAGATACACTAGGTTCTCGGTTTATAAAAGAAAATAACAGATCTATTCTACTAACAATAATA
>MTKW01026733.1_pt1 | contig 19304 bp, 13 predicted proteins | sample 1042761 | NCBI WGS metagenome assembly MTKW01 (sample SAMN06205366, study PRJNA360243) | anaerobic digester metagenome | biome: Wastewater treatment plant; feature: Anaerobic digester sludge; material: sludge; isolation source: anaerobic digester fed with sludge from wastewater treatment plant ... | reverse complement strand
TGTGAAGAAATGCCCAACAGCGACAAGTCTCTTGGAGACATTCCGCCGTCATCGGCTCCAAGGGAGCTATTAGCAAAAAGAACAATGTCACCTGGTACGGCATTTCCGGAATCGTGTCCCGGGCCCCTGGGCTCATCAAGCCCCAAAAGGGCCCTGGACCGCTGATTGGCCAGAAGGATGGTACCGTCTTCCTGCACAACAATAACGCCTTCCCGGAGGACGTCAAATATACTTTCTAGCAAAATCTCTCTGGAGTTCATAAAATTGCTCCTCATTAGTGAATCTATTACTGCCATATGATACTCTTTGACCATCTTCCTTCGACGGTGATGGCCCGGAATCCTTCGAGGTACTGCAATTAGTGCAAGAGTGCGGCTCTAACCCGGTTCAAAACAGGTTGACACCTTCTGAAGGTGGAGGTATAGTATAACTTGCTGATTTACCCAAGTGTGTCGGGATGGCGGAACAGGCAGACGCGTACGTTTGAGGGGCGTATGGGCAATCCCGTGCGGGTTCGATTCCCGCTCCCGACACCATTTTATCTCTCCGGATCTATGTTAATGGTTGTTCTCTGCAATATGCTACATGTGTCAGAAATCCATGAGAACTGAAAACACGTACCGGTATAATAACCTCCATTATCTGATTGAAAGCTCGACTTGTTGTACAACATATAGTAGTATTATCAAAATACTCATCTGGCCACAGGCAGTGACGGGGACGAGTAGTTGGGGACTGGCCTCAGAGAACCGGCGTTTGGTGGAAAGCCGGTGCTAAGCCCTTTCGAATATCACCCCTGAGCCGGTAGCTGAAAAACGCAGTAAGCTAACCCGTTTAGCCCACGTTACAGGGCGTAAGAGTGAGCCGCCAGTCAGCCATGAGGTATGCGGAGCCTGCGAATTCAGCGTCTGTTACCGCTGAATCCTTGAGGCTCGTTTCATGGCCTGCGGCTAAAGTGGGTGGTACCACGGCACGAGTCGTCCCTTTTGGGGCGATTTTTTATTTGGCCATGATTTTGAAAGCAACATTTGGAGGTAATGACCATGGGAAACTTCAAAGAAGTGGACCCGAAAAGGCCGGTGAACGATACTGAAAACGCCGTCCTCGATTACTGGAACTCAAACGACATATCCGCCAGGAGCGTCTCGATTCGCGAAGGAAGGCCCCAGTTTATATTTTACGAAGGCCCGCCAACAGCCAATGGACGGCCTGGAATCCACCATGTTCTGGCCAGGACCCTAAAAGATACAGTATGCCGCTACAAGACTATGCAGGGCTACCAGGTAAAGCGGAAGGCAGGGTGGGATACCCACGGGCTTCCTGTGGAGATCGAGGTAGAGAAGCAGCTTGGCATATCGTCCAAACAGGAGATAGAGGACTACGGAATTGAACCTTTCAACAAGAAATGCCGCCAGTCTGTCTTCACTTACGAGAAAGAATGGCGAAAACTGACTGAAAGAATAGCTTACTGGATTGATATGGATGATCCATATGTGACTTTGGACAATGACTATATAGAAACTGTGTGGTGGATTCTAAAGAAATTCTTTGACGCAGGGCTGATTTACGAAGGGCACAAGGTTATGCCCTATTGCCCTCGTTGCGGTACTCCCCTTGCATCTCATGAAGTGGCTCAGGGGTACAAAGAAGAGAGTGTGGATTCAATCTATGTGAAATTGAAGGTCAAGGGCAAGGAGAACGAATACCTCTTGGTATGGACGACCACACCCTGGACACTTCCTTCCAACGTAGGGGTAGCAGTCAATCCCAACTACACCTATGTCAAAGCCATACATGAAGGTGACATATATTATGTGGTCAAGGAACGGGCTGCTGCGATTTTCGGGGAAAATCCTGAAATCATAGGAGAATTTCCGGGAAAGGAAATAGAGTTTCTGGAATATGAACAGCTGTTTCCTTTTGTGATACCTGATTCCAAGGCTTTCTATATAACATGTGCAGACTATGTCTCCACTGACAACGGCACAGGATTGGTTCATATAGCTCCAGCATACGGAGAAGATGACTACAAGGTATGCCAGGAATACGGTTTGCCCATGCTGCACCTTGTAGATGAGCGGGGCAAATTCGTAGATTCTGTGAGCGACTGGGCAGGAATGTTCGTAAAGGATGCTGACAGGGAAATCACAAGAAAGCTCAGGCGCGAGGGCAAGCTGTTTGAAACCGAGCGGATTGTTCACTCTTATCCTCACTGCTGGAGGTGCGATACGCCCCTTTTGTATTACGCCAGAAAATCCTGGTATATCGAAACAACCAAATTCCAGGACAGGCTGATTGCAAACAATAAGAAGATAAAATGGTTTCCGGACCATATAGGTTCAGGCCGCTTTGGCAACTGGCTTGAGAACCTTGTAGACTGGTCACTTTCACGCAACAGGTACTGGGGAACCCCCCTTAATATCTGGAAATGTGAAGAATGCGGCAAATTGCAGTCTATAGGATCCAGGGAGGAACTGGCAAGATATGCAACTGAGCCGGTTGATGTCAAGGCCGTGGATCTTCACAGGCCTTATGTAGACAACATATACCTCAAGTGCTCGTGTGGAGGCCGCATGGAGAGAACACCTGAAGTCATTGACTGCTGGTTTGACTCAGGTTCAATGCCATACGCCCAATGGCACTATCCATTTGAGCATAACGAGGATTTTGAGAATCTTTTCCCTGCAGATTTTATCTGTGAAGGGTTGGACCAAACGAGAGGTTGGTTCTACTCACTTCTGGCCATATCAACATTTCTATTTGATGAACCGGCTTTCAAGGAAGTCCTGGTAAACGATTTGGTTCTGGACAAACACGGGCAGAAAATGTCCAAATCCAAAGGGAATACTGTAGATCCCTGGCAGCTCATAGATAAGTTTGGGGCTGACACGTTAAGATGGTACCTTCTGGCAGTCTCGCCTCCCTGGGTTCCTACCAGGTTTGACGAAGATGGCATAAGGGAAGTGGCTTCGCGGTTTTTTGGAACCCTTATTAATGTGTACTCGTTTTTCGTCATGTATGCCAACATCGATAAGCTAAACCCGGCCGCATTGGATATCCCGGTCAAAGACAGGCCCGAGATCGATCGCTGGATTATCTCAAGGCTAAATACGCTAATCAAACAGGTTAACGAAAACATGCCTGAGTATGAGCTCACAAAGATTGTAAGGAGTATTGGGGCGTTTCTTGTTGATGAAGTCAGCAACTGGCATGTTCGAAGGAGCCGTGAACGATTCTGGTCCAATGAGTTTGATACAGACAAGAAATCGGCATACCTTACGTTGTATGAAGTGCTCCTTACGTTATCTAGACTCATGGCGCCTTTTGCTCCTTTTATCTCAGAAGACATATACCTCAACCTGACCGGGGGAAAAGCCCTTGAATCAGTGCACTTTGAGGCATACCCTGAAACAAATGAAGCGCTAATAGACTCTGAACTGGAAGAGAGAATGGGCCTTGTGATCACTCTGGTATCCCTTGGCAGATCCATCAGAAACAAGGTACAGATAAAAGTCAGGCAGCCGCTTCGCAAGTTGATGGTTAACGAAAAACACCACGGCGTACTGGGCAACATGGAAGGGCTGGTCAAAGAAGAACTCAATGTCAAAGAAATTGCATACGTAAGCACCATGAGTGACTATGTGTCTTACGAAGTAAGGCCGAATCTTCCTGTAGCAGGCCCAAAATACGGCAAGAACCTCAGGGGAATCACAGGCGCCCTTAGCCATGCAGATGCTGCCGAAGTAGCCAAAACAGTTGAAACCCAAGGCAAATTTCCGATCATAGTTGATGGCCGGCAGCTGGAACTAGATAAAGAAGACATTGACATTCGGATCAAGGCCAGAGAAGGGTTTGCTGTAGAGGTTGAAAACGATACATTCGTTATTCTGGATACAGAAATAAGCCAGGATCTCAAATGGGAAGGTATTGCAAGGGAGATAGTCTCTAAGGTTCAGACCATGCGCAGAAATCTTGGATTCAACGTTACCGACCATATTAATATGGCCGTTTCCAGCGACGAAGATGTCATTTGCGCTGTGAAGAAGCATTTGGATTACATTAAAGGTGACACTCTTTGTGACAACCTTGATCTTGCATCTGGTGAAATTGACGGCGACAGGTGGGATATTAACGGCCACCAGGCGATCATCTCTGTCGAACGGGTAGAGCCATAACAGCCCTTTGACTGCATAGGAGATACTATGGGGAGCCATGAAACCAGGCTCCCCAACCATTTCATGAGAAATCACTAAAAGACTCTTGACGCTCTGGCTTATCTTGCATTATCATTCGGCTGGACAAGTCAATATTGCCGGTCCTTTAATTTGGCCCCGAGAGGCAAAAAGGAGGCGAAACTAAATGAGAAGACTCTCTGCGGGAAGCAAGCCCAGCGGAGATTTTTCTTTTAACTAGGATTTTCAATCCTGAGGGGATACTTAACTCGAGCCGTTTTGAGTGATCAAGACTGCTTTCAAATTATGAGGGAGGTATTGAACAATGAATCTCATCGACAAAGCTGAAATTATGGATAAAGACGGGATCAGGAGGGCCCTGGTACGTATTGCCCACGAAATTGTTGAGAAAAACAAGGGCCTTGATAACGTGGTTCTTGTAGGGATAAGGAGGCGGGGCGTGCCTTTGGCCCACAGGCTTCATGATACATTGAAAGACAGTGAGAACTCTGAAGTGCCTGTTGGGGAACTGGATATCACTCTTTACAGAGATGACCTGACTCTCAGATTCGACCAACCCCACGTAGGCAGAACCCATTTGCCTTTCGACATTGCAGACAAAGTAGTCGTGCTTGTAGACGATGTCCTCTACACAGGGAGAACCGTCCGTGCTGCCCTCGATGCTATCATCGACCTTGGCAGGCCCCAGTGTATTCAGCTTGCAGTGCTAATTGACAGGGGGCACAGGGAAATTCCCATAAGGGCAGACTACGTCGGCAAGAACGTTCCTACCTCGCGGAAGGAAGTCATCCACGTGCGTCTTTCAGAAATCGATGAAGTTGACCAAGTGGTGATATCAGAAGAACTTGAGCAGTAGACACAGGCTCATTTACTGAACATATAAGCGCCTGTTTGGTGCAAGCATAGAACACGGAACCAATTCTGATTCAGCGGGAGGGTCACAGATTTGTCACTTCGAGGAAAGGACCTTCTATCCTTGCGAGAGATGACGCCTGAGGACATGGAATCAGTACTGTCTACGGCCCGCTCTCTTAAAGAGATTCTGTCACGTCCAATAAAGAAAGTCCCCACCTTGCGTGGAAAAGTAATATGCACATTGTTCTACGAAAATTCTACCAGGACCAAGACATCATTTGAGCTTGCGGCAAGGTATATGTCGGCAGACGCAGTCTCGATTTCTACTGCTACTTCCTCAGTAAAAAAAGGTGAAACACTTGCAGATACAGCAAGAAACCTCGAAGTTATGGGTATAGACCTTGTGATAATGAGGCACAGCGTTTCAGGTTCCTGCCACTTTCTCTCAAGGGTCCTCGATGTCCCTGTAGTAAATGCAGGAGACGGAATGCATGAACACCCTACACAAGGGCTATTGGACATTTTCACCATACTTGATTACAAGCCAGGAATCAGAGGCCTTAAAGTAGCAATACTCGGGGACATCGCACACTCAAGGGTTGCCCGGTCAAACATATTCGGCCTTACCAAGATGGGTGCGGAAGTATCTGTAGCAGGGCCGTCAACATTGCTCCCTCCTGAGATTGAGTCTCTGGGAGTTAAAGCATTCTCCAGGCCTGAAGAGGCTATAGAAGGGGCAGACGTTGTCTACGTGCTCAGGTTACAGCTAGAACGTCAAACCAAGAGCCTGTTCCCGTCAAAACGGGAGTACCGGGACTTTTTCGGCCTTGATAGGCAAAAACTTGCTTACGCTAAGGATGATGCCATAATCATGCACCCGGGCCCTATGAACCGGGGAATTGAGATAACCACTGAACTTGCAGACTCAACAAAATCAGTAATATTGGACCAGGTAACCAGCGGTGTAGCCGTAAGAATGGCAGTTCTTTATCTCATCTTGGGAGGTAGAGAGTAATGGCAAATGATCTACTCATCAAAGGGGGAAGGGTAGTCGACCCGTCAACCCACACTGACCAAGAGCTTGATGTGCTGATACTCGATGGGAAAATCTCAAAAATAGCAGACAGTGTGGCCCCTGAGAACGGCATAACAGTCCTTGATGCAACAGGGAAGATCGTCATGCCTGGCTTGATTGATATGCATGTGCATCTTCGAGAGCCAGGATTTGAATATAAAGAAGACATAGAAAGCGGCACACAGGCTGCAGCAATGGGCGGTTTCACTGCACTTGCATGTATGCCGAACACAGAGCCTGCATGCGACAATGACTCAGTAGTGTCCAAGATCGCAGAAAGGGCCAGAAAGTCCGGATTGGTAAGGGTATACCCGATTGGAGCAGTCACCAAGAACCGGGCAGGCAAAGAACTGGCTGAAATGGGCGAAATGAAGGCAGCAGGAGCAGTTGCATTTTCCGACGACGGATCTCCGGTAGCCAGCGCAGAAGTCCTCCGTTGTGCCCTGGAATACTTGAAATCCTTTGATGCTGTGCTAATCGACCATCCTGAGGACGAGTCTCTGTCAGAAAACGGGCAAATTAACTACGGGCTTGTCTCAACCATATCAGGATTGAGAGGCGTACCCGGAGAGTGTGAAGAAGTTGCAGTAGCCAGGGACATTCTTATGGCCAGGCTTACCGGAGGCCGGCTTCACCTTGCCCATATTTCCACCAAAGACTCTGTAGGCCTTGTAAGGCTGGCAAAAGCCAAAGGAATAAACATTACATGTGAGGTTACGCCTCACCACCTGGTACTCACAGAAGACCTGGTCATTGAATCGGGCTACGATACGAACACTAAAGTAAACCCACCGCTTAGGGGCAAAGAAGATGTAGAAGCCCTTCTTCTGGGCCTGTCAGACGGTACAATAGATGCCATAGCCAGTGACCATGCACCTCACCATATTGACGATAAATGGGTCGAGTACGACTATGCTGACTTCGGCATAAGCGGCCTTGAGACATCAGTGGGACTTATAATCGATAAACTTGTCCTACCGGGGGTGATTGATTGGATGAAAATGGCTGAAGCAATGAGCCTGAATCCGGCGAGAATCCTGGGAGTTCCAGGAGGATCCCTGTCAGAAGGGTCTGCGGCTGACATCACAATCATAGACCCAACATGTGAACACTCTATTGATCCCAAGCGCTTTATGTCCAAAGGTAAGAATACTCCCTTTGCAGGATGGAGGCTAACAGGGGCAGCCCATGCAACTATTGTCGGCGGGAAACTCGTTATGGTGAACAGGAGATTGGCAGTATGAGTTCCAAAGAAGTATTCGATGTAAAGGCCCGGCTGATCACGCTGAATAAGGCTCAAGGCAATGTATATAGAGCAATTTTGCACGCGCCGCAAATTGCTGAAAGGGCAAAACCCATGCAGTTTGTGAACGTAATGGTAAGAGAAGAGGGGGCCCCCTTACTAAGAAGGCCCTTTGGCTTATCTGCCATTGATTCAGAAACAGGGGCTATCGAAATAACATGGGCTGTAGTCGGGCTTGGAACCAGGATAATGTCTGAGTGGGCACCGGGACAGACTGTCAGCGTCTTGGGCCCTCTTGGAAACGGCATGGATATGAGCAAGTTGGATCACCAGAGTAACCTTGTCTTAATAGCAGGCGGAACCGGGCTGGCTCCGCTCTTGCCCCTGGCATCAATTGCCCGAAAAAACAACACAGACGTATCGCTATTCTATGGGGCAAAGTCGGCAAGCCAACTTATGGATACAGCTTGCTTGAAAAACAAAGGCTGCCAGGTGTTCCTGGCTACTGAAGACGGAAGCGAGGGTGTCAAAGGGCTGGCCACAGATTTGCTGAAAGAACACTTGTTGCCGCTTGAGCCAGGCCATTGCCAGGCAGGAGATACAACGGGAATTGCCTGCGGGCCGAAACCTATGCTTAAACAGGTCAAGCAAATCTTCAAGAAAACAGGAGTTCCGCTCTTTGTCTCCCTTGAAGAACGAATGGCTTGCGGTTACGGATTGTGTCAGGGATGCGCCACCAGAGCTTCGGGCCTCTCTAGGGAAGGGTACTATCATGTATGCACAGACGGCCCGGTATTTCTCGCAGACAACGTTGACCTGGAGAGTGAATGAGGATGGATCTGTCATGTAATTTGGGCGGCCTGGTTATCAAGAACCCTGTGATTGCGGCCTCAGGTGTGTTTGGCTACGGCGAAGAATATGACCGGGCAGGGGATATCGGCTGGTTTGGGGCTATAACCGTCAAAGGAACTACCTTGGGCCCAAGAAAAGGAAATGCACCTCCAAGGATTTGCGAAACCCCTTACGGACTCCTTAATTCCATCGGCCTTGAAAACCCGGGTGCAAGAGCCGTAATTGATGAGAAACTACCCTGGCTGGCCCGGTTCGATGTGCCGATTATCGTTAACATTTCTGGAGACTCATACGACGAATTTGCCGAGATTTCCCGTATGTTTTCCGGTTGTCCTCATGTATCTGCCATAGAAGTCAACGTTTCATGCCCAAATGTGAGTGCAGGAGGCATGGCCTTTGGTACTGACCCAAGGTCTTGCTATAGGGCAACCAGGGCAGTAAGGCATAACTGGGACGGGCCGCTTATTGTGAAACTCACTCCCAATGTCCAGGACATAGGTGCAATTGCGCGGGCGGCTGCAGAAGGCGGAGCAGACGTCCTCTCGCTAATTAACACTTTGGTAGGAATGGCTATAGACATAGAGGCCAGGAAACCTGTATTGGGAAATGTCAAAGGGGGCCTGTCAGGCCCTGCGATAAAGCCTGTAGCACTTAGGTGTGTATGGGAAGCCTCTCAGGCCGTATCTGTACCTATTATCGGAATGGGAGGAGTATCGACTTCAGACGATGCCCTGGAATTCATCATGGCAGGAGCATCAGCCGTTGCCGTTGGAACCGGTGTCCTGGTAGATCCTGCTGCCCCAGTTAAGATAGTCAAAGGCCTTGAGCAATACTGCGACTCACACGGCATAAGGACTTTACAGGCCCTTGTAGGGGCGGCATGGAAGCCGGAGGCCCGGATAACCTAGGATTCCGGAAGCAACACAGCTGACGGCAAGCGCAGCTAAATTATTCCGACTACCAGGGTCTTTGCACCCTTATACGTTACGAAGCCCGGGGGGCTCCCTCCGGGTTTTCGGACATTTGCAGCGTCAACCCAGTCAACTTCAACCTTTCCTGCCCCTGCAGCTTCTGACCTCTGGGCGGCTATGCCTGCAGCCCAATCTAGATGATCCCTGGTCAAAACATTGCCGGGGGGAATTCGAAGCAAAACATGGGCTCCGCGCATGCCCTTTGCATGGAGCCATATGTCACCTGGTTTCCTCACGTGCCTTACAAGATAGTCATTGGCTCTGGCATTGCTGCCGGCATATGCAATAGCGCCATCAGAGCCGTGTATTATGTCCACTGACTCCTTGGGCTCGTGGGCAGGAACCCTGTGTTTCGAGATCTTTGTTTCTGTCCTTCGCCTGGCCCTGGGAACCCTGACATCTGCCTCACGGGCGACTTTCACAAGCTGTTCCTGGATGAGGAGCAGACTATCTACGTCATTTTCCCGGTCAAGAAGGTCCTCTATTCCTGACAACCGCTCAAGCCTGGCTGCTGCCTCCCTTAGCGAAGTCTCTAAAACCTTCTGAGTTCTTTTGAGTTTGGCATACTTCGAGTAGTACCTTCTAGCATTTTCTCGCGATGAAAATCTTGGGTCGAGAGGTACATACATTTCCTCAGGAGGTTCCTTATAGTAATTCAGCACCTTGATTTCACCATGGCCGCCGGGAAGTTCCTTACCTGTTGAGTTTATGAGTTCAGCCCAAATCCTGAATTTCTCAAATTCCAATGCCTTGTCTAAATCTTGTTTCTGGGCCGTGAATCGGGACATGACCTTATTCTCAATTGCCTTGTGCATAGACCTGACCCGTGATTCCAAAACCCTATACTCGCTATAATGGGCCGCATAAGCCCTGTATGCAGCAACACTTTCAAACAAAGAGCCGAAATCCTCCCCTCGCTCAAGGTGGTACAAAGGAAGAACTCCAAATACAGGCTCTCCCGACTGCCGAAAGTAAAGTGCCGGGCAGAAACTCCCTGAAATCAGGCAATTGCGTATTTCAGTAAGGGTGTCACACAGGCTTTGCCTATTGCCCGGAGCAAAAGGCTCGCTCCGGGTGAGGCCCATTTTTGCGGCTATGCTAAGAGCGAAGTCCTTTCCCAGGCCGTCAATGCGTGAAATGAGACTCTTATACGCAGGCTCTTGCTTGCTGCAAATATCGGAGGCTAGATCTGACATATCACTTTCAGATAATAGGTTCCACTTGCCGGATTCAGGTGGGGCATATGGCTCACCTGGGTCAAACCGGCGGTTCCTGGTAGGAATGGCCAATATCACAGTTCCATTTTCAAGAAGGCCAATGCCGCCACCGCTGCCTGCTCCATCAAGAACAAGAGTGTATTCAACAGGAGAACCAAAATCATCGTGGCCGGTAAAGTCAAAGTAGATGATTCTATCCATATCTTCCTGGCGGACCTGATGTAAGACTCCACCTTCAAGGCGATTTCTCAGGCCAAGGCATATCCCCGACGCAACTTTGGGCATCTTTGGCCTCTGGCTCACAAACCCTAGAAACGGGACATTTCCTTCCTGGGATATTACAAGATCGCCTTTTGCCTCCCTGCTCCACAAGGCAAAAAGCAGCTCCTTCCCGGAAGGGTGGTAGATTTTCTGCACCTTCATAGGAAGGTATCTTTTGAGATCACGGCGTATAGCATAAAGTGATATTCCGTCCAACATAGCCCACCTCGCGAATTTCAGTATATCGTCTATACTGGATCGGGTTCAACATTCAAGAGAGGTGACAACATGTGAATACCTTGTTTGCGGCAGAAACCTTCCGGGAAATGGGGTTTTCTGTTACAGAGCAGAATACAGACTATATCAAAATCGAAAAAGGCTGTTGCGAAATTTCCGTTCGGGCCTGTAAAGGACGTGCCACACTAGAACTGCCTGTCATTAAACTCTGGGGCAAACGTGAGACATCACTGGCTCTTATGGACTATCTGTTGAGGCGGAACGGGGAAATGGGAGGGCCAGGCTTCTTTGGTATAAAAGGCGACTGCGTTTACTACATGTCTGTCGTCTACAGCACAGAGAACGTTGAGCAAAGAGCGGTGGAAATGCAGAAAACCATAGAGAAACTAGGGCCTAGAATCATTAACATGGCAAAGCAATAGCCACGAGGCCATAGCCGGCAGGGTAATAAGGCCTTGGGAGGACACAGGAGGCGAATTGCCGTGGGTACCGGGAAACACAGAATAAAGTTGGTAGCATGCGACATTGACGGAACACTTATCGGGCCTGAAGGCCATGGTGCTGACGTAGGCAGACAGGCCCTTGATTTTTGCCGCAAACGCGGAGTCAGGGTTACAGCGGCAACCGGTAGGGCCTTTGGGGCAGCGGAAAAGTACCTTGAGGCCCTAGGTGTAGACGAACCGGCAATTACAAACGGCGGCGCTGTTATAGCCCGGCTTGGAGAGCCGCCTATATATGAAAAAGCCATAGATAGGAGGGTAGCCCAGGATATTGCTCTGGATCTTAAGAAACTTGGTTACCCTTTCTACTTCCTGGTAGGGAAACATATGTACACAGATGTGAAAGGGCCTGAAACAACAAGGTATTCTGAGATTTTGGGCTATGCCATAAAGACTGTTGATTCTACAAGAGATATCCAGGGGCACCCAACTCAAATTGTCCTAAGAGTCCCTGCTGAAAAGGCTGATTGTATATTGTCAGAATTGCACTCACGATGGCAACCGAAAATCGCTGTGCTTAAGAGCCTACCACATTTGCTGGAAATCCAACCGCCGGGAGTATCAAAGGCCAAGGCCCTTGAATTCCTTGCCGGATCTATGAACATCGACAGAAGTGAGGTTCTTTCCATTGGCGACGGGCTGAATGACCTTGATATGCTTATGTGGTCTGGAATGAAGGCCGCTGTCAACAACGCTCATGAACTGGTCAAGAGAAATGTACCTTATGTTTCTGACCACCTGTTTGCTGAAGGAGTTCTTGAAATAGTCGAGAAATTTATTGGGTGATGGAACATAGTAAGAATAAGGAATAGGCCAAGGGGCCTTATTCATGGAACTGAAAGGGAGGACGCTGCTTTATGAAGAATTCCGTTAAGGCTCCCAGGGGTACTGCTCTCAGTTGTAAGGGATGGCAACAAGAGGCTGCCCTTCGCATGCTTATGAATAACCTTGAGAATGCTGAGAAACCTGACGAGCTTATTGTATACGGAGGGACAGGCAAAGCCGCCAGAAACTGGGACTGCTACGAAGCCATTGTGAATGCCCTTCGTAACCTTGGAGATGAAGAGACCCTCCTTGTGCAATCCGGAAAGCCTGTGGCAGTATTCCCGACTCATAAATTTGCTCCGCGAGTGCTTATTTCCAACGCGATGTTGGTGCCTCATTGGGCAACCTGGGATGATTTCTGGAAACTTGAGGCAAAGGGCTTGACAATGTATGGCCAAATGACTGCCGGAAGCTGGATATACATAGGCACTCAAGGAATACTTCAGGGTACATACGAGACCCTTGCTTCGCTTGCAGACAGGCATTTTGGAGGCACTCTTAAGGGCAGGCTGGTTCTAACTGCAGGACTGGGCGGAATGGGAGGTGCCCAGCCCCTGGCCATTACGATGAACGAAGGTGTAGGCATTATTGTCGAGGTGGAACCTGCACGTATTAAGAGACGGCATGACATCGGCTATGTAGATACTGTAGCAAAAGACCTTGACGACGCCATTGCCATGGCCAGGCAAGCCATGGCTGAAGGTAAGCCTCTTTCAATAGCCCTCGAAGGAAACGCGTCTGACATCCATCCGGAACTTGTCAAGCGAGGTATTATCCCCAACGTAGTAACAGACCAAACCTCAGCCCACGATCCTCTTAACGGGTATGTTCCTGGTGGCATGAGTTTCCAAGAAGCCCTTGCTTTGAGGAAACACGATCACAATGAGTATCTAGAGCGTTCAACTGAGTCAATGAAGCGCCATTGTGAAGCCATGGTTGAAATGCAAAAACGTGGTTCTATAGTATTTGACTACGGCAACAACCTAAGAGGGCAGGCCCAGGAAGCCGGATTCAAAGACGCCTTCTCGTATCCCGGATTTGTCCCGGCGTACATCAGGCCATTGTTCTGTGAGGGAAGGGGCCCGTTCAGATGGGCGGCTTTGTCCGGTGACCCTGAAGATATCCTCAAGACTGATCAGGCAGTCCTAGAGCTGTTCCCTGAAAACAAGAGTCTGAGGCGCTGGATCACAAAGGCTGAAAAAGACGTGCCCTTTGAAGGGCTTCCATCAAGGGTATGCTGGCTTGGTTATGGTGAACGGGTCAAATTCGGCCTCAAGATTAATGACATGGTTAGAAACGGCATTCTCAAAGCTCCGATTGTGATCGGCAGAGATCACCTGGATACCGGGTCTGTTGCATCACCTTACCGTGAAACCGAGGGGATGAAAGACGGCTCTGATGCCATTGCAGACTGGCCCATTCTAAACGCCCTGGTAAATGCAGTATCAGGAGCCAGCTGGATTTCTGTACACCATGGAGGCGGAGTAGGAATCGGACTGTCGATTCACGCTGGAATGGTGGTTGTAGCTGACGGGACTGACGATGCTGATTGGAGACTCAGAAGAGTACTGAACACTGACCCTGGAATGGGTGTAGTCCGCCATGCTGATGCCGGATATGAAAAGGCCATTGAAACAGCAAAACGAGGCCAAATTGACATGCCTATGTTGAAATAAACGGGCATAAAGGATATACCTGGTATAGCTTGCTTATCTACAGGAAAACTTCTGGAGCGCCTGGCCGGCATAAACCAGGCGCTCCAATATTGCGTATTCCTTTAGAGGAAACACAGGTGCCCAAATAGAAAGACGTATATGTACGCCACAGTAAACGAAAGGCAGGCACAGTTATTACATGACTAGAGAGAGACTAAAAGAGATAGTGCTTGACGAAATAGACAAAAACCGGAAGAAAATTATCGATCTGGGACAAGATATAATGGCCCATCCAGAGCTTGGCTATAAGGAGGTCAGAACTTCAAATCTCGTAAAGCAAGCATTTTCTGAACTAAATCTTGAGGTACAAGACGGGCTGGGGATAACCGGCGTATCCGGAGTACTGCCTTCGGGAAAAGACGGGCCAAACCTGTGCATTATGGGAGAACTTGACGCTGTTGTATGTCCAGGCCACCCAAACGCAGACCCTTTAACAGGTGCAGCACATGCATGCGGCCACAACGGACAAGTGGCTTCGATGATCGGCTCAGCAATAGGCCTCGTAAACTCGGGTGCCATGCGATTCCTTTCAGGCAGGGTTACTTTTCTGGGAGTGCCGGCTGAAGAGTATGTAGAAGTAGAATACAGGCAGAAGCTAAGGAAAGACGGTAAGATACAGTTCCTTGGAGGTAAGCAGGAACTTCTGGCTAAGGGATTCTTTGATAACGTGGACATGGCAATGATGATTCATATGGCCGCCCTGGGGCCTGATAAGAAAGTCATAGTAGGTGGAACTTCCAATGGTTTTGTCGGCAAGCTCATAAGGTACAAGGGCAAAGAATCCCACGCAGGAGCCGCTCCCCATGTAGGGATCAATGCTCTCAATGCAGCACTTTTGGGGCTTATGGGAATTCACCTGCAAAGAGAGACATTTAGAGACGAAGATCATATAAGGGTACATCCAATTATCACAAAAGGCGGAGATCTTGTTAATGTCATTCCGGCAGACGTCAGGATGGAGACATATGTAAGGGGAAAATCTCTTGAAGCTATCATGGATGCAAACAAGAAAGTAACAAAGGCGCTCAAGTCAGGGGCAGATGCTATAGGAGCCGTAGTAGAAATCGACGACATCCCGGGTTACCTGCCCAGGCGCAGCTGCCAGGCCCTGGATGAAGTATTCAGAGCCAACGCTGCAAGCCTTGTGGGAGAACATATGATTGATACAGGCAGCCATGGCGCAGGCTCCTCAGACATTGGAGACATAATGCATATACTGCCTGCTATTCATCCATCATGCGGGGGTGCCAAGGGGGCAGGGCATTCTGAAGAATATGTAGTTGATGATCCGGATACTGCCTATGTGCTTCCGGCCAAACTTCTTGCGCTTACAGCAATAGACCTTTTGTGGAACGATGCAGCCCGAGGAAGACGAATAGTTAATGGATTTGAACCACTTATGACAAAACAAGAATATCTGGACATGTGGGAACGGACTCTTGCTGACAGAGCATAAAAGGAAGGGGGCTTGATTCCCGAATGCCTGCCCAGAGATGGTTTTGGATTCTTATAGGTATAGCTGTAGCTATAGCATTGGCTTCAACCGGTATAGCCAGGTTCTATACCGATGTGTTGTGGTTTAGTGAAGTAGGCTATAGTTCGGTATTTTGGACTATTGTAAGGGCAAGGTGGCTCGTGGCTCTTGCAGGCGGATTGATCTTTTTCTTGGTAGCCTTTATAAACTTACTGGCAGCCGTATGGCAAAGACGCAACCTGAACATAGTGGGAGGGCTGATAATGCCCGTTCCCATTCGAGCCCCTGAAAGAATCGTTCGATGGATCCTACTGGCTTCGGTTATAGTAGGGATCCTGGGAGGCTTGTCAGGCTATAACCAGTGGCACATGATCCTGGCGCATCTGAATGCCACTCCATTTGACATCAATGATCCTTTTTTCGGAAAGGACATAGGATTCTATATTTTCAACCTGCCCTTTGTTAGCCTTCTGCAGCAGCACCTGTGGGTTGCTTTTATTTCCGCCCTGGTCCTTTCCGGCGTAATTTACTTTGTCTTTGGTGATTTGCGTTTTGGAAACAGAAGAGTACTGGCAGCAAAACGTGCACGTATACACATTTCGGTTTTGGCAGCCATCCTGTTTGCCTTGAGAGCCTGGTACTACAAGATTAACATATGGAACCTAATGTACTCTCCGAGGGGAGTTGCCTTCGGAGCCTCTTATACTGACATCCATGCCCAGGTACCGGCATACAAGGGGCTGATAGCGGCCGCCCTGATAGGAGTCGCCTTCTCATTGCTCGGGCTCATGATGCGAAATTTCCGCTGGATTGGCTATGCAGCGCTAGGATTGGTCGTAATGTCGTTCTTGGTAGGGTACGCCTACCCGTCATTTATCCAGCAATTCACTGTATCGCCCAATGAAATCGCCTATGAAGTCCCCTTCATTGAAAAGAACATTCAATTTACAAGGGATGCCTTTAGCCTGAACGAAATAGATATTATCGAGTATCCTGCAGATGACTCGCTTACCAGAGATGATGTTGAGAAAAACCCTGGCACTATTGACAACTTGAGGCTGTGGGACTACCGGGTGCTGAAAGATACTTTCAGCCAAGTCCAGGAAATCCGTATGTACTACAAGTTCAACGATGTAGATATTGACAGGTACACTGTTAACGGCAACCTACGTCAGGTTTTGCTTTCACCCAGAGAACTGGACATAAATCAACTGCCTGCAGACGCCAGGACCTGGGTAAACTTGCACCTGAAATATACACACGGCTACGGTATGGTAATGAGCCCTTCACGTGATGTTACCCGCGAAGGTATGCCGGCGTTCTATTTTATGGATGTACCGCCTAAGACAACGACGGATCTTTCCCTTAACCGTCCCGAACTCTATTTTGGAGAGCTTACCAACCATTACGTGATCGTCAACACCAAGGAACCTGAGTTTGACTACCCCAAGCTCGATTCTCAATCAATAGAACCTACGTTCTACAAAGGGAAGGCCGGTATCAGGCTGGGCGGATTTTTGAGGAAACTTGCCTTTATGACGAGATTTAAGGATTATCAGATATTGGTATCGGGCGCTTTATCACCGGAATCAAGGGTAATTATGAACCGTAATATTGTAGACAGGATAAAGGCAATTGCCCCGTTTTTCTTGTATGATCAAGACCCATACCTGGTCCTTGCCGAAGGTAAACTGTACTGGTTCATTGACGGCTATACAGTATCGTCAAATTACCCATACAGCCAACCTGACAGCGTCTTGAGGGTAAACTACATGCGAAATGCAGTGAAAGCCGTTGTCGACGCATACAATGGCACAGTTACATTTTACGGAGCCGATGAGACTGACCCGATCCTGAAAACATACCGGAAGATATTCCCGGATTTGATCAAACCCCTGGGAGAAATGCCCACAGAACTGCGTGAACATATCCGGTTTCCTCAAGATATGTTCACTGTGCAAACCAGAATGCTGACTACATATCATATGACAGACCCTCAGGTTTACTACAATAAAGAAGACTACTGGGAGATTCCTGCTGAGATTTACGGCAGTCAGGAGAAGCCTGTAGAACCTTATTACCTTGTACTTTCATTACCCGGAGAAGCGGCAGCTGAATATATTCAGATTACACCTTTTACGCCCAGGGGAAAGCCCAATATGACAGCGTGGCTTGCAGTAAGGTGTGACCCTGATCATTATGGGGAAATGGTTCTCTACAGATTGCCCAAGGACAAACATATACCCGGGCCAATGCAGGTCGAGTCGTTAATCGCGCAGAACCCGGGCATTTCTGAAGCTATGACACTTTGGGGGCAAGTTGGATCTCAGGTAATCAGGGGAAACCTTCTTACGATTCCCATGGACGGTTCATTCTTGTATGTAGAACCCTTGTATATTCAGGCTGACAAAGTCAAAATACCTGAACTCAAGCGTATCTTAATGTACGCAGGAGGCAAGGTAGTCATGGGAACTACAGTGGAAGATGCCCTGAACAAGCTCTTGGGAGCGGTAATTGAGATTCCCCAGGGCCCTGGAATAGTAGATACAGATCTGGCCGGCCTGATCAAGCGGGCAAATGAACTATGGACAGAGGCTCAGAGCCAGCTTAGAAGCGGAGATTGGGCAGGTTACGGAAGAACCATGGAAGAATTAGGCAGGCTTTTGAAAGAACTCCAAAGCACTGAAACCGGTCTATCGTAGGCCCTTACCTGGTGCCATTCTCAGTGCTACACTAGATGTAGGAAGGAAGTGTCAGATATGAACGAAGCAATACATGATACCACAATAAGCAAAGCAGGCTCATACGAAAACAGCATAGTACGCCTGAAAGGGTGGCTATACAATAAACGTTCTTCCGGAAGAGTCATCTTCCTCATACTTAGAGATGGCACAGGCATTATACAGTGCATTGCGTCACGGAAAGACATAGGCGATGAAGCATTTTCTCAGCTGGACATGCTTAATCAAGAGTCTTCTTTGATTATTGAAGGTACCATAAGGAAAGACTCAAGGGCACCAGGTGGCTTCGAGCTTGGCATTACCTATTGCGCGGTCATATCCGAAGCATTTGAAGATTACCCCATCAGCCTTAAGGAGCATGGGGTAGAGTTCCTGCTTGATAACAGGCATCTGTGGATACGAACCCCCCGGCAAAGGGCTATCCTTACAATAAGAGCAGCGATAATGAAGTATTGCCGTGATTTTCTGGATGAAGAAGGTTACATCAATATCGATGCCCCAATCCTTACACCTTCTGCGTGTGAGGGCACGACTACATTGTTTTCCACTGAATATTTTGGAGAAAAGGCGTACCTGAGCCAAAGCGGCCAGTTATATAATGAAGCCGCAATTATGTCCCTTGGGAAGGTCTACTGCTTTGGGCCTGCGTTCAGGGCAGAGAAATCCAAGACCCGCCGCCACCTTACCGAGTTCTGGATGGTTGAGCCTGAAGCAGCTTTCATGCAGTTCGATGAGCTTCTGGCCCTCGAGGAAAGAATGGTCTCCTATGTAATAAATAAACTGTTGGAAAACTGCGAGCCTGAGTTGCGGGATGTAGGCAGAGACCCTGAGGCTCTTGCCAGCATTGAACCTCCGTTTCCCAGAATTACTTATACCGAAGCAGTAGGAATTTTGCAGGCCAAAGGGATAGACATTTCATGGGGTGAAGATTTTGGAGCTCCCCATGAAACCGAGATTGCATCTGAATACAGTAAGCCGGTATTTGTCACACACTACCCAACCAAGATAAAGGCCTTCTATATGCAGCCTGATCCCAATAACCCAGAGGTTGTCCTGGGCGCTGACCTATTGGCGCCAGAAGGTTACGGAGAGATAATAGGCGGCGGCGAACGAATATATGATTATAGTCTCCTTTTGGAGAGAAT
>MTKW01001087.1_pt1 | contig 19334 bp, 33 predicted proteins | sample 1042761 | NCBI WGS metagenome assembly MTKW01 (sample SAMN06205366, study PRJNA360243) | anaerobic digester metagenome | biome: Wastewater treatment plant; feature: Anaerobic digester sludge; material: sludge; isolation source: anaerobic digester fed with sludge from wastewater treatment plant ... | reverse complement strand
GGCATGGAACGAAAAGATTTAGATTCATTATTTACGCCGGATGGCGGAATTTCTTTTCGTATGGCCCAGACATTCCTTTACAAGAAAGCCAACATAATCAAAATTCACGTGCGCTTTCACATGCCAGACAATACGGACCTCTCCGCTCCGTATGACCCACATGACCTTATTGAAAGCGTTTCCTATCCTTTCCTCGAATACCCTACAGGTGATTAATATTTGTCCAACAAGGGGGGGCAGGGTGTTCTCCACAAGGTGTCGGGGTTCCTGCCCCCTGACGTTGGCCGTGTGATGGCATGATCACATTTGCATACATATATCCTACGTGGGCACTCTATTCGATTATCGCGATATTNNCGATTCATGCGATGAAGGACATCTCGCGGCGCAAGCGACTATTGTCATACGGAGATGCCTCGAACCCATCGGAGTCAGAATTGTTAAGTGCCTTGTCGGCACTCAACGAGGAGTCCAGCGGGCGACTATTTGGGGTCAGCCGCCATTCCGTCGTTAATTTTCGAGGTCACCGGCTTGTTCTCATATGGGGAAATATTGGGGGGCTTTCTACAAATCGCGGCGGGGTCATCTGGGCTTTTGCCAAACACCTATATGTGCTCGGTTTTGCGCCAGACCGTGAATGGCTTTGTGCGCAAACAGATGTTCTTAAGGAGTGCGTGAGGGGAACGGATTGTTCGATATATTGGATTATTCATCCGAAGATATTGGAAAAAGAAATAAAGAGTTTGCCGCAATGAAAAGAATAACACACCTAATAACCACATTCCTTTGCTTAACAGGAATGGCGTGTGCCCAGTTAATATGGCCGACAAAAAGTGATGAGAAGTTAGAATGTGTACAAACGCCGAATGGATTTGCCGTAACACCGCTGGACGTCTCAGAAATGTTTGAACCTAGAAAATATCAGATTCGCATTTATGCTGATGAGACAAGTTACTACGTCGTTAGAGGTGGTTTAGGGCAGACCTTCAAGAAAGCGCAGAAGAATGGGGTCAAGATCGACGGGAAAACGGGTGTGGTTGTAAGAGACGGGGAACATCTGAAAGTCATAAATAGATTTGACGAGTTGAAGAAATAGGAGGCAGGCAACCATCGCTTGCGGGCTATCGCCAACCTGCGGTTGGCTCTGCTGAATGTTGACGTTGGGCGGGGGGGAGGGTGGGCTTTGCGCTTGGCGGGGGGCGGGGGGCGTGGTAGGTTGTCGCGCTTAACTTTTGGAAAACGAACGGTTTTATTGTGTCTAAAGAGGTTAAATTAGAGGCGCTTGGGCGTGCGCATGCGTTGGCGACGATCCGGAATATCGGGATTGTGGCGCATATTGACGCGGGCAAAACAACGACGACGGAGCGTATTTTGTATTACACCGGCCGGGAGCATCGGATGGGGGAGGTGCATGACGGGAATACGGTGATGGATTGGATGGCGCAGGAGCAGGAGCGGGGGATCACCATTACCAGCGCGGCGACGACGTGCTTTTGGCGGGGGCAGCAGATTAATATTATTGATACGCCGGGGCATGTGGATTTTACGGCGGAGGTGGAGCGGTCGCTGCGGGTGCTGGATGGGGCGGTGACGGTGTTGTGCGCGGTGGGGGGGGTGCAGCCGCAGTCGGAGACGGTGTGGCGGCAGGCGAACAAGTACCGGGTGCCGCGGGTGGCGTTCGTGAATAAGATGGACCGGACGGGGGCGTCGTTTGAGCGGGTGCTGGGGGAGTTGCGCGAGAAGTTGCTGGCGCCGGCGGTGGCGGTGCAGATTCCGTGGGGGAGGGAGGAGCATTTTGCGGGGGTGGTGGATTTAATCCGCATGCGGGCGCTGACGTTTGATGAGGAGTCGCTGGGGGTGAAGATGGGGGTGCGGGAGATTCCGGAGGAGCTGGCGGCGGCGGCGCGGGCGGCGCGCGAGGAGCTGCTGGTGGCGGTGGCGGAGTCGGATGAGGAGCTTTTGAATTTGTATCTGGAGACGGGGGATTTGCCGGAGGAAAAGTTGGTGGAGGGGATTCGGCGGGCGACGGTGGGGAACCGTATGGTGCCGGTGTTGTGCGGGACGAGCTTGCGGAACAAGGGTATTCAGCCGCTGCTGGATGCGGTGGTGGATTTTTTGCCGTCGCCGCTGGATATTCCGCCGGTGCAGGGGCGGCATCCGAAGACGGATGATGTGTTGGAGCGGGCAACGAGTGATTACGAGCCGTTGTGCGCGCTGGCGTTCAAGGTGGCGACGGATGCTTTTGTGGGGCGGCTGGTGTTTATGCGGGTTTATTCGGGTGAGCTGAAGAAGGGGGCGAATGTGTGGAACCCGCGGACGCAGAAGCGTGAGCGGGTGATGCGTTTGATTCGCTTGCATGCGAATGCCCGCGAGGAAGTGGATGTGTTGTATTCGGGGGAGATTGGCGCGATTGCGGGAATCAAGGGGGTGGGAACGGGGGATACGTTGTGCGCGGAGCAGAAGCCGATTGTTCTGGAGCGGATTCAGTTTCCGGAGCCGGTGATTTCGATGGCGATTGAGCCGAAGACGCAGGTGGACAAGGAGAAGTTGCAGGCGGCGCTGGTGGATTTGGCGGATGAGGATCCGACGTTCCAGGTGGCGCAGAACGCGGAGACGGGGCAGACGATTATTCAGGGGATGGGGGAGTTGCATTTGGAAATTTTGCGCGACCGGATGTTGCGTGAGTTCAAGGTTCGGGCGAACGCGGGGCGGCCGATGGTGGCGTATCGCGAGACGATTACGACGGCGGGGCGGGCGGAGTTTACGTTTGACCGGGAGCTGGCGGGCAAGCGGCATTATGCGATGGTGGGAGTGGCTCTGGAAAAAAATGAGCGGGGGAGTGGAAATAGTGTTGACTTCAAAATTTCATCTGATTTAATGCCGCACGATTTTCGGTCTGTTGTGGAGGAAGGTATCCGCGATGGACTGAGCACGGGTGTGCTGGGCAATTACCAGCTCGTGGACATTCGGGTGACGGTGGTCAACGGCCACTGGCATCCGGTGGACTCGTCGGAAGTTGCTTTTCGTACGGCGGCCTCGATGGCGCTGCACGAAGCGGCGAAGGCGGCGCACCCGGCGTTGCTCGAACCAATCATGGCTCTCGAGATCGTGACGCCCGAAGAACATTTGGGCGACGTTCTCGGTGACCTGAACGCGCGGCGCGGCCAAGTGACGGACGTGGCGCAGCGGGAGGGGGTGCGGGTGATTGAGGCTTCCGTGCCTTTGGCGGAGCTGTTCGGGTACGCGACGACATTGCGTTCTTTGACACGTGGACGCGCCGGCTACACGATGGAACCGACTCGGTTGGACCTCGTGCCGGAGAATTTGTGCCGAGAATTGATGAACCGTTGAGAGAGAAAACATGAGTGGACAACGCATTAGAATACGGTTGCGGGCATTCGACCACCGGATGCTGGACCAATCGGCCATTGAGATCGTGGAGACGACCAAGCGCACGGGCGCCCGTGTGGCGGGTCCGATTCCGCTGCCGACCCGGATTGAGCGGTACACGGTCAACCGCAGCGTTCACGTGGACAAGAAGTCCATGGAGCAGTTTGAAATTCGCACGCATAAGCGTCTCCTGGACATTATTGACCCCACGGCGAAGACGGTGGATGAGCTGAAGAAGCTGAATTTGCCGGCTGGCGTGGACATTCAAATTAAGATTTAAGGGCAGGAAACCATGCAAGCATTGATTGGCAAGAAAATCGGCATGACCCGCGTCTATGATGACGACGGTGTGCAGGTGCCGGTGACCGTGGTGCAGGTGGGGCCGTGCACGGTGGTGCAGCGCAAGCGCGCGGAGTCGGATGGCTACGAGGCGGTGCAGCTCGGTTTCATCGAGCAGAAGGAACAGCGCCTGACCCTGCCGGAGAAGGGGCATTTCAAGAAGGCCGGCGTGAAGCCGACGAAGGTGTTGCGCGAGGTGCGTCTGGCGGATGGCGAAGAGGCCGAGGCCGGTGACGTGGTGACCGCCAAGATTTTCGAGGGTGTGAAGTACGTGGATGTGCTGGGCCACAGCAAGGGCAAGGGCTTCCAAGGGGTTGTCCGTCGCTTCAAGTTTGGCGGTGGCCGGGCGAGTCACGGCGGCGGCTGGCGTCGCAAGCCGGGTTCCATTGGCAACCGCGAATGGCCGGGGCGTATCTTTAAGAACAAGAAATTGCCGGGTCAAATGGGTTCGAAGGACGTCACCACGCAGAACTTGCGCGTGGTGAAGGTGCTGGCGGACGACAACGCGCTGTTGCTGGAAGGCGCTGTGCCAGGGCCGGCGGGGGGCCTTGTGCTGGTTCGCAAGGCAATCAAGAAGGCATAGGCATCATGAAGAAGCTGACTGTATATAATATGAATGGCGAAACCGCCGGCGAACAGGAAATCGCGGCGGGTTTGCTGGAACTGAAACGTGGTTCGCAGGCTGTGACGGATGTGGTGACGGCGTACCGGGCGGGNNCGCTGGCGTTTCGTCGCGCGCTGAGCGAGAAAATCGCGGCGGGCGCGGTGAGCGTGGTTGACGGGTTGGAGGCGATGGAGCCGAAGACCAAGGTTTTGGCGGGCTGGTTGAAGAAGGTGGCGGGTGACCGCAAGGCTTTGCTGGTGACGGCGGAGCCGGTGGCTGCCTTGAACCGGGCGGTGCGGAATATGACGCAGGCCGAGGCGACCACGGCGGCGCAGGTGACCACCTATCAAGTGCTTCGTTATCCGGTGATCTTTACGGATGCGGCGGGCCTGGAGGTTCTGAAGAAGCGTCTGGGCGAAGAGGTGAAGGCATGAAGAGTTTGCTCATCAAGAGATTGCTGGTGACGGAAAAGGGCACGCGCCTGAAAGAGGGCGTGAACCAATATCTGTTTGAAGTGGACCGTGAGGCCAACAAGCTGGACATCCGCCGTGCGGTGGAGAAGCAGTTCCAGGTGAAGGTGGCTTCGGTGAATACGATGAATCGTCCGGGCAAGGCGAAGCGCCTTCGCACGGCTTCCTATGGTCGCACGGCGGCCTGGAAGCGTGCGGTGGTGACATTGGAGCCGGGCCAGACCATCGAAATGGCATAACGAGGTTGCGAACATGGGTCTGAAAAAATACAAACCAGCCACGTCATCCCTGCGTTTTACGACGCTGTCGGATTTCGAGGGCGTGAGCAAGAAGCGACCGGAACGCCGGTTGCGTAGCATCAAGAAGAGCAAGGCCGGGCGCAACGCGCAGGGGCGGATTACCATTCGTCATCGCGGCGGCGGTCACAAGCGGTTTCTGCGGGAAGTGGATTTCAAGCGCAGCGACAAGCTGAACATTCCGGCGAAGGTGCAGGCGATTGAGTATGATCCGAACCGTACGGCGCGGCTGGCTCTGCTGGCGTATGCGGATGGCGAAAAGCGCTATATTCTGGCTCCGAACGGCGTGCAGCCGGGGGCCGTCCTGATGGCGGGTCCCGATGCCGAGCCGGTGGATGGCAACGCGCTGCCGCTGGGTTCCATTCCCATGGGCATGACGATTCACGCGATTGAATTGACGCCGGGCGGCGGCGCCAAGCTGGTCCGCAGCGCGGGCATGGCGGCACGTATCGCGGCGCGCGATGGCGATTTCGCGCAGGTGCGGCTGCCTTCGGGCGAGTTGCGCCGGTTGCGCGTGACGTGCTATGCCACGATTGGCCAGGTGGGCAATCTGGAACACGAAAGCATCACGCTGGGCAAGGCCGGGCGCAAGCGCTGGAAGGGTATTCGCCCGACGGTGCGCGGCGTGGCCATGAACCCCGTGGACCACCCGATGGGCGGCGGCGAAGGCCGGACTTCGGGCGGTGGCCACCCGGTGACGCCGTGGGGCCAGTTGACCAAGGGCAAGAAGACGCGCAGCGGTCGGAAGCCTTCGAGTAAATTCATTGTGGAACGCAGAAAGAAGAAGTAACATGGCACGCTCAATTAAAAAGGGTCCATATGTGGAAGCCCACCTGATGAAGAAGGTGGATGCCATGAATGAGAGCGGCGGCAAGCGGCCGATTAAGACGTGGTCGCGGCGCAGCATGATTCTGCCCGAGTTTGTGGGGCATACGTTCTTGGTACATAATGGCAAGGTTTTCACGAATGTGTTTGTGACGGAAAACATGGTGGGTCACCGGTTGGGCGAGTTTGCGCCGACGCGGACCTTCCGCCGTCACGGTTCGGCGACGGATAAGACCGTTGCGTTGAAGTAGAGTTTTTGATTATGTCGGGCTTCCGGCGTTGGTGGCGACTCGTATGGGTCGTTCCGGCACTAGGAGCCGCGGTTGCCGCGGGCTGGTTTATCCGCGCGTGGTGGCCGGAAGATGGTTCTTTGATGACGAGGCCGGCGCACGCGCCGGCGAGTCTTGAGGCGGAGACGGGCTTGGTGCCCGATGTTCCGCTTGAGGCGGAGACGACCGTGAATGCGGGGCTGTCCGCGCGGGTTGAGGAAACCAAACCCATCCGCACGGACGGGCCAGCAACAGCGGCCGTGGGCGGCGCGGCGGATGGTCAACAAGATGTCTTGCTGGATCTGGTGACCAGCGAGTCGCGGCTGGTGACAGCGCGGCTGGTGGAAGAGATTGCCGGATTGCAGCGCGAGCTGGACGAGCAACAACGGAGAATCCGTAAGTTGAGCGAAGCTCTGGCGGAAGCGCAGGCCGCGCTGGATGTGAATGAGGCGCGGCGGGCGACGGCAGCTGGAGCGTCAGCGGCCCCCCCGGCGGATGTGCCGGTTGAGGCGCGGATCGTGGATGTGAATCCCGAGCTGGGTCTGGTGGTGCTGAATCAGGGCGCGCAGCAAGGTGTGCGATACGGGTTGCCATTGACGGTTCTTCGGGATCGGCGGCGGGTGGCCCGGATTCGAGTTGTGGATGTGAGAGATTATATCGCCGGCGCGACGGTTGAGGAAACCGTGCGTGGCGATTATCCCCAAGCGGGAGATCGGGCGACGCTGATGCGCGCGCCGGGTCCCTGAGGTGAGGAAAGAAAACATGGAAATTAAGGCAACAACAAGGTATGTGCGAATGTCGCCGACCAAGGCGCGTAACCTGACGCGGGCCATTACCGGCCTGAGCGTGGGCGAGGCGCTGCGGGTGGTGGAATTGAACCAACGCAAGGCGGCGGTGCATTTGGGCAAGACGCTGAAGTCAGCGATTGCCAACGCCGAGAACAACGCGGACTTGTCAGCGGACAAGCTGTGGGTGACGAAGGCGGTGGTGGAGAACGGGCCGACGTTGCGGCGCTTTTGGCCGCGTGCGCGTGGTTCGGCTTCGCCCATTCGCAAGAAAACCAGTCATATTTTCATAACGCTGAGCGACACCAAGCCGGCGCGCAAGAAGTAGGGAAAAAGGAGGCGCATTTTGGGCCAAAAAGTCAATCCGATTGGATTCCGCACGGCGGTCCACAAAGAGTGGAAGAGCCGCTGGTTTGCGGAGAGAAAAGATTTCGGCGATCTTCTGAATGAGGATTTGCTGATTCGCGACATGGTGCAGCAGAAGCTGAAGGATGCGGCGGTGGCCGACATCCATATCGAGCGGTATGCCCAGCGCGCCCGCGTGACGGTGTTCACGGCGCGTCCCGGCGTGGTAATCGGCCGCAAGGGCGAGGGCATTGACCAACTGCGCGAAGAGCTGGCGAAAAAGACCGGCAAGGAAATTTATGTGGAAATCAAGGAAGTGCGCAATCCGGATGCCAACGCGCAGTTGGTGGCGGAGAACATTGCGTTGCAGATCGAGCGCCGGGTGGCGTTCCGGCGGGCAATGAAACGCGCGCTGCAATTGGCGATGGACATGGGTGCCCAGGGCATCCGCGTGCAGGCTTGCGGCCGGCTGGGTGGCGCTGAGTTGGCGCGCACCGAGCATTACATGGTCGGCAAGGTGCCGTTGCAGACGCTGCGCGCTGATGTGCAATACGGTTTTGCGGAAGCGAATACGCTGGCCGGCAAAATCGGGATTAAGTGTTGGATTTGCCAGCAGCCGGAAACGGCTGCCCCGGCCCCGCGCAAGGAGAAGTTCTATGCCCCTAATGCCTAAACGAGTGAAGTATCGCCAGAGCCAGCGCGGTTCGCGCAAGGGCATGGCGATGTCTGGCAACACCCTGGCGTTTGGCGAGTATGGCCTGCGCGCCATGGAACGCGCTTGGATCACGAACATCCAGATTGAAGCCGCGCGCGTGGCCATGAACCGCGAAATGAAACGCAAGGGCAAGCTGTGGATTCGCATTTTCCCCGACAAGTCCTATTCGAAGAAGCCGCTGGAAGTCCGCATGGGCAAAGGCAAGGGCGCGATTGAGGGCTGGGTGGCGGTGGTGCGTCCGGGTCGCATCTTGTTTGAAATTGACGGCGTGCCGGAGGCGCTGGCGGTGTCGTGCATGCGCTTGGCGGCGACCAAGTTGCCGATTCGCACGACGTTTGTGCGGCGCGGCTACACCCTGTAATGAGGTAGGAGCAAGCAGCGATGAAGGCGAAGGAAATCCGAGATTTGTCGGCGGAAGAACAGGCGCACCGTCTGGCTGAAGCCGAGAAGGAATTGTTGAATTTGCGGATCCAGCAGGCGGCGGGCCAGTTGGACAAGCCCGATCGCGTCCGGCGTATCCGGCGCGAACTCGCGCGCATCCGCACCATCATGAACGAGGCGCAAGGCGCAAGGTAGGAATTATGGCGACTGAAACAAGAAATTCGCGCAAGGAGCGCATCGGCGTCGTGACAAGCGATGCTATGAATCGGACCGTGGTGGTCTTGGCGGAACGCCGCGTGGCCCACCCGATGTATGGCAAGATTATACGCCGTACCAAGAAATACTATGCGCACGACGAGAACAACGAAGCCAAGAAGGGCGATCGGGTTCGGATTGTGGAAACCCGCCCGATAAGCCGCACCAAGCGGTGGCGGGTGGCGGAAATCCTGATTCGCGCCGGCGGAAGCGAGGTGCAGACATGATCCAGATGGAAACCGAATTGCCCGTGGCCGATAATACCGGCGCGCGCCTGGCCAAGTGCATCAAGGTGCTCGGTCAAGGCAAAACGGTGGCGCAAATCGGGGACATCATCAAGGTGTCCATCCGCGAAGCGCAACCGCTGGGCATGGTCAAGAAGGGCGAAGTTCACCGCGCGTTAATCGTGCGGACCGCCGCGCCCATCCGGCGCGCGGATGGCTCGACGCTGACGTTTGACCACAACGCCGTCATTTTGATTGATGATCAGAAGAACCCGCGCGGCAGCCGTATTTTCGGCCCCGTGGCTCGCGAATTGCGCGAATTGAACTATATGAAAGTCATTTCCCTGGCTCCCGAGGTGCTGTGATGAAGAAACAGAAGATGCATGTTCGTCGCGGTGACATTGTCCGGGCCATTTCTGGCGCGGATGCGGCCAGCGGGAAGACGGGCAAGGTTCTCAAGGCGTATCCCAAGACCGGGCGCGTGCTGGTCGAGGGGTTCAACTTCGTGAAGAAGCACTTGCGCAAGTCACAGGACAACCCCAGCGGTGGCATTGTCACTCGCGAGGCCCCGATGGCGGCTTCCAAGCTGGTGGTGGTGACGCCCGCAGCGAAGAAATCAGAGAAGGAATAAGGCGGTAGCCCATGTCAATTCTGAAAGAAAAATATAAAAAAGATGTTGTGCCCGCGCTGAAGGCCACCGGGCGGTTCCCGTCGGCCATGGATGTGCCCCGCTTGTCGAAAGTGGTGGTCAACATGGCGGTGAACGCGCTGGTGGAGCGCGAGGTGCTCAAGCAGGTGGCCGAGGATTTGGCGAAAATCACCGGCCAGAAGGCGATTATTCGCAAGGCGACGAAGAACATTTCGAACTTCAAGCTGCGTGAAGGCATGGCCGTTGGCGCGAAGGTGACGTTGCGCGGCGAGCGGATGTATGAATTCATGGAGCGCTTGATTCACGCCACGTTGCCGCGTATTCGCGACTTCCGGGGCGTGTCGCCCAAGTCCTTTGACGGCCGCGGCAATTACTCGCTGGGCCTGAAGGAGCAGTCGCTGTTCCCGGAGATCGAGTCGGACAAGGTCAAGCGGGTGCAGGGGATGGATATTACGGTTGTAACCACGGCGCAAAACGATGAGGACGCGCGGGAGCTGTTGAGGCTGCTGGGCGTTCCGTTCTCAGGCGCATAACATTTTGGAAAGAGAGGCAAGACCTTGGCAAAGATATCATGGATGGTAAAAGCGGAACGCGAACCGAAGTTCGCGGCGCGGAAGTATCATCGCTGCCGGCGGTGCGGCCGGTCGCGCGCGTATATCCGCAAGTTTCAGTTGTGCCGAATTTGTTTTCGCGAGCTGGCGTCCGCGGGGAAGATCCCGGGCGTGGTGAAGGCCAGTTGGTAAGGCGGGAGGTAAACGATGAGCTGTTCTGATCCCATTGCGGACATGCTGACCTGCATCCGCAACGCAAGCAAGGCCGGGTTGCCGGCCGCTGAGATGGGCCATTCCCGCTTGAAGGCGGAGATTGCCCGCATCATGAAGAAAGAGGGCTATGTGGCCGATGTGGCCGAAAGCGACGCCGATGGCAAAAAGCGGTTGCGCGTGGTTCTGAAGTACGATTACAACGAAAAACCCATTATCCAGCAGTTGCGCCGAGTGAGTCGGCCGGGTCTGCGGCGCTACGTGGGCGCGGGCGAGATTCCGCGCGTGCGCGGCGGCCTCGGCACGGCGGTGCTCAGCACCAGCCGCGGATTGATGACCGATCGCGAGGCCCGTGCGGCCCGCGTGGGCGGAGAAGTTCTCTGCCAAATCTGGTAAGGAAGGCAAGGGAAGATCATGTCGAGAATTGGCAAACAACCGGTTCGCGTGCCCGCGGACGTCACCGTGACGGTGGCGGATGGCGCGGTGACCGTCAAGGGCCCCAAAGGGGAATTGTCGTTGCGGCTGCCGGATGGCATCAGCCTCGCCCAGGAAGGCGCGGTGATTACGCTGTCCCGCAGTGGCGACAGCAAGCAGATGCGCGCGGACCACGGCACGACCAAGGCGCTGTTGCAGAATATGGTGACGGGCGTCAAGGATGGGTATAGCCGCGAATTGGAAATTCAGGGCGTGGGCTTTAAGGGCAGTGTGGCCGGCAAGCAGTTGACGCTGAACGTTGGCTATTCGCACCCGGTGGAATACACCGTGCCCGAAGGCATTGAGGTGTCCGTCACGGACGGCACCCAGATCAAGGTCAGTGGCATTGACAAGCAGTTGGTGGGGCAGGTGAGTGCGCGCATCCGTTCCTTCCGTCCGCCGGAGCCCTACAAGGGCAAGGGCGTTCGCTATAAGGACGAGCATGTGCAGCGCAAGGCAGGCAAGACGGTGACATAACCATGAAAATGAAGAACTTGAAAGACTATCGAATTCGCCGGCATCGGCGTTTGCGCCAGAAGCTGCAAGGCACGGCGGAGCGTCCCCGGATGTGCGTGTTTGTTTCCAATCACCACTTCTATGTGCAGTTTGTGGATGACATCGCCGGCAGGACGCTGGCGGCTGTCTCGACGCTCGGAAGCGAATTGAAAGGGCAGAAACTGAACGTGGAAACGGCCCAGAAGCTTGGCGCGCTGGCGGCCCAGGTGGCCAAGGAAAAAGGCGTGACGGCAGTTGTGTTTGATCGCGGNNCCCACCCAGAGATGAGGATAATCGGATGATGAAACGCGAAAATGATAAGAACGAAGTAGGTCAGAAGAGCCCTTCCGAGGCGATGGAGCGCGTGGTGGAAGTGAACCGTTGCGCGAAGGTCGTCAAGGGTGGCCGGCGCTTCAGCTTTTCGGCGCTGGTGGTCGTGGGCGATCGCGATGGCCAGGTTGGCTATGCGCTGGGCAAGGCGCGTGAGAACGCTGATGCCATTCGCAAGGCCACTGAGATGGCGCGCCGCAACATGGTCAAGATTACCATGCGCGACCGCACCATTCCGCACGAGGTCATTGGCCGCTGTGGCGCGTCCCGCGTCATGCTGAAGCCGGCTTCCAAGGGAACGGGCGTGATTGCCGGCGGCGGCGCGCGCGCGGTTCTGGACCTCGCGGGAGTTCGCGATGTGCTGTGCAAGTCGCTGGGCGCATCCAGCCCGTTGAACGTGGTCAAGGCCACCATGGATGGTTTGATGCAGTTGCGCTCCCGCGAAGAAATCGCCGCGCTGCGCCAATAAATCGAAGGGATCGAACATGAATTTGCATTCTTTGAAAAACAACCGCGGCGCGAAGAAGCGCCGCATGCGCGTGGGCCGGGGCGAATCCTCCGGCAAGGGACGCACGGCCGGCAAAGGCAACAAGGGCCAGATGAGCCGCACGGGTCACAAGCATCGTCCGCTGTTTGAAGGCGGTCAGATGCAGTTGATCCGCCGGATTCCCAAGCGTGGCTTCACCAGCCCCAACCGCGTGGAATATGTGGGTTTGAACGTGGGCGAGCTGGTCAAGCTGGTGCCGGGCGACATCACGCCGGAGGCATTGGTGGCCGTGGGCCGCGTCAGCGCCCGTGACCGGATCAAAGTTCTCGGCGGCGGTGACATCACCGAAGCCCGCAACGTGACCGCTCATGGCTTCAGCGCGACGGCGCGCGCCAAGATTGAGCAGGCCGGTGGCACCTGCGTAGTGATATCCTAGTGACCTGAACCGAGAGAGGCTCCGATGCTTTCCGCTTTCACCAACAGTTTCAAGATTCCCGAGCTGCGCCAGCGCATTTTATTTACGATTGCGCTGATTTTCCTGTGTCGGCTCATCTCGGTGATTCCCACGCCGGGCGTGAATGCGGCGTTGCTGCGCACGATTATGGATCGCATGGCGATGAGCAGCGGCGACATGGGTTTCATGGGGTTGCTGGACCTCTTCAGCGGTGGCGCGCTCACGCAAGCCGCCATCGGCGCGCTGGGGATTATGCCCAGCATCAGCGCCTCCATTATTTTGCAGTTGCTGACGGCTGTGGTGCCTGCGCTTGAGCGGTTGGCTCGNNGACCATTCTCACCATGACCACCGGCACGATGATGCTGATGTGGCTGGGTGAGCAGATTACCGCGCGCGGGATTGGCAATGGCATTTCGCTGATTATCACCATCAGCATTGTCAGCCGCCTGCCGGGCGCGATCAGCCAGTCCGTCAACATGTTCCGTGCCGGCTCGGCTAACGTATTCATGCTGGTGGCCATGCTGGTGCTGGCGTTTCTGGTGATTGGCGGCGTGATTGCCGTGACCCAGGCCCAGCGCAAGATTCCGGTGCAGTACGCCAAGCGGGTTGTGGGCCGCAAGACCTACGGCGGGCAGAGCACCTATATGCCGCTGCGCGTGAACTATTCCGGCGTTATGCCCATCATCTTCGCGCAGGCCATCCTGATGTTCCCGCAACGGCTCCTCATGATGATTCCCTCGCAGGCCGTCAAGAGCTTTGCGGAAGTTCACCTGCGCTATGCCGGTCCGACCTACCTCATTCTCTATTCGCTGATGATTCTCTTCTTCTCCTATTTCTGGGTGGCCACCCAGTTCCATCCGGTGCAAATTGCGGATGATTTGAAGAAGTACGGCGGCTACGTCCCCGGCATTCGCCCGGGCAAGCCCACGGCTGAATTTCTCGACCGCGTCATGACCCGCATCACGCTGGCCGGCGCGATTTTCCTCACCATCATCGCGGTGTTGCCCATGATTTTGGCGGAGCAATTCCACATTCCACACATGGTGGCGCAATTCTTTGGCGGCACCAGCTTGTTGATTATTGTGGGTGTCATGCTCGACACGATGCGTCAGGTGGAATCGCATCTGGTCACACGCCACTATGACGGCTTCCTGCGCAAGGGCCGTCTGCGCAGCCGACGCTAATTCGTCCGCTGGAGAAAGGGAACCGCATGAAGGCAATTATTCTACTGGGCGCGCCGGGCGCAGGAAAAGGAACCTTGGCGGAAGGCGTTCGCAATGCCACCTCGTTTATTCACGTTTCCACCGGCGACATGTTGCGCGCGGCTATCAAGGCGGGCACCGAGACCGGTTTGGAAGCCAAGGCGTTCATGGATAAGGGTGAGCTGGTTCCGGACAACGTCATTTTGCGCATCGTCAGCGAACGTCTCGCGCAGGGCGCACCGGAAGATCAATATATGTTCGATGGTTTTCCGCGCACGCTGGAGCAGGCCCGGCAACTGGATGAAACCCTCGCGCAGCATGACGCGAAGGTGAATCAAGTTTTTTTGCTGGAAGTCCCCACGCCGGTTATTGTCAGTCGCTTGAGCGGCCGACGCATTTGCAAGAGCTGTGGCGCGGTCTATCACGTCACCAATATTCCCCCCAAAGTGGCGGACGTTTGCGACCAGTGCGGNNGGCAGCGATCCCCAGTCGGCCACCGCCGAATTGTTGTCTAAACTGAACTAATTCCGGCGGCTGGCGAGATGATTCCCATCAAAACAGGCGCCGAAATTGATGGGATGCGTGTCGCCTGTCAAATTTCCGCGGAAATTCTGGCGGAAGTGGCGGCGGCGGTCCAGCCCGGCATGACCACCGGCGACCTGGACGCGTTTGCGGCCGAGCGGATGCGGGCGAGGGGAGTGCAAAGCGCATTTCTTGGCTACGGCGGTTTCCCGGGCGCCACGTGCATTTCGCTGAATGACGAAGTTGTTCACGGCATTCCGGGCAATCGCGTGATTAACGCGGGCGATTTGGTCAGCGTGGACCTTGGTGTCACGGCGGAAGGTTTCATCGGTGACAACGCCACCACCGTGTGCGTGGGCGAGGTGGACGAAGAATCCGCGCGTCTGGTGGCCGTATGCGAGGCTGCCTTGGCCGCCGGTGTGGATGCCGCTCGCGCCGGAAACCGTGTGGGCGATATTGGCCATGCCGTGCAAACCGTCACCGAGGCGGCCGGGTTTTCCGTAGTGCGCGATTTTTGCGGCCATGGCGTTGGCCGAAAATTGCACGAAGACCCGCAAATTCCCAACTTCGGCACACCGGGGAAGGGGCCGGAATTGAAACCGGGAATGACGCTGGCGATTGAGCCGATGATCAACCAAGGGACGTTCCGGGTGGAAATTTTGGCAAACGGCTGGACCGTGCGAACCCGCGATCGCAAGCGTTCCGCCCATTGCGAACACACGGTGCTGGTGGCGCCGAAAGGCCCGGCGGAGATTTTGACGTGCGCGGAAAAGAAATAATAGTGCTGGACGCCAAGGTGACAAGTGTGATAGACATGCGCGTTTTCCGAGCCCGATTGGGCAACGGACATGAAATTACGGCGTATCTTCCGCGGCCAAAAGCATCCGCGCCGGGTGTGGTTTGTGCTCCGGGTACGCCGCTTCGTGTCGCCATGTCGCCGTTTGACATGGGGCGTGGAGAAATCGTGGAAGTGTTGAAGACAGAGGCCGAAACATGAAAGTACGGACATCAGTAAAAAGAATTTGCGAGCGCTGCAAGATTGTGCGTCGCAAGGGTGTGGTGCGGGTCATCTGCACCAATCTGCGACATAAACAGCGCCAAGGATAAGGTCAGGAGAAGTAGAACAATGCCCAGAGTGATTGGTGTAGATATTCCCGGTAAAAAGCGCGTCGAGTATGCGCTGCAGTATATTTATGGCGTCGGTCCCACCGTCGCCCGCGAGGTGCTCGAACGCCTCAATATTGATCCGGGCAAAAAAGCGGACGACCTTTCCGGTGAAGAAATTGCCGGCTTGGCGAAAATGTTGCAGGAAGAATATGTGGTGGAAGGTGATCTTCGCCGCGAAACCACGGCCAACATTCGCCGGCTGGTTGCCGTCAACTGCTACCGCGGCATTCGTCACCGCAAGGGCCTGCCCGTTCGTGGTCAGCGCACCAGCACCAATGCCCGCACCCGCAAGGGTCCGCGCAAGACCGTCGGCGCCGTGCGCGGCAAGGAAGCCCGCTCGGCCGCCAAGAGCGCCGCGAAATAATTTCAAGGAACTGAATCATGGCTGAAGAAAAAAAAGATAAAGAGAAAACAGTGAAGGAAGCCCCCGCAGCGGCCCCCGCGGCAGAACCTAAAGCGGCTGCGCCGGAAGCTCCGGCGGCGGCGCCTGCCGCTCCGGCGGACCCATTGGCCACCGGCACGGAGGAAGCCAAGCCGGCTCCCCGTCGTCGCGTCAAGGGTTCCAAGAACATTCCCGTCGGCGTGGTCCATATTTTGGCCTCGTTCAACAACACGGTCGTCAGCATCACGGACCCGGCCGGCAACGTCATTTCCTGGAGCAGTGGCGGGCGTTGTGGCTTCAAAGGCTCGCGCAAGAGCACGGCCTATGCGGGCACCGTCATCACGCAGGAAGCCTGCAAAGTGGCGCTTGGCCACGGCCTGCACGAAGTCAGCGTGCTGGTTCAGGGCCCCGGCTCCGGCCGCGAGTCCGCCATCCGCGCGGTTCAAGCCGCCGGCTTGACCATCACGTCGGTTCGCGACATCACCCCCGTGCCGCACAATGGCTGTCGGCCGCGCAAACGTCGCCGCGTATAAACCAATTTCAAGAAAGAGGAAATTACCATGGGTAGATATATTGGACCGGCCTGCAAGCGTTGCCGCCGGGTAGGCATCAAACTATTCCTGAAGGGCGACCGCTGCTATATGGCCAAGTGCCCGATTGAACAGGGTCACCCCGTGCCCGGCATGCACGGTGGCCGCCGTCCGCGGCTGAAAGACTACGGTTTGCAACTGCAGGAGAAACAACGTCTGCGCCTCATGTATGGCATGCAGGAAGGGCAGTTCCGCCTGTTTTTCCAACGCGCTCTGCGCGCCCGTGGTGTCACCGGCGAAATTTTGCTGCAAGCGCTCGAAATGCGTCTGGACAACATCGTCTATCGCATGGGTTTGGCCCCGTCGCGCCGCGCCGCGCGCCAGTTTGTGCGCCACGGCCATGTGCGCGTCAACGACATCAAGGTGAACATTCCGTCCTACAAAGTGAAGGCCGGCGATGTCATTCAGGTGCGCGACGCCAAACGCAGCCGCGAGTACGCCAAGGCCCATCTGGACGCCGCCGAAAGTCGCGGCTGGCCCTCGTGGCTCAACGTGGACAAGAGCGCCTTCAAGGCTGAAGTCCTCCACGTGCCCTCCCGCGAAGAAATCGCGCCGGTGGTCAATGAGCAGTTGATTGTCGAATTGTATTCCAAGTAAAAACCTAAACCCACCGCCATACGCCCCGGTTAACGCCCGGAGCTGGAAGGAGAAACAAACATGAGTACTCGTCTCAGCCGGTTTGAGATGCCCAAGTTCGTCGTCAAGGATGAAAAAACTGCGACGGACACCTATGCCCAATTCGTAGCCGAACCCTTCGAGGCCGGCTATGGCCGCACCATCGGCAATTCCCTGCGCCGCGTCCTGCTGTCCTCACTGGAAGGCGCTTCGATTGCCTCCGTGCGCATTCAGGGCGCCGAGCACGAATTCTGCCACCTGAAGGGGTGCGTGGAAGATGTCACCGACATCGTCTTGAACCTCAAAAAGATTTTGTTCCGCATGTACACCCGCACGCCCAAGATGCTGCGCATCAAGGTCAAGGGTCCCGCGGAAGTCACCGCCGCCGACATTCAGGCCGACGCCTCGGTGGAAGTCCTCAACCCCGAGCAAGTCATTTGCACGCTGGATGACGACGGCGTTTTCAATGCCGAAATCGAAGTGCAAATCGGCCGTGGCTATTGCCCCGCCGAGTGGAACAAGAAGCCCGATCAGGAAATCGGCCTCATCCCCATGGACACCCTCTTCTCGCCCGTGCGTCGCGTCAAATACGCCGTGGAAAACACCCGCGTTGGCCGCCGCACCGACTATGACAAGCTGATTCTCGACATCTGGACCGACGGACGCATCACGCCGGATGAGGCCTTGACCCTTTCCGCCGCCATCCTGCGCCATCACCTCGATGTTTTCGTGAACTTCAACAAGGACATCGTCGAGTTCCAAGAAAGCGAAGAAGCCGTGGACCCGGCGCGCGAAGAACTCGCCAAGAAGCTGGCCATCAGCGTCAATGAAATCGAGCTGAGCGTACGCGCCGCCAACTGCCTCAACAACGCCAACATCACCACCGTCGGCGAACTGGCGCAGAAGACCGAGCCGGAAATGCTCAAGTATCGCAACTTTGGCAAGAAGTCACTCAACGAAATCAAGCAGAAGCTCGCCGAATTGGGCCTGACCCTCGGCATGACCTTCGAGCCCGAGCTTTTGCAGATGATTCCGTCCGAAGAATAATTGAAATCGGAGAACTCCCATGCGTCATCGTAAAAACACCGTAAAACTGGGGCGGCCCACCGCTGCCCGGCAAGCTCTGATCGCCAGTCTGGTCAGCAACCTCATTCTGAACAAGCGGATCACCACCACGCTTGCCAAGGCCCGCGCGGCCAAGCGGCAAGCCGACAAGATGGTCACGCTCGGCAAGAAGGATACCTTGGCGGCCCGCCGCCAGGCCATTTCCGCCCTGCGCGATGAAAAAGCCGTTCAGGAATTATTTGCGGCCGTGGCCCCCGCCATGAAAGACCGCGCCGGCGGCTATACCCGCNNGACAAGAAATAGGCCGCCCTGAAAGGCCGTAAAAAAGACGCCGGATTCCGGCGTCTTTTTTTGTGGTGCGGGGCGGGGGTGGTGGCGATGGGGGATAGCTGGGCGGGGGCTACCGAGAGAGGCTTTCGTTTGGATTTTGCCGGCGCAGGGAAGAGGTCAGGGTTCAGGGAAAGAGGTCAGAGGTCAGAATTTAGAGGTCAGGGAAGGCCCGAAGGGGTGGCATGGGGCGGATTGTAGATGCGCCCGCTGGGCGCATTGGTTCGGAGGGGCACGGAACAGCCTCTTCGCTCAGCGAGCGCAGCTACAGAGAGGACAACGCAAGGGGAAAATCGAGAAGGTAGGGCGGGGCCGTTGGGGACAATCGCGGCGGATTTCGCGGTGGTCAAGTAGGTCTCATGGAAGGGAAATGGATGGCTTGGTCATATTAGAAGCTGGATTTTGAGGGGCAGGGGCGGTAGGGTGGCACGGTTTCAATGAAAAGAGGATTACGATGGATTTAAGTGCGCATGAGCAGGAGTTTCGCAGACAGCGGCTGGCTAATTTGGAGGCCCTGAAGGCTGCCGGCCATCGCCCGTATGGGCGCGCGTTTGAGCGTACCGGATCGCTGGCGGATATTCGCGCGGCTTTTGCGGAAGGGCTCAGTGTGCGGATGGCCGGGCGGATCGTGGCGGTGCGCGAAATGGGCAAGAGCATTTTCGCGCATCTGCAGGATGGCACCGACAAGTTTCAAATCTATGTTCAGAAAAACACGCTGGGCGAAGAACCATTTGCCGCGTTCCGACGCCTGGACATCGGCGATTTNNATTCGCCGTTTTTTGGAGGCGCGCGGCTATTACGAGGTGGAAACCCCTGTTTTGCAGACGCTGGCGGGCGGCGCCATCGCCACGCCGTTTCAAACGCACTACAACGCGCTGGGGCAGGCGATGTATATGCGGATCGCGCCGGAGTTGTA
>MTKW01012798.1_pt1 | contig 19337 bp, 18 predicted proteins | sample 1042761 | NCBI WGS metagenome assembly MTKW01 (sample SAMN06205366, study PRJNA360243) | anaerobic digester metagenome | biome: Wastewater treatment plant; feature: Anaerobic digester sludge; material: sludge; isolation source: anaerobic digester fed with sludge from wastewater treatment plant ... | reverse complement strand
GGGTCTCCCACCTTTACCAGGTATTGACGCGCGTCACTCTCCTGTATGGTATTGTGAGAGGCAATACTGCTCTTCTTTTCTGCCCGGTTGCAGGAAAAGCATACCGCTGCGACCAGTAGAACATAAAGTAACTGCTTTGTCATATCGTCAGATGTATTTGATAGATCCGTCCTACAAAGATAGTTTTTTTTCCTGTTTTCGTCTCCGTTGATATAAAAAGAGAGCGATCAGCACGGCGGTGGCCGAACCCAGGAGATCTGCCACAAAATCGGCCATCTCGGCACTCCGGGTGCTGAAGAAGTACTTCTGCATCAATTCGATCATCCCGCCGTAGATAACAGGCAGAACACCTCCCCAAAATAACCAGCGTCCCATCCTGGGGCGACCGCCATGCAGCTGGTAATAATCGAACAGGGAGACGGCCGACAGGACGAAGAACATCCCGTAATGGGCAACTTTGTCCCACGCCACAACCTGTGGCAGATCGGGAACATCGTCCGACCGGAGCAGGCAAGTTACTATGAATATCAGGAAACCGACTAGAACGGGAAGGAGAATATGGCGGAAGTTACTCTTCATACGGGGCATCACTTTGTGAAAAAAACGTCTCAAAGATAGTTGAAAAAGTCGACTTCCTGCTCCATTTTAAAAACATATAACTAAAACAGTCCCGCAAATTCCTGAAAAATTCGTTTCTTTGTCAGCTAAACAGAAAAATAAGGACAAAAACATTTTTCGGATTTTCTTAGAACATGAAAAAAATTCCTTTTCTTATATTGATCCTGCTGGTAACGACAACCGCAATGGGGCAGACTACGCAAGCCGACAAGAACAAACGGTATTTCGATATCAACAAGAGCATCGACATTTTCAATTCCGTTATCAGGGAGCTGGATATGTTCTATGTAGACAGCGTGAAGGTGGATAGCTTGATCAACAGTACCATACGGACCATGCTCGCCCGGATGGATCCCTATACGGAGTACTACGCAGAAGAGAACATCAAAGATCTTCAATTCATGACAACAGGCGAATATGGGGGTATTGGAGCGATCATCTCCTATAACGACAACCGGGTGGTGATCAACGAACCCTATAAGGGGCTTCCGGCAGACAGGGCCGGCCTGAAAGCCGGCGACACCATCCTTCAGATTGATGGTTCGGATATGAGAAAGGCTACGGTGAAGGAGGTCAGCGACAAGCTGAAAGGGATGCCGGGCACCTCACTGAAACTGAGGATTCACCGTCCCGGCGAGAAAAAATCGCGGGAAATGAAGCTGGTACGCGAGAAAATCGAGATCGATCCCATTACATATGCCGATGTATTGAACGACAATGTTGGCTATCTCCACTTTTCAGGTTTCACCAACGGCAGTTCCGACAGGGTAAAGGAGACGGTTCTGGACCTGAAGAGGAGGGGTGCCGAATCGCTGGTGATCGATCTTCGCGGAAACGGTGGTGGTATCTTGGATGAAGCTGTCAATGTTGTAAACCTTTTCGTGAAGAAAGGTGTGGAGATCGTCTCCACCCGGGGAAAGGTGAAGCAATGGGACAGGTCGTACCGAACCCAATACCAGCCGATCGACACGCTTATGCCGATCGTGGTGCTTATCGATACAGGTTCGGCCTCGGCCTCCGAGATTGTTGCCGGATCGCTGCAGGACCTGGACCGGGCAGTTATCATCGGGAACCGCTCTTTCGGCAAGGGGCTGGTGCAGACGCCGCGTGACCTGCCGTACGGAGGAAACATCAAGATCACCACTTCGAAATATTATATCCCCAGCGGACGTTGCATTCAAGCACTCGACTATTCACACCGCAATCCTGACGGCTCGGTGGCGCGTGTACCCGACAGCCTGACCCAGGTTTTCAGGACCAGAAACGGGCGTGAAGTGCGTGACGGCGGCGGCATTATCCCCGATTATGTCATTCCGCAGGAAAAGAGCGGTACAATCGGATACTATCTGCTTGCCGACAACATTATCTTCAATTTCGTGACCGAGTGGGCAATGAAGCATCCCACTGTGGATGCACCCGAAAGTTTCCAGCTTTCGGATGCCGACTACGAAGAGTTCAAACAGTATGTGAAGGGACGCGATTTTCAGTACGACCAGATGAGCAACCGTTCGTTGCAATCGTTGAAGGAGATCATGGAGTTTGAGGGATATTTTTCAAATGCCTCGGAAGAGTTCAACGCTCTGAAGAAGAAGCTGCAACCCGATCTCGACCGGGATCTGGAGCTTTTCGGGAAGGAGATCCGGAAGATGATCGAAACCGAGATCATGCAACGGTACTACTATAAGGAGGGGGTATTGATGTACGAGCTCCGCGACGATCCTGTACTGAAGAAAGCCAGGGAGGTGCTGAAGAACAGGGAACTCTACGACCGGACACTCCAGCCCCAGCCGGAGAGAGCATAACATTACCGATATCTGTATGGCCACCCGTTTGACAGCCATGATCCTGCTTCTGTTCCTGATTTTTCCGCTTTCTCAAGCCCAGGAGAAACAGGTAAGGCTGCTCTTTGCCGGTGATGCCATGCAGCATCTACCGCAGATAGAAGCTGCCCGGACAGCGGAGGGGTACAGTTACGACTCCTGCTTCTATCTGCTGAAGGAGAGGGTCGAGTCGGCCGACATCGCCTGTCTCAACTTCGAGACCACGTTGGCCGGTAAACCCTATACGGGATATCCGCTATTCAGCGCGCCCGATCAGTTCGCCATTGCACTGAAAGATGCCGGATTTGATCTCTTTTTTCTGGCCAACAATCATATAGTCGACAAGGGCCAAAGAGGATTGGAGCGTACCATCAGGGTGTTAGACTCGATCGGGATAAAGCATACCGGAGTATTCCGTTCGAAGGAGAGCCGGGGGTTGAACTACCCCCTGATGATCATTAGGAATGGTATCCGGATGGCCTTTCTGAACTATACCTACGACACCAACGGGCTTGTGGTTGCACCGCCCAATATCGTAAACAGTATGGATACAGTGCAGATAAAGCGGGATCTCCGCCTGACGAGGCTATATTATCCCGATATGGTCATTGCCAACATGCACTGGGGGAACGAGTACAGCACAACTCCCAGCCGCGAACAGCGTGACCTGGCCAGTTTTCTTGTCAGAAATGGAGTCTCTATCATTATCGGCAACCATCCGCACGTGGTTCAGCCGATTGTCGCCAACCGCCGGGATGGAAATATCGAAAGCGTGGTTTACTATTCACTCGGCAACTTTATCTCCAATCAACAAAGGCCAAATACCGACGGCGGGGCAATAGCCGAGATTGTGATTGTGAAGGAGAACGAGAATAGCCCGGCCAGGATAGCCTCTTGCGATTATTCGCTGGTCTGGGTAAGGAAATTTAGTGAAGACGGGAGACTGAAATACAGGTTAATCCCTGTAGAGATAGATGAAAAGGAGGTTATTCCGGAAATGAGTCCGGATGAGTGGCAAAGAATGAGTGCCTTTGCCTCCGACATGAACCAACTCATAGGATCTTTTTAATCATGTCAACATTGGAGTTTGTTTTTCGCCTGCTGGCGGCTGTTGCTTCAGGTGGCGCAGTGGGACTTGAACGTCAGATCAACAACAAGAGTGCCGGATTCCGCACCAATACCCTGGTAGCAATGGGCGCATCTATCTATGTGCTGATCAACGTGATTCTAACCCAAGATGGCGGCGATCCTACCCGGATAATCGGTCAGATCGTCACGGGAATCGGTTTTCTGGGAGCCGGTGTTATCCTTCACAAGGGTATAAATGTACAGGGACTTACCACCGCCGCCACCATATGGTGCAGCGCTGCCCTGGGGTCACTTGCGGGACTGGGCATGTACCTGGAGCTGCTGATCTCCACGCTGTTGATCATCCTTATCAACACCACGTTCAAGAGGGCAGACCGGTGGTTTATGGGTGAAAAGAAGAAGAAGAAAACCAAAAACAGTGACGATCATTCGTTGGAATGATCTCCCAGCACCGGCATCACCATGATTCCGGTGCACGACTTCTGCCGTTCACAATAGTCGCTCAACGTCGTCTCGTCGATCACCACTTTTTTCCTGGCGCTGGAGGCATGGATAAAGGTCAGCCTCCCCTCGCTCTTGTAGGCAAAAGCGGTATGCGACGTATCGAGACCCTCTACGGAGGTTGTGAAGGCGATCATGGCCATGTGCGGTATAGCATCCTTTTTCGACTCGATTTCGCCTTTGGGGAGGTAGTAGAACCCACCCCTGGCATTGATAGACTCTTCGATCGCCCTGATCTTTCCCAGCATCTCATCATCTTTTTCCAGTGCGCGGTAGGCGGACCGGTGCGCGGTCATGAAATCGATCGGTTTCGTCTCGCGGATTCCACCCAACTGCCTGGCCGATTCCGACAGGATTCCCTTCCTGACGTTGTCGTACACCCAGTCGGAGGTATAGTGCAACCGGGAATCATACCCGCCGGCAATTCCGTTCCGGTACCTGATCCGCTCTATCCTTGCAGCAAATTGATCGAACGAAAGGTCATCGGAAGCAGCTGTAAGGGCAAGGGCGATTACCGACTCCACAAAAGTGACGCAGTCCATCTCCCTCAGGTTGATCACTACCTTTTCGGTATTGTTCCTGTCCAGTGTCCCTCCGACATAAGGCGTGCCGAGAAAGTAAACGGCAGTATGGTGCAATATCATCTCCAGCGGTTGCGACCGGTAGGGAGCGATATATTTCGCATACCGCTCGAAAATCTCACGATCCTCCGCCTTGAAGTCGACCGTCTGTGAAAAGGTGGTGACAAAGGGCAATGAGGCGAATAATATCAGTATAGGAAGGGTTGCTGCACGTTTCATAAGCTACCACTCGATAGGAGTAATGCCTTTTGATATCAAATAGGCGTTTGCTTTGCTAAAATGCTTGTTTCCAAAGAATCCACGGTGAGCAGACAATGGCGAAGGGTGTGGAGATTTCAATACAAGATGTCTATTCGTATCGACTGCCGCCCCTTTTTTCTGGGCATAGGCCCCCCAAAGGATAAAAACCAGATTTTCCCGCTCGGTGGCCAGGTGATGGATGACGTTATCGGTAAACTCCTCCCACCCTTTATGCTGATGCGAACCGGCCTGATGGGCCCTGACGGTGAGCGTCGCATTCAGCAGGAGGACACCCTGCCTGCTCCACCTCTCCAGGTTACCCGATGTTGGAACCGGCCTGCCCAGGTCATCACGGATCTCCTTGTAGATATTGACGAGCGACGGGGGAATATCCACTCCGTCGTTGACCGAGAAACACAATCCATTGGCCTGGCCCGGTTCGTGATAGGGATCCTGACCTACAATGACCACTTTTACCTGATCAAACGGACATTGGTCGAATGCGTTGAAAATCAGCTTTGCCGGTGGATAGACTGTTCGTGTGGAATACTCCTGGCGGACAAAATCGGTCAGTGCCTTGAAATAGGGTTTTTCAAACTCGTTACTTAACCGTTGTTTCCAGCTCTCTTCAATTTTTACATTCATAACGGTTCACTCGGGGATAGACTGCTGGAGCAGTCGGTTTTACTGAATAAACAAAAATACAAAAAAAGCGATAGAAAGTGGAAATTTCGGGCGACAATAGAGCAGCAATTCTGGACTAAATCAGAAAAATGTCGTTGTCGGCCGCCTCCTTCCGCATCTCTTTCGGCCAAATACTGGCCTGGATCTCCCCAATGTGCGCTTTGCGAAGGTAGTACATGCAGAGGCGTGACTGCCCGATTCCTCCTCCAATGGAGAGTGGCAGTTCACCGTTGATCAGCCGTTTATGGAAAAAGAGCTCCAGTTTTCCCTCCTCATTTTTGATCTTCAACTGCTTCAGCAACGCCTCCCGGTCTACACGGATTCCCATTGAGGAGAGTTCCATCGCTCTTCCGAGTACCGAGTTCCAGACTAGCAGATCGCCGTTCAATCCCTCAAAACCCTCCTCGTTGAGCGTTGTCCAGTCGTCGTAATCGGCAGATCTGCCATCGTGGGGTTCCCCGTTGGACAACTTCCCGCCAATGCCGATGATGAATACGGCACCGCACGCTTTAGTGATGACATCCTCACGCTCCTTGGGGGAGAGATCGGGATATCGCTGCAACAGCTCTTCGGACGAGATAAAGGTGATCTCCCGCGGGAGTTCGGGTATCAACCGGGGAAAGGCTTCATGCACCAGATATTCGGTCCGGAGCATGGCGCTGTAGATTCGTCTCACAATATCCTTCAGGAAAGAGACCCGCCGCTCGCTCTCGTCGATAACCAACTCCCAATCCCACTGGTCGACATATAATGAATGGAGATTGTCGAGCTCTTCGTCAGCCCGGATGGCATTCATATCGGTATAGATACCGTATCCCTTTTCAATTCCATAATCGGCCAGGGTCATCCGTTTCCATTTGGCCAGAGAGTGGACAATCTCGGCAACGGTATCGTTCATATCCTTGATGGGGAAACTGACCGGGCGCTCCACCCCGTTCAGATCGTCGTTGATACCGGTACCTTTTGCCACGAAAAGCGGTGCAGTAACACGGCGCAATCGAAGCTCCGATGCCAGATTCAGTTGGAAAAAATCCTTGATTTTCTTGATTCCCAGCTCCGTCTGTCTAAGGTTTAACAGGGGTTTGTATCCTTTTGGAATGATCAGATTTGACATTTTGTATGGTTCATTGTTGTAATATTCCACAAAGATACATCAAATATTCAATTTGTAAAATATTTTCCAAGCAAATATCCATTTTGATAATTTTGTCACGCAAACGGGAGCAAAAAAATATTAAATTTCAAGTTTGCCTATTATTTCGCTGACTGAATTCAGCTTATGCCTCTTGAGATAGTCCTCAATACCATCGATCACCTTCATCGAAATTGCGGGGTCGATAAAGTTATAGGTGCCGATCTGTATGGCTGTAGAGCCCGCCAGCATAAATTCAATGGCATCGGTAGCGCTTGAGATTCCTCCCATTCCGATAACCGGGATCTTTACGGCATTGTAGACCTGCCATACCATGCGCAGTGCGATCGGCTTGATGCATGGACCCGACAATCCCCCGGTCACCGTGGAGAGCCGGGGTCTTCTTCTCTCTGCATCGATGGCCATTCCCAGGAAGGTGTTTACCAGCGAGACCGAGTCGGCTCCTTCATCTTCAACCGCTCGGGCAATCTCGGCAATATCGGTGACGTTGGGCGACAGTTTCACGATCAACGTTTTGGGATAGACATCCCGCACTGCCCTGGTCACCGCTGCGGCCGACCGGCAGGAGGTACCGAAAGCCATTCCGCCCTCTTTTACATTGGGGCAGGAGATGTTCAGTTCGATGGCGGGAACCTTCTCCAGGTCGACCAATTTTTGGGCACATTGCACGTAATCTTCGAGGGTGGAACCCGATACGTTGACGACGATATGGGTATTGTAGTCCTTGATTCCGGGATAGATCTGCCCGACAAAGTAGTCCACCCCCCTGTTTTGCAGTCCGACGGAGTTGAGCATCCCGGAGGGGGTTTCGGCCATCCTCGGGTAATCGTTCCCCTCTCTGGGCTCCACCGTGGTCCCCTTCACAAAAATTGCTCCCAGCCGGTCCAGATCGACAAAATCGGCATATTCCACTCCGTAACCGAAAGTACCGGATGCCGTGGTCACGGGGTTTTGCAACTTCAGATTACCTATCTTTACACTTAATCTATCCATGTGAGTTCATTGATGTTAAAGACGGGACCATCGGTACAGGCACAACGGTTTCCCCGGGTTGTCTTTTCTACGCAGCAGAGGCAGGCCCCAAAACCGCATGCCATAAGGTTTTCGAGCGATACTTCACAGCCGCTCCCGGTTGCATTTGCATAGCGGGCTACTTCCACCATCATCGGCTTGGGTCCGCACGTATAGATGAAATCAAATCTGTTCTCACGCAAGATGGAGTGGTCGGTCACATACCCTTTTTCCCCCAATGATCCATCTTCGGTGGTGCAGCTGACGCTCCCCAACGCCTCAAATTCGCTGAGTTGAAGAATATCTCTGCCGGTACGGCCACCCAGCAGAAATTGAGGGATAAACCCTTTTTCACTCAGCTTTTTACCCAGAAAAAGCAGGGGGGCCGTACCCACACCTCCACCCACAAGCAGATAGCTGCCCGCACGCTGGGGAATTGTAAAGGAGTTGCCGAGCGGGAAGACCAGATTGAGTTTCTGGCCGACGGCTGACTCGCATATTTTTCGGGTCCCTTCACCCACACGCTGTACCAGCAGCCAGATCTCATTCCTCTCCCTCGCTACGAAGTTGATAGATATGGGTCTACGGAGAAATATGGCGTTGGAATTGTCCACCAGCACCTGTACAAACTGCCCTGGAAGCATTTCAGGCAGCGGTTCGTTGTCGATCGGGGCAACCTTGATCAGGTTGTTCTGGTAGTTGAGCGATTCGTTTGAGCGGACTATGAAATCGAGTACTTTCATCATGAAAACTTTATCGGGTACAAATTTACACTATATTTTTCAATTTTTGCCATCTGCCGCTACACGTTCTCTCATTTCATTTTCGGCTGCAGGTCAAATAAAAGAGGAGTCCGGCAAGCAGAAGTGCTACACCCAGTAATGCCCCGTTGCCGGTGTAGGAAAGGCTGGAGTAGAATAAATAACCGCAAACTATGATGAAGAGCAGCGGGGTTACCGGATAGAGCGGAACGCTGAATGGTCTCGAATTATCGGGCCGCTTATGTCTCAATACAATCAGGGCCAACCCGATTGACATAAAGAAAAACCAGAATACCGGCGCCGTAAAATCGACCATCGCTTCAAATCCGCTTCGAGTGAATGCCCCGAAGAGTATGAGCAACACCGCAACTGTCCCTTGCAGATAGAGGGCGTTCACCGGTGCGGATCTTTTACCGCTCCATTCTCCTAAAAAGGCAAGCTGGTTGTAGTCCCTCCCCAGCGCATAACTGGATCTCGATCCGGTAAAAATTGTCGTATTGAGAGATGTCAGCGCCGACAAGGTCACCAACATTCCTATCAATATGACACCTTTATCGCCGAGGGTGACCTTCATCATCTCAACTCCGACGGCATCCGAAGCAGCCATGACTTTCAGTCCCAGCACCTTCAGAAATACCATATTGATCATGAGATAAAGCAGAGTGATGAAAAGAATGGCGGATACCAGGACCTTTACAATGCTTTTGCTGCCCGACTTCAACTCGGATGAGATATAGGCAGCCTCATTCCACCCTCCAAAAGAGAGCAACACGAAGAGCAGTGCCAGACCGATCGATGAAAATTCAGGTGTTGATTCCGCGGCCGGAATGGAGATAGGGAGTGAAGCGGACGGTAGAGAGAGTCCCACTGAAATTATGATTGCAATTCCGGTAAACTGCAGTGCAGTAAGAAGTTTCTGGAGGGCTGTCCCCAGGTGAATGCCTGATACATTGACCAACGTAAGTATCACCACAACAGCTGTCGCGTAAATTGCTGCCGAAAAATCGCCGATCGGAAAGAGTCGTGCCATATAGTCGCCCGCAATATAGGCCAGCATTGCAATGGAACCGGTCTGGATAACCGTAATGCGGGACCAGGCATACAAAAAGGAGAATCCTCTGCCGAAGGCAGTTTTTAAAAAATAATATTCGCCTCCTCTGCTTGGAAAAGCCGTGCACAGTTCCGCATAACAGAGTGCACCGGTCAGAGAAACGATACCTCCAAAGCCCCACAGGCATAGTAACCAGAATTCGCCTGATACGTTTGCCGCAACAACCGAGGGTGTCCTGAAAATTCCTGCTCCTACCACAATGCCTATAATTAGCGCAACCGCATCAATGGTACGCAGCGGAGCTCCCGGGGTCCGAGAGGGCTCTATGCCTTTTCTGCCTCTATCGATCTTCCGGCCTGCAGCAGCGCTGTTGCCTCTTCTTTCAAGGGTTGTATGCATTGACCTACGTTTAGGGGTGATACCGCTAAAATCAAAGATACAAATTCACCGGTTAGAAATTGCGAAAAGGCAGATCTATTTAGCCGACTGGGGCAGGAAAGTCTCGAAGGTGTTGTCGTTATAATAGATGATTATTTGACTGATTTTTTTTTCACGATTTTCATTCACAACAACACTCTTTGTTTCAACTGGTTGAGTCCGTTTTTCCGCTTCAATAACTTCGGATGCTTCCTTTTTTTCAACACGCAGCTCCTCCTGGTGTGATGGAGCGGGACTCTGGTGGAATAAATCGTGCTCTAACGGGATGGAGTTCACATCGAATCCCCTTTTATACATCTCCCCGGTGCCATTAATCAGCCATTCACTGTTGATGTATGGCATTTCCGACAATATCCTGGCCACCACATCCAGGCTGGGGTTATTTCTCCCGTTCAATATGTGAGAAATATTGGCCCTGTTAATCTGTAACTTATCGGCAAATTTGGCCGGTGTCAGATTCTCATTCTCCATTATCTGTCTGATACGTTCTCTCATGATGGAAGGAGATCATAAAATGAATAAAAACGGGTATTCAAAGATGATACAAATGTATAAAACATTATTCACAATCAGAAACAAATTCAATATATCTTTGTAAACCACAAAAGTAAATTGCACTGTCAACAATTGTTCACGTAATGATTGCCAACATCTGTATCACCAGCTTAAATCGCGAATTAAAATATAGATATTTACTTCGTATTTAGTAGCTATATAACTGATATATATCTATTTAAATTATTGGTAATCCACTATTTTAACAAAAAAAGCCACTTATCTGACTCCGGCAACCTGCAAAGCTGATTAAATAGTTGAGATATTCAATATATATGCATGATATATAGATACATAAGTTATAAAATAATTAAGGAGTAAAAGTGTTAAATCCGATTATTAACAGATGTATATAGATGCACTCCCCTTCAAAATATATTGTTGTTAACATTAATATCAATCCACCTATTCCTTCAGTATGTTACAATTGTTAATCGACTTTGAGACACAATTGGGAGAATTTTTTCAACATTTATATATTTCTATGGGATGTTACACCCGATGGAAGCGTCTCGCTTCTGAAGAGTCTGGCCAGATGATATGGTGCTACGATAAACGGGAAGATAAGACGAAGAGACGGGTATCGGTGGCTCAAACGGGAGTGTTAAACAGCGCGAGCAGCGAATAAAACTTGCCTGTGGGACGGGAACTGGATAAATATCCGCTTCCTGCGCATTAAAAAAATGAATTATTTATTGAATGATAGTGAATTAATCCAAAAAATCAATGTTAAAAAAAGTGCCCGGAAAAAAATTTCCGGCTAAAAATGAGATTAACAGAGAAAAATGATTTAATTTGTGAAACAGTAAAACGAAATAAATGAAGAGAGGATTAGTTTCAATAATAATGCTCGCAGCGGTTGTCCTGTTTGCCACCGCACAGAGCAAGCAGAAGAACCTTTACGATTTTACCGTTACCGATATTGACGGAAAGAGGTGCAACCTCTCCCAGTTTAAAGGGAAAAAGGTGATGATCGTAAACGTTGCTTCAAAATGCGGACTCACGCCACAGTACGAATTGCTTCAGGAGTTGTACGACGAGTACAAGGACCGGGGATTGGTCATCATCGGATTTCCGGCAAACAATTTCAAGGGGCAGGAACCGGGCAGCAACAGCGAGATAAAGGAGTTCTGTACCCAGAATTACGGCGTCACATTTCCGATGATGGAGAAGATCAGCGTGGCTGGCAAGGATCAGGCCCCGATCTACAGATGGCTCACCAAAAAGTCTGAAAACGGGAAGATCGATCAGGAGGTCACCTGGAACTTCCAGAAATACCTGATTGATGAGAATGGAAACCTGGTGGATGTGGTGATGCCCAAGGAGAGCCCCAAAAGCGAGGCTATTATCAAGTGGTTGACGGCAAAGGATTAGTGCATGATTTTGTAGACCAGCTCCTTGAGCAACTCGCCCGGTGTGGCGGAGGCGTTGTCGATTCCTTTCGATTTTCCGTCATAGATACGCAGGCATGTGATGATTTCCATTACTTTGACGGCATTGTAATTCCGTAGACCAGACATGTAATCGCGGGCGAAAAAGGATGATCTCAAATTGAGCGCCCTCATCACCTCCTGTTCATTTTTCTGCGGCAACCAGAAGCACTCCAGCAAGTTACTGAAATAGTTGAAGAGAACCGACAAGGTTACGACCGTGGGGTTCTCCTTGGGATTCTTATCGAAGTAATCTGTTATTTTACTGGCTTTTACAACATCTTTCTCAGCTATTGCTTTAAGTAGTTCGAAATTGTTGTAATCCTTGCTGATCCCAACATTTGTCTCTATCAGCTCCGAGGTGATCCTGCCGGACCCCTGCGGAAGCGAGACCTCCAATTTTTGAAGTTGTTGAACCAGATTGCTGATGTCGTTACCCACATGATCGGTGATCATCTGCGCCGACTTCTCATCGATCTGGATCTTTTTTCCTGAAAAGTAGCTTTTGATAAAGGCTGGAATCTGGTTTTCATAAAGTTTTTTCGACTCGAACACCACCCCTCCGTTCTTCTCGATCTGCTTGATCACCGCCTTTCGCCGGTCCACTGTTCCATGCTTGTAGTTGATAACCAGTATGGTGCTCTTCAACGGATGCTTGACATAGGCCTCCAGCAGTTCAAACTTGCTGAGTTCCTGCGCCTCCTTTACAACGACAAGCTGATATTCCGACATCATCGGAAAACGTCGGGCGGCAGAGACGATCGTATTCACATCGGAATCGACACCGTAAAAAGTGAGCAGGTTAAAATCCTTCTCCGTCTCGGTCAATACTTTATCCAGCAACAGCTCCGTCAGCTGGTCGATAAAATAGGCCTCCTCGCCCATCAACAGGTAAACGGGAGCAAATTTGCGGTTGGAGATATCTTTTCTTAGCGAATCAAAGGTCACGTTACTCATTTCCAGATTTTTTACTACAGAGGAATCGGTTCTTCCACCACTTCCCAGCTACCAGTCAAACCGGAGATGCTTCACGGTCGACCCCCTGTTAATAAGTGTTGTGAGCGACTTGATACCGATCTTCACATGTTCTTCCACGAAATTTTCGGTAATGAAACTGTCGCTCTTGTCGGTCTTCACTCCCGATGAGATCATGGGCTGATCGGAGACCAGCAGCAGGGCACCTGTGGGGATATGGTTGGCAAAACCGCAGGTGAATAGGGTTGCCGTTTCCATGTCAACCGCCATGACCCGCAGCTTTCTCAGGTAATTCTTGAACTCGTCGTCATACTCCCAGACACGGCGGTTGGTAGTGTAAACCGTACCGGTCCAGTAATCGCGACCGAAATCGCGGATGTTGGAGGAGACGGCGCGCATCAGGCTGAAGGCCGGCAGCGACGGCACTTCCGGCGGAAGATAGTCGTTGGAGGTACCTTCACCACGAATGGCCGCGATGGGCAGGATATAATCGCCAAGTTCATTTTGGGCCTTTATGCCGCCGCATTTTCCCAGAAAGAGGACGGCCGTCGGGGAGATTGCACCCAGTAAATCCATGATGGTAGCGGCATTTGCACTCCCCATTCCAAAATTGATGATGGTAACGCCATCGGACGATGCATTGGGCATATTGGCATCCAGTCCCAGGATGGGTACATTGAAATGGCTGGCAAATATTTCGACATACTTCTGAAAATTGGTCAGCAGAATAAACTTGGTAAAATCTTCCAACGAACGTTTGGTATAACGCGGAAGCCAATTTTCAACAATCTCTTGCTTGGTTCTCATAATTGATTTACTTTTGTCAGTTCGCTTTCCCAATGAACAAAGATAATATATGTATGCATTAAATTTGCCATCTTATGATGTGAAAATCCAAAAAAAGCCGGCAGGCCTGGAGATCTTTGACCCGTTACGCAGGAAGTATGTAGCCCTTACACCGGAAGAGTGGGTACGGCAACACTTTGTCAATTACCTGATCTCGGAGAAGGGGTATCCGGCTTCATTGATGGCAAATGAGACGATGATCAGGTTGAACTCGCTCACCCGGCGCTGTGATACCGTCGTATATGACAATACCCTCCAGCCGTTGGTCATCTGTGAGTTCAAGCAACCCGACGTGGCTATCAGCCAGCAGGTTTTCGACCAGGTGGCAAGGTACAATATCGTATTGAAGGTGAGATACCTGATCGTATCGAACGGATTGACACACTACTGCTGCAGGATGGACTACGAAACGATGTCGTTCGACTACCTGCAGGAGATCCCGGAGTACGGGCAATTATGAGTGCTCCCGCTTCGTTACGTAAAGTTGGAAATTTTCATACCGCTTCACGATAACCTCCTCCCCCTTTTCGATAAATCCTTTCAGCGATACCGCATCGTAAAACTGATCCCCGATCTGTACTTTTCCGGAAGGGCGAAGCACGGTAGAGGCAACTCCCGACTGACCCACCAGCGTAAGTGGTTCCAGCGGTACGGAGACAAATCCCTCCTGATCGGAAACCAGCGCCACCCGCCTGAAAATGCCCGGCTTGCCGATACGGCTCGACAGGTAGACGATCATTGCCAGCCCCATGCCTACCCCTGCGGTGACAATCATCATGGCCCGGAACAACTGCCGGAGCGAAAGAGCGCTGAAGTCGAAACGGATGTTGCCCACCAGGGCAAGGATCAATGCGGCAAAAACGAGAATGATTCCCGCAATGCCGGTCACCCCGAATCCGGGGATCACAAAGAGCTCGAAGACGATCAGGATCAAGCCCAGCACGAAGAGCAGCACCTCCCAGTTTTGTGCGTAGCCGGTAAGGTAGAGTGGCGTGAAGTAGAGGATGGCGGCAGTCAGGGCAATCGCTGTGGGAAAACCGATTCCCGGCGTCTGCAGTTCGAAGTAGATGCCGCCGATAATCAGCATGATCAATATCGCCTGCAGCACCCCGTTCATCAATACCCCCTTTATCTTGTCGTAAAGTGTCGGATTGTAGGTTTCAATGTTGTAATCGCTATATCCCAGATACTGAACGGCGATCTGGTTGATATTCTCGGCAATCCCGTCGCAGTAACCCAACTCGATGGCTTGACTTGCCGTTAATGTGAGGATCTGGGTGGAGTCGGCAAATCCGGGTATCACAATCCGTTCGTCCACCATCGCTTCGGCAACTTTCGGATCACGTCTCCACTTCTCCAGGGTATCCCCCTCTTGGACAAGCCTCTCCTTTCCGTGGCTTTCCGCAGTAGCTCGCATCATGCCTCGCATATAGGACTGGTACTTGTCGGGAGCCTTGGATCCATCCTGTCCGCTGACCACAGTTGCCGCTCCGATCGAGGCCGACTGTCGCATGAATATGCTGTCGCATGCAATGGAGATAAGTGCCCCGGCAGAGGCGGCATTGTTGTCGATAAAGACATAGACGGGAAGCTGGCAATTCAGAATGGCGGTTCGCATAGAGTCGGCCTCCACTACCGAACCGCCGTAGGTATTCATGTGAAGGAGAATGCAAGTCGCGTTTCGGTTTTTGGCCTGGTGCAGACCGTTCTGCAGGTAAACCCAGGTATTGCTTCCAATATTTTCCTGAATATTGATTTTATAGATCAAGGGTTTTGATTGCTGCCCATAAAGGTTTGTGAAAATCAGAAGTAAAGAGAGAATGAAAATCTGCTTGATAGTTTTCATCATTCAAGGGGTTTGTTTATACAAAGATAGTTGTTTTTCACAACCTCATTGTCATATTTAAAAAAAACGATTATATTTGCTTTTTTAAAATTTAAATCTGCTATGGTTAAAATCTTGGTCAGTTTAGGTTCAAATATCTACTCGAAACAAAACATTGACAGGGCTAGAAGAATGCTTGCATACTATTTCCCCGACGTTGTTTTTACCCAATCGATCATAACCACGGCAAGCGACGGGAAATACCCCTTCCCGTTCCGGAATGTGCTGGCTGTTTTTCACAGTGACCTGCCATTGGATGAGGTGATACAGAAGTTGAAAATGATTGAGTTTGCCATGGGACGGCAACCACGGGATAAAGATGCGGGGAAGGTCATCATCGACATCGATCTGCTCCAGTACGGCGACGAGATCGTTCGCCCGGACGACTACGAAAGAGCTTATGTACAGTCATTACTGACCCAACTGATCAGTTGATCGACACCGAAACCAGATCCCATCACACCTGCCGGCTCGCCGGTTGTTGATTTTTTCAATTCAATCTCGAAACAGATTTCACCCCTTTCACCGCTTTCAGTTTTTTAATCAGCTGCTCCAGCATCGAAGTGTTGGCCAGCATCACGGTGATATTGCCCTGAAACAGTCCGTCGTTAGAATCGATGGAGATGGACCGCATCTGTACGCCATCCTCCTTTGAGATGATCGACATCAGATTGGCCACGATATTGATCTGGTCGTTACCGATAATGCGCAAAACCGAGGTGTAGCTGGCCGTTCCGGATGATTTGCCCGACCAGCGGGCCTTCAATATCCGGTACCCGAACCTGGAGAATAGATCGTGTGCATTTGGGCAACTTGTCCGGTGAATCTTGATCCCTTGCGACGAGACAAAGCCGAAAATCTCATCGCCGTAAATGGGGTTGCAGCACTTGGCTAAACGGTAATCGACTCCAGTCAGGTTCTGGTCGATAATTAGCTCGTCGGCACCTCCGGTTATCTGCGAATGGGGCTTGAGTACAAAATTATCTGCACTCGTAGCAGAAGGCAACTCCCGCTGTTCCAACTCCTTGTTCCCCAATTCGAGGTAACGGTCGATCACCCAGTTCACCTCCAGCTTTTCAGCGGCGATATCGATATAGAAATCGGTAACCGTCTTGTATTTCAACTTTTTTATCAACTGCATCAGCAGCGGATCATCCAGCTCGATCTTGCGATTTTTCATCCGCCGCAACAGCATCTCCTTGGCGATATCCACCTGTTTGCCCGCCTCCTCCTTGAGCAGCTGACGGATTCGGGTCTTTGCCTTGGCGGTAACGACATAATTGAGCCAGTCCTGTCTGGGTGATTGATGCGATGATGTGTTGATTTCGACCTGATCACCGCTGTTCAACACCTGTTTGATGGGCACATTCTTGCCGTTCACCTTCCCGGAGACGCAGGTAGCTCCCAGTTTCGAGTGGATGGCAAAGGCAAAGTCGAGTACGGATGCCCCTTTGGGCAACTTGAAGAGATCGCCTTTTGGGGTGAAGACAAAGATCTCCTCGTCATAGAGGTCGAGTTTAAAATCGCCCAACTTCTCCTTGATATCGGCATCCTTGTTCTCGAGTGACTCCCGGATCGAAAGCAACCAGTCGTCGAGTGTCGACTCCTCCTTTATCCCCTTATATTTCCAGTGGGCGGCGAGTCCCCGCTCGGCGATCTCGTCCATTCGCCGCGTCCGGATCTGCACCTCCACCCATTTCGCGGCCGGTCCCATCACCGTGATGTGAAGCGACTCGTATCCGTTGCTCTTGGGAATGGAGAGCCAATCCTTCAACCGCTTGGGGTTGGGCTGATACATATCGGTAACGATGGAGTAGACCTGCCAGCAATGTGTCTTTTCCAGTTGTGGCGGGGAATCGAGAATGATGCGTATGGCGAACAGGTCGTAGATATTCTCGAATTCGATTTTCTGCTTTTTCAGCTTGTTGTTGATGGAGTGGATCGACTTGGTACGCCCCTTGATCTCATACTTCAGGTTTGTCTTGTCGAGCCGCTCCTTTAAAGGCTGGATAAACTCGGCAATGTACCTGTCGCGTGAACGTTTGGTTTCGTTGAGTTTACGGGCAATAAAATCGTAGGTATCCCTGTCGGTATACTTCAGTGAAAGGTCTTCCAGTTCCGATTTTATGGTATACAAGCCGAGCCGGTGTGCCAGGGGAGCATAGAGGTAGGTAGATTCCACTGAGAGGTCGAGCCGTCTCTCCGGCGAGGCCCCTTTCGCTTCGCGCATCGATTGCAGCTGTTCTGCCAACAGTATGAAAACCACACGGATATCCTCCGCCAGGGATAGCAGCAGTTTGATGTAGTTCTCCGATTCAACGCGGGTCTTCTTTCCCGTCAGGTCATTCACCTTTTTCAGTCCCCGGAGGATCGATGCCACCTCTTCACCGAAGACACCCCTGATCTCGTCGATCGAAGCGTCTCCCCTGTTCACTGGTCTGAACAGCAATACTGCACAGACAACCGCCTGCATCAGCCCGATCTCGTCGACCAATATTGTCGCCGTCTTCATGTCGAACAGCAGCCCCTGCAGCAAATCCTCCAGATTCTCGTCGGCTGAACGTTGCAAGGAGTTCTTCCAGATCTTCTTCAGCAGGCTGGTATGCTCCATGCTCCAGTTCTGACGGAACAGGACATAGAGTTTCCGGTGCAATAAAATATAGTCATCTTTCATTCTGTCACCAATCTTCCGGTTCACAATGTAAAATTACAATTTTCCGAGAAAAAATGATGAATTTGTCGCCAAAGTTGTTGACCTTTCCCGATTAACGGTTTATTTAGTACATTTGTATTTCTAAAAATAAGCAGATGAAAAAATTATCAGTCGGCCTGCTGGCCCTGTTGCCAATATTTGGATTTGCACAGCGAAACAGTGAAACCGTCTCATTGAATGATGGTTGGTTCTTCTCGCAAACCGGCAAGAATAGCTGGTATGAAGCTCAGGTACCCGGTTCGGTGCAACAAGAGCTTGTCCGTCATCAAATTTTGCCCGACCCGTTCTACGGAACCAACGAAAAGCTGGTTCAATGGGTCGAGGATGAGAACTGGGACTTTAAAAAGAGTTTTACCGTCTCGTCAGAGCAACTGAGCTATGACGATGCCCTGATCTTCTTCGAGGGCTTGGATACACAAGCCGACGTATTTCTGAACGGAACCCGTATCCTCCGTTCGGAGAACATGTTTGTCGGCCATAAAATTTCGGTGAAGAGCATACTCAGGGAGGGAGAAAACAGCCTCTATATCCGTTTCTATTCACCTGTCCAGTCGCTTATGCCGGCACGGCTCACCGCAGGATACGACTACCCGGCCGGAAACGACCATCGCGAGGAGAAACTGAGCATCTACAACCGGAAAGCGCCCTATCAGTTCGGTTGGGACTGGGGCATCCGTATCGCACAGATGGGTATCTGGAAGCCGGTTTCACTGGTATTTTACGACAAGGTCCGCATCGACGATCTCTACGTGAAGCAACAATCAGTTACGGAAGAGAAGGCAACGATCGAAAATGTTGTCGACCTTATTTCTGTCGCCGACGGGGCTGTTTCAGCGACCGTTACGGTTGAATACGGTACGGCGGGTGAAACTGTAAAGTCGGTGTCGAAGGAGGTGATCCTCCATCCGGGGGGCAACACTGTTTCGATTGGATTGCAGATTCCACATCCCAGAAGGTGGATGCCGACCGGGTGGGGCGAGCAGCAC
>MTKW01020397.1_pt1 | contig 19361 bp, 21 predicted proteins | sample 1042761 | NCBI WGS metagenome assembly MTKW01 (sample SAMN06205366, study PRJNA360243) | anaerobic digester metagenome | biome: Wastewater treatment plant; feature: Anaerobic digester sludge; material: sludge; isolation source: anaerobic digester fed with sludge from wastewater treatment plant ... | reverse complement strand
AAGATAAAAAGGTGACAGGTATTGATCATTTACCTGCCACCCCAACATTTGACATAGAGCCAGTAATAGTCAGTTAATAGTTTTAGTATGAAGCTAGTAATAACCTTAAATCTTCTACTTTTTCCACGATAAAGGTAGGTTGTTGTGCTTCCAACTCTGCCAGTGTACCAAAGCCATACAATACTGACGCACAATCTATTCCACATTCCTTTGCACCAATACAATCATGCTCACGATCACCGATCATCAGCATTTGTTCCTTGTTCCGGTTCGGTAAGGCATCAATTATATATTGAATTATCTCGGCTTTTTTCATCCTAGTACCGTCTAGATTACTTCCGACTACCAGAGAAAAATACTTTTGCAGGTCAAAATGCTCTAGAATCCTTTCGGTAAATACTGTCGGTTTTGAAGTAGCTATGACTAATTCCTTACCTTCTTTTTGTAGACTATCAAGCAACTCGGGAATACCCTCATAGACCTTATTCTCAAAGATACCTTTATCAGCAAAATACTCCCGATAATATTTGACGGCATCTAGAGCCTGTTCTTTGCTTAACTCAGCAAACTGCATAAATGAATCAATTAAGGGTGGACCAATGTATTTGATTAGCTGATTCGGTTCCTCATGAAGTCCGAATTTAGCTAGAGCATAACGGACAGAATTAGTAATTCCTTCAGCCGAATCTGTCAAAGTCCCGTCCAGATCAAATAACAAAGTATTATATTCTTTGTTATTAATATAGCTAAAACGAGGAATTTCCTTTTCACCTATCGGGACTGTTTCTTCGAATAGATCCGCAGGTCTTGCCCATAATTGGCCTTCCCCGTAAAGCTCCTTATATAAGACAAGCTCCTCTAAGGTTTCGCTGTGTCTAGCTATACCTAAGATTGCATAGTTGTTTCCTTTATAATGACGATAACGTCCAATTTTTATAGTCATAAATTTGATTTCTCCTTTTCCAGCAAAATTCGCGTTTTTCATACCAATTGTAACACAGATTTGCAAAATTATAAAAATTTACACAAAATTCAAAACGAAATGTGAAAAAGTTTCCTAAAAGTACAAAAAAGTACTATAATAGTAGTATAAAGATAATTTGAGGAGGGGTCCTTGTGCAAATTACAGATGTATCCCAAAACAGAACTATGGCTGCCTTCGATATGCTAGTTCCTCTAATCAATACGATACTGGAAGAAAAAGGGCTTATCGTCTTTAATAACTGGGAGAAATGCATCAAGGTCTATCAGGGAGAATACGTGGATCTTGGTGTTACCGTTGGCTCCCCGGTATTAGAAAAATCCGTGGCTTATAAATCGATGGCTACAGATCAAGTATATACTGGAAGTGTTCCTAAAGAACTACATGGATACCCGTTTAGAGTATACGCTTTCCCTGTCAAAGACGATGATGGAGAAGTTGTTGGGAATATCACTATCTGTAAGAGTCTGCGCAAGCAGGAACGGATTAAGGAACTTTCAGTTAATATAGCCAGTGATTTGTCCCAAATCTCTTCGGCTATTATGCAGATCTCTACAGGTATGCAAGAAGTAGCTGCTGTAAACTCTAATGTCTGTAATCAAGTGCAGGAAACGAATGAACAGATGAAGAGTACGGATGAGATTTTGACCTTGTTAAGAGATATTGCTTCAAAAACCAATCTCCTTGGCATTAATGCAGCGATTGAGGCAGCTCACGCCGGTGAACATGGTCGCGGCTTTGGCGTAGTAGCTCAAGAAATTCGCCAGTTATCCACTACAACCAAAGAACAGATTGAGGAAATAAAGAACATCTTAGATAAAATCCAAGAATCCTTTGATGAAATTAATGGGAAGATTACTTGCAATAATTCTGTCTTCCAAGAACAAGCAGCTTCAACAGAAGAGATAACAGCTTCGGTTCATGCCTTAAACGCTATAGCTAATACCCTAGAAGAACTATCTAAACAATTTTAGATCAACTGCAACTCAAAAGCCGCTGGGAAACCCTCCCGGCGGCTCTTTTCATCCCTTAACTTTTTGTCAAAAAGAGAATAACCTTCATCTTTAAAATAGAATTACTTCCCGGTAGATATTAACATTCATCAATAAACCTAAAGCAATCATATTGGCTAACAAGGCACTGCCTCCGTAACTTACAAAGGGTAACGGTATTCCGGTAATAGGCATAATTCCAATAGCCATACCAACATTCTGGAAGATATGAAAAGCAAACATTGACACAATACCAATAGCAACTAAGGAACCATAGGTATCCTTTGCCTGTCTGGCCGTTTTAATACCTCTATATAGAAGGATGAAAAAGAGAATTAATAAAGAAGCCGCTCCGACAAAACCAAATTCTTCAGCCCCAACGCTAAAGATAAAATCAGTCCATTGCTCAGGTAGAAAATTCCCGCTTGTCTGGGAACCCATATGCCAACCTTTACCTAATAATCCTCCTGAGCCAACAGCAATTTTAGATTGAATCACATTCCAACCCCAGTTTTTGGGGTCAATCATCGGATCGACAAATACAACTAAGCGCATTAGCTGGTATTCCTTTAAAGGAATCCACCAACCCCATTTGTAGTGCCCCACTATGGCTAGTACTACTGCTCCTACACCGCCGCCTAATAGTAGGCCTAGCTTAAATGGAGAGGCTCCAGCAGCTAAGAGCATTCCGAACATGATCGCAATATAAACCAGCCCAGTACCTAAATCAGGTTGTAGCATAATTAACCCTAGAGGGATCCCCACATAGAGAAATACAGGTAACATCTGTCGATAAGTGTTAAGCTTACCCACTCGTGGAGTCAGAAATTGAGCCAGACTTATGATTAAGATAACCTTTGCCAACTCAGCTGGCTGAAAACGATAAGAACCAATAGGAATCCAGGCTTGGGCCCCTTTAGCCTCTTTACCGAAAACCAATACGGCTACAAGAAGTAGGATGTTGAGTAAATAAAAATATACAGCATACTTGGCAAATCTACTGTAATCTATCAATAGTACAACAATAAACGCACAGACGCCAGCAGCTAACAGCACGGCTTGTTTGAGAAGATAATTCGTACCATACTTTACACTAGCATTCTGTGTAGCGCTATCTAAAACAAAGAAACTCATCACAAGGATGAGCCCAACAGCAATAAGTGCAGGCCAATCAAGACTCCTCAGCAATTTGTAGATGCGCAAAGCCTTCCCCCCCCGAATAATTATATCGTAAATTTATTGTCTTTTGGAACCTTATTTTGTGGAAGGGACTTTTTATATACTTACAGACCTCTGGTGGAGGAAGTCAATCTTTTAAGTTTTAGTACAGGAATATTGGCTACCAAAGCCACAGAATGATCATCGGAGTTTAGGTTAACTTCTACATTCTGCCGATCAATTTCCATGTAATTGTTAATAACATCGATTAGATCCTCTTTTAAACTGTCTAATAATTGTGGTGAGACATTGCTCCTATCATGTACTAGAACGAGACGTAACCTCTCCTTAGCAATATTCTTACTGGAAGATTCCCTTGTACCCATAACTCTACCGAATAAATCCATCTTTATACCCCCCCAAAACAATAATTAATTATTAATATTAAAAATCTTCTTCAACTTACCTAAAATACCATCCCCTTCATCCATATTGATCAGGGGGACATCTTCACCGGTAATTCTTTTAGCAATATTTCGATAAGCCTGCCCTGCCATGGAATTCTTCTCTAAAGCAACAGGTTCACCCCGGTTAGTTGAAATTACAATCATTTCATCTTCAGGGACCACACCAAGGAGATCAACGGCCAAAATGTCAATCATATCATTGATATCCATCATGTCTCCGCGTTTTACCATTGATGGTCTAAGCCTGTTAATAACTAATTTGGGGTTTCTTAACTCGGCTGCCTCTAGTAAACCAATAATTCGGTCAGCATCTCTGACGGCAGATACTTCTGGGGTGGTAACAACTACGCCACGATCGGCTCCGGCTATAGCATTACGGAATCCTTGTTCAATACCGGCTGGACAGTCTAGCAGGACATAATCAAATTCCTCTCTTAATTGATTACAAAGCTCCTCAATCTGCTCTGGATTCACTGCTGATTTATCTTTAGTCTGGGCTGCCGGCAATAAAACAAGATTCTCAAACCTTTTATCCTTGATCAAGGCTTGTCTCAGGCGGCAATTTCCTGTAGCCACATCAACCAGATCGTAGACTATGCGGTTTTCTAACCCTAATACTACATCAAGATTTCTTAAGCCTATATCTGTATCGATTAGAACTACCTTATACCCCATAGCGGCTAACGCTGTTCCGATATTTGCTGTGGTTGTAGTTTTTCCAACGCCACCTTTACCTGAGGTTATTACAATTGTTTCACCCATTTTTACTCCCCCTAATGTTCATCTACTAAATGAAGTTTTCCTATATTTGTCTTCCTAAGCTGTCGAACCACGATCATTTCATCTTCAATTTCTGCAATTTCAGCTTCTTGTGGTTCTTCCTCAGGAGCCCGTGTAATATAGTGGGCAATTCTCAGTTGGGTTGGTTGCAGTCTTTGAGCCGCAACCCAGGCTTTTTGATTTCCTGTAATCCCAACATGAACAGTGCCTCTGAGATCTCCCCAAATTAGTGTAAAACCAGTTGTTTCGATTTCCGCACCGGGATTTACATCACCAAATAAAATCAGATTTCCGTCATATGTAATCTTTTGCCCCGATCGCAAGCCACGATCAACTACCAGGGTGGGCAAGGTACTACAGTCTCTGATTTTACTATAGTCCCTTTTTTGTTCAGTTTTTTCTGTTTTACCACTTCTGAGATTTTTAATAAAAATCTGATTGTCTTCTAACAGAGCCCAAAGTGCAGTAACTTCTTGGCTATTCAATAGTCGATTGCCGAGCTCCACAGTGACTTTGGCTCCTGCTAAAAAATCTCTTTCTTTGCCTTGAATACGATTTTTGAGGCTATTTAGCACCTCCGACCAAGCCGCTTGCTCATCACAAACAATGGTTAAACCATATTTGCTTCCTTTGATTGTAAATAAATCCTTGTCCATTATCGTAAAGTGCTTCCCCCTTGGCATCATAGCTAGTTAAGTTCTAACAAACTAGCATCATCTCTATGTTCGCTACTGTGCAAATAAATCCCTGCCGCTTACATGGAAAATCGCGGTGTTTTTTTCCTGATATTTTAGGGCTTTAGGGCTGTGGGCTCTCAGCCCTAAAATACTCTTCAAATAAAGCTTTGGCAACTAAGCCAATAGAACCTGAACCACTGTTACCATATTCAATAACCCCGGCAAAGGCTATCTCCGGATCATCGGCAGGAGCAAAAGCAATAAATAAGCCGTCAAAATCCTTGCTACCATAGCCTGTTCTTCCTGGCTGAGAGGTACCTGTCTTAGCACATACTTTAATATCAGCCGGTAAGTTTCTAAATAAGTGATAAGCCGTACCTCCTGGAGAAGCAACAGCTAACATTGCCTTTTGGGTTTCCTCAATAGTCTGTGGGGATACATCTGCAATACTCCGCAGCTCCGGCAGTACTTCTTTAACTACACTACCGTCTGCAGCAATAATTTTCTCTACGATATACGGCCTGTAGAGTTTTCCTCCGTTAGCTATTGTCGCCGTGTAATTAGCCATTTGGATTATACTGTATTCGTTATATCCTTGACCAATCCCAGTATTATATGAATCCCAGTCATGCCAAGTTGTATAATGAGCCAGTTCTTGTTTACGTTGCTGTTCCCAAGACCTTATTCTACTTTTTAGCTCGTTTTCTAATCTTCTCTTGGTAGAGTTATCTGGAGCTGCATCAATTTTCTCCTGATACTCCTTTTCAAGATTACTGATGGTTTTATCAATTCGGTCATTTATTCTGTCTCGACGTTTTTGGAATTCCTGCTTCTGCCATTCAAGACTCGGCAATATTCCCGTGCTTTCAAAAGGTATATCAATTCCGCTAGGTTTACCTAAACCAAACTCATTACCTACCTTGCCAATCATCTCTATGCCAGCGCGGCGAGCCATTTCTTGAAAATACACATTACAAGACTTGGCCATAGCCGTGTAATAGTTAACTTTGCCATGCACGCCTATACATTTAATGTAGGGCGCATGCCAATACCGTCCTGTACAATTCACATAATCCTTGGCTGGATCTACTCCTGCTTCTAAAGCAGCCATACCGGTAATTGGTTTAAATGTCGAGCCCGGCACGTAGCTACCCTGAATTACTCTATTGTTCATAGCGGGGGGCAAGTTCCTAAAATAGTAATCAGCTTGATCCTGATTAAGAGAATTACCGTTAAAATCATCTGGATTTAAAGTAGGCCTGCTGGTTGAAGCCAGAATTTTACCTGTCTTAACATCTAATAACACAGCAGCTCCAGCCTGGGCCTTAGGGAATTTCTCTTGAACCTGGAGTAGGGTTGCATCAAAAGCCTCCTCCATAACTTGTTGGAGTCTTAAGTCTAAAGTGAGAACTAGCTTATGCCCAGGAACAGACGGTATATTCAGAACCTCTCTAACAGGCCGGTTTGTGGCGGTGACCTCCATCTGCCGAAAACCGTTTTCACCCCGCAGATATTGTTCATAGCTCTTCTCTAAACCAATTTTACCAACCAGATCGCTCATTCCATAATCGGCATACTCAGGCAATTCCAATTCTTCTTTAATAGAATGAACATAACCTAGCAAATGACCGGCCAGGTTCCCATAAGGATAAGAACGTTGGGGCTGGACCTCTATACTTACGCCAATCAGTTCACTTTTTCTCTCTTCGATAGTAGTCACTAAATCGATAGGTATATCGCGTTTAACGGTAATCGGTTCATATAATCTATTTCGTTGAGCCCGAATAGCCTCTTGAATACTCTCCCTAGTAATCGTCGGTTCTTGCAAAATCTGTACTAAAATATCAATAACCTGCTCCCTCTCTTCAGCCTCAAGCTTATCCAAGGAAAGATAATCGAGGGATAGATTAAAAACCATTCTGTTCGTCACTAAAACGTTGCCGTTCCGATCTACCATTTCTCCACGACTGGCTGTATCAGGGATTTTTCTAATGATGTTAGTATCAGCTTGAAGTCGATATATCTCTGTCTCTATCAATTGCAGCCAGGCTAACCTGCCGATCAAAACCACAAAGATTAAGATGGTGACCCATGTATAGAGCCGTAAAGATTTTTCTATGACTGTTCTGCTCTTTTTATGTCCCATAAGTCACACCTCCCAACGAACTGCTAAGGCCCTTTCCGTGACCCTTGTCATAACTTGTTGAGGGAACATTCCTGGATTCTTTAGCAGGTGTGTCCCCTCTTTTAAATACTTTCGCTCTCCCTAATAAACCAAGAAAAAGTAGGAATATAAATAAAAGGTACCAAGCAAGTATTATATACGGCTAAGGGGATTGCCTTCCAAAGGAATAAATCCCATCCCCAGCTTAAGCCGACAATTTTCCCTACACATAAATAAATTAATTCGCTAAATAAAGTAGCTGTAACCATTGCCAAGATAGGCACTATAATATTCTCGCGGAAAGCCCGTTGAGCAAACCAACCAACGATTAATGAGGTAAGACCAACAGTTAAGGCCTTCATGCCTATAAACCGTCCCAGAAATAAATCTTCCATCAATCCCAGTATAAAGCCCATTAGAGCACCACGCTTCGGACCTTGGAAAATACTGTAGAGAACAGCCAATACCAAAATTAAATCTGGGGTCACACCCCCAACAGTCAAATAAGGAAGGATCGTTGATTGCAAGAGAAGACTAATTATGGCCAAAACGACCAATGCTAGTGCCATCATGGTAGTTCAACCTCCTCCATTGGTCCATCAGGAATATTCGTATCTGCCGGTATTACTCCTTCTTCTTCTGCCAACTCTGGGTTCTTGACCTGTAAAATTACCAGAACCTCCTCTAAGCGACCGAAATCCACATAGGGTTTAATTGTAGCGGTTTTCGTTAATCCGTTAGGATTAATCTCCACGTCCACCACATAACCAATCCGGATACCCTTTGGATATAAAACCCCTAATCCTGAAGTACTGATAATTTGCCCTAGAGAAATGTCCGCATCATGGGGCAGATGAATCATCTGTAAGCTATCTGTTCTATTATTACCTATGACAACTGCCGGCGTCCTATTTTCAGATACCTGAGCACCTACAGCTCCATCTCCATTAAGAATTAAGAGTACCTCTGCCGTATTATCAGAGACATTAATTATGGTTCCCACTAATCCTTTATGAGTAATTACCGGCATATTGATACTGAGACCGTCTTTTAACCCTTTATCAATAATGATGCTCCTATACCAATTACTTGGGTCACGGCCAATAACTCTGGCCATAGTTAATTCATAATTGTCTGCTTTTTCATTCCGATAATCTAGCAAATCACGCAACCGTTTATTCTCAAAATCCTTTTCCCGGAGCCGGTATATCTCTTCTTCTATAAGAGCTAGTTTTTGCATCAATTCTTCATTTTCTTGCCGCAAAGCTTTGTTGTCCTGGAAATAACCAATGAAATTGTTTAGGCCGTCTACAACAGAATCTAGCCCCTTTTGCAAAGGGGCCATTATCTCCCGGCTTATCGCAGAAACAGGAAAAAGGACGGAGTCTCCCCATCCTGTTATACTGATCATCTGTATAAGCCCAATTATGATTGCTAAAATCAAGATACCTGAAAGTATCCACTTCTTTTTGGTCACTACTGACCACCTATCCTATCCTATTCTTCGATTTGGAATGGTTAAACGCCTAAGAGTTTCAATATTCTCTAATGCCTTGCCCGCCCCTACAGCCACTGCATTAAGGGGTTCCTCAGCCAAATGTACAGGAATACCCGTTTCTCTGCTGATTAAAGTATCCATACCTTTTAGAAAAGCGCCGCCACCAGCAATAACAATACCACGATCCATAATATCAGAAGCCAACTCTGGTGGAGTTTTCTCCAAGCAAACCTTAATAGCCTCTAAAATAGAGTTGACCGGTTCCGCTAAGGCTTCTTGAATCTCAGCTGAATTAACCATAATCATTTTAGGTAATCCACTTATTAAATCCCTACCCCGCACCTGATAAGTCATGTTTTCCGGTTGGGTAACAGCAGAACCAATCGCTAACTTGATCTCCTCAGCTGTCCTTTCACCAATCATCAGATTATAACCTCTCTTGACAAAATTGACGATGGCCTCGTCCATTTCATCACCGCCGATTCTGATACTGCGACTGGTTACAATACCACCTAAAGAGATGATAGCTACGTCGGTTGTTCCTCCCCCAATATCTACAATCATATTTCCAGTAGGCTCATGAATAGGCAAACCTGCTCCTATAGCTGCAGCCATAGGTTCCTCAATAAGATAAGCTTCCTTGGCTCCAGCCTGCTGAGCCGCTTCCTTGACTGCACGTTCCTCTACGGTAGTAACACCTGCTGGAACACAGATCACTACCCGGGGCCTGTTTAGTGCTCCGATATTTTTTTCCAATGCTTTTTTGATAAAATACCTCAGCATAGTGTGAGTCACATCAAAATCTGCAATGACGCCGTCCTTCATAGGGCGAATAGCTACTATATTCCCCGGTGTACGACCAATCATCAATTTTGCTTCATCACCAACTGCCAACACTTCTCCTGTCTCTCGTTGAATAGCCACCACTGAAGGCTCAGTAATAACAATGCCTTTTCCTTTCGTATAAACTAAGGTGTTTGCTGTGCCTAAATCAATTCCCATATCCTTTGTGAACAACATTAGCGTAAGTGCCCCTTCCTATGTTAAGAATTATGTTAATAGTCTCTCCAAAAAATAGCCGTTTTCTCTCATACTTAAATAATTATTCTGACCAATTATTAAATGATCTACAATTTCTATCCCTAGAAGAGCACCAGCCTGATAAAGCCGTTTAGTCAGTTCCTGATCCTCTCGACTAGGCTGAGTGTCGCCACTAGGATGATTATGTACCAAGATCAATTTGGCAGCACTTCTTTTGATAGGTGCTTTGAATACTTCTCTAGGGTGCACTAAAGTAGCGTTCAAACAACCCACAGAGACTGTATCTATAGCCAAGACTTGATTCTTGGTGTTCAGATTAATAGCGCGAAAATATTCCCGATCCAAATAAGCCATTTCTCCTTTGACCAGTATAAAGGCATCTTGCGGTGTCCTAATTACCGGTCTGGAACTGATTTTTTGTCGCCCCAAACGGCGCCCCAGTTCTATAGCTGCTTTAAGTTGAGAAGCTTTAGCTAATCCTACACCTTTTTTTTCCTTTAATTCCTCTACGCTTAGATTTGTTAGAGCTATAAGGCCTCCTTCAGCTAGTATGTCACTGGCTAAATCCAGAGCTGACTTTTCCCTGGTTCCCGTGCCCAACAAGATGGCTAATAGCTCCTGTTCTGATAAACTTTCTGCTCCATGATTAAGTAGTTTTTCCCTTGGTCGAACCTCAATCGGATAATCTTTGAGAGTTGCTGTCAGCTTTTTCATGGTAATCCTCCCCTAAAATCGGGACACCGCAACTACGTAAAAGCTGCATGATTTTGACCAGCGGTAATCCAACTACATTAAAATAACAGCCCTGGATTCTTTCCACCAGTAAAGCACCTAACCCTTGAATGCCGTATGCACCGGCTTTATCCAGGGATTCACCACTTGCAACATAATTTATTATCTCTTTTTCCGTTAAGTGCCGAAAAGTAACCTGGGTAATCTCTACGGCAGTCTTAACCTGAGGAGTCTCCTCTTGATAATGGGCTACACAGACACCCGTCATAACTTGATGATTTGAGCCGGAAAGCTTTCTTAGCATAACTTGGGCCTCTTGTTTATCCTTAGGCTTGCCTAGGACCTCTCCAGAGTGCACAACTATTGTATCTGCCCCTAGAACAACATCTCCCTTTTCAGCCGGAACGGCCAAGGCCTTCTGTTGGGCTAATCTTTGCACCCATTCTGGCCAGGGGCTGAATGGTTGTCCCTCAGTTATGCAACTTGGCTCAACACGATATTTGATACCAATCTGCTGTAACAATTCAGCTCTTCGCGGTGAGGCTGAAGCCAAGATAATTTCCATCTCTCTTCATTCCTCTTTCTGTGGCTAAGTACGGAAATAAATTATTATTCCGACAATAAAGCCAATAATACTGGCAAGATTAAGCTTTAAGACTAAACCGAATGTAATGGAAAGCACCAGTAAATCTATCGTTATAGGTGATAAGCCTATTGCCGGAAAACCATAACCCAAAATTGGAAGAAGGTCTTGTAATAGGGTACCAACCAGACTTCCGATTAAACCGCAGATAATTAACAGTACCACCAGAAGCCAAGGATTACGAGCCGCTCTATAGCCTTTCAATTGTACTCCTCCTTTACTAGCTCACCCAACGATACCAGTCCACTAAATAAGGGGGTATTTGCTGGTGAGTGCCTTTCAGCTTCTATAAGTTTATCATTGACTAAATATCTTAACAAGCATATTAGATACTCATTGTTAGACATTTTTTGATGTTAAATTCTTCCCCTCTCTTTCTTGAATAAATTCCCTCAGCCAACTTAGGACTTTAGGATTATTCAGGGGTAGCTCAGCCATAAGCTCCCTTAGCTCCCGGGTATCAAGGGTATACTCTTTATCATACCCTTTGCGTTCCAAGCAAAAATCCACCTCTGGTGAACCTGCAACCAAGGCAACCATAGTAGCGGCTAAATCCCCTAGGGGCGGACGATCTATATGACTTAGACCGAGTACTGCTTTAACGGTAGTACCGTGATTTTGTTGGGATTGCAAAAATAAATCACCACCGGTAGCCTGACAGTTGGCCTTGAGTAAAGATAAACCCATGCCAACCTTCCGAGTAGTTCTGGTAGTGTAAAAAGGGTCCAGAGCTTTTACCAGTTCCTCTTCAGACATACCACGACCATTATCACGGATTTCCATGACAAATTGATCTTGAGGCTTGTCCTCAATTATTTCAATTTCAATAAAATCGGCCCCCGCCTCTATAGAATTTTGCACGATATCCAATAAATGTAAAGACAACTCTCGCATAGCGACCTACCTATTTAGCCTTATTTGTCTACCATCTTGCCCCAGCATTGCTTTGCGTATTTCACTCAAGCTTAATTCTGTCATTCTGGCAAAACACTGAGGAGGACGGATATCCGCCAAATAATGGGCATCAGATGAAGTTATATAGGAAAAGCCCCTTTCTTTAATGGCTTCCAGCAAGTCTTGATCACGTGCCAAATGAGGAGTAAGTTCAACACCGTCCAGCTCCAAATCTGCTGGTATTGCCCCTAGATAACCCCATAGGCTGAAGGCTTGTCTGTCCAAGTGCGCTGCTAGACAAAGCCCGCCTATTCGGTGTACTTGTCGGACAGCTTCTTCTATAGTAAGGGTAGTTCCTACCAATAATAGTTGTTCCAGTTCTCCTATCTTTTTTCCTTCTTTATCGACCAACCATTGTTCGCCAATACTTTGTCGATTGTTACGTAGGGGCGGGAGCTTTTGATAAACCAGTTCCTGCATCTGCATTAGGCAGGATATATCCTCAAACAGACACACTAAATGAATGTCTTCCGCTGTCTGTAATTCCATCCCTGGAAAAACCTTGACCCCCAACTCCTGGCCTTTCTCAATAAAAGACTGGGCATTGGCTCCGGAATTATGATCCGTAATAGCCAACGCCTCCAACCCTAACTCCTTGGCTCGTCCAATTACAGCAGGGGGCAACATTTCCTCACTGCAACAAGGAGATAGAACGCTATGAATATGTAAATCTAAACTCCATTCTTTCATGATTCCTCACTACCAATACCCTGTAGAGCTAAATTGTGGGCTAACCGATATGCTGAATCAGGCCAACTAAAAAGAGGGACCCCCTCCGACCGAGCCCGTTCTAGAGTATCAGCTTGAGGTTGATGCCCTTCCACAATTACTATGCCAGCCAAATTAAGCAAAACAGCTACCGCCACAATATTACTGTGTGTCTGAGCCGTCAGCCATAAATCATCAGCTTGAGCGTGGGACATTACATTACTCAATAAATCGCCGATATAACAGCCATTAACCTCTTTATCCAAAGATACATGATTACCGTCAAGTTGTTTTAGGCCAAGGCTACGGCTGATTTCCTGTAGCTTCACCTTTCAGCCCTCCTACCCATTATCTTCTCTTCACGCAAGGTTTCTTATCAATTTAAGCCATTAGAGTACAACAAACCACAAGCTTCATACATTGTCTTATCCGTAGAAAATAAAGGGATCTGCCTTTCTTCTGCTAAGGCAATCATCTCACTGCTTGGTGCTTTATCCCGAACAAATACTATCGCCACCAAATCCAGCATTTCAGCCGTTCTAATAACTTGAGGATGAATTAAGCCTGTCAGAAGCAATGAATTGGCTTTGGTAAAAGCTAAGACATCACTAAGTAAATCAGCTCCGCAACAGGAGTTGATTTCCTTATGATCAAGTTCAATATTCGTATGACACCGGGCCTTAAGTAACTGTTGCATTTCTAGTAGTTTCATGGCATTCTCCTCCGCTGACATATACTACAATGCTATTACAAGCTGTTCTAACTATGACCCATTTAGAGCCATATTATAAGTCAACAGCTCTAGATTTACTGCCAAATCAACGTTGCGAACTTCAACATGATCAGGTGTTTTAATTACGCAGGGAGCAAAGTTTAGGATACCTTTGATACCCGAATCTACCAAGAGATCCACAGTATCTTGGGCAGAATCTGCCGGTACTGCGATAATACCGATTTGAACATCCTCTTCTTGAACATAATCAGCTAGACGGGATATGGGATAGATAGGCACTCCTCCTATAGTAAGCCCTATCTTGTTAATATCATTGTCAAAAACAGCTAAAACATTGAATCCACGCTCTTGAAAACCTTTATATTGCCCTAAAGCTGATCCTAGATTTCCTGCGCCCACAATTACTGCATTCCAGTTCTTAGTAAGACCTAAAATCTTAACTATCTGTTGATTGAGATCTTTGACATTATAGCCAACCCCTCGGGTTCCGAATTCACCAAAATAGGCTAAATCCTTGCGAACCTGGGCGGAAGAACCATTGACACTTTGGGCAATTTGACCAGAAGACACAGTTATTACACCATTTTTTTCTAATTGGTGAAGATAGCGAGAATAAACTGAGAGCCTAATTATCGTGGCTTCAGGTATTTTTGCACTCTTCATTATCTTCCCCTCCTCTTGTGAAAATTATAACATATAGAAATGTTTAGTAGTACATAAATTATTGTAGTTAATTTGTTAACTTGATAAATGATTGGTATTCCTCAATAACAGCTAAGGTATGCTGATGACTAATCAGAAGTTGTCTATCATTCCACTCAGTTTCTAACTCTTTGACACTAGATGCCCATTTGGATAGTGCCTCCACTAAGCTAATAAAATAATCAACTTGCTGTGGATCTCCTTCTTGTAAGAGACCAACAATCTCTTGTCCCTCTGCAGTTAAAATAACAATGTCTTCAGCTAATTCTAAAAATTTAGGCTTTATTAGTACAAAATGGCTTAAAGTGCAATCAATTTCGCCATTTAACAAAACTGCCTTTTCCAGAGCCAAGCTAACTTGGCCTAGAAAAGGAGCTATTCTTTCTCTGGCCAAAACATTTTCTTCCGGGAACTTGTAGGCCAAGGAATTAATTTCTTTCTCTATAATCCGGGCCTTCTGACCATCAACTGTGATAGCCTGTGCCAAAGGACTCAGTTTCTCCGCCTGATTCAAAAAGCCCAGTTGAACCCGATAAGGAGCAGTTCCGGTAATTACCACAGGTATTCCCTGTTCAGCCAAGATATTGCCTACCTTAACTGCTTTTTCCCTTTCCTCGTAACTGGCTACCTCAACTGTGTAATACTTAATAACATTCAGCCTCAATACATTAACCTTTCCCTTCGTAACAGGGGTGGGGATAGTTGAACCTGAATGAGAATCTAGATTTTCCAAGTAGAGATTACCCAGAACCTGTCCAAAGGTTAGGGAAAATGTCAGAATCAGAAGCAGTGTTATCACCAGGGATAAAAACCTTCTTGTCGGATTTCGTCGGTATCTCATGCCGGTCCCCCCAAGCCTATCCTGCTGCACACAATAGATTATTATCAACTAGATTGTATGCAATTAGGCTTGTCTTTTAGAACCTAGCACTGGAACATTTGGCGGATCTGACCAATCAAGTATAGAGAGCCTGTTACAAGAATTAAGTCTGTAGAGCTTGCCAAGTCTAAAGCTTTTTGTACTGCCTCCGTAGGTTCATTTAGCAAAAGAATAACCTTAGCCTGTTGCTGAAAATATTCGGTTAACAAGTCCCAGTTCTCGGCTCTAGCCGAAAAAGGTCGAGTAACGATGACCATATCAGTATAGGGTTCCAAGAGACTTACTGCTGATTGGTCCTTGTCATCTAGCATTCCGATGATCAATATTACTCTACTATACCTGGATCTGCTCCGCAAAAGCCAAGAGGCTAAAGCTTCTAAGCCTGCTGGGTTATGTGCCCCATCTATATAGAGATCAGGGCTGTCATTTAGCTTTTCCAATCTGCCAGGCCAACTAACAGATGACAATCCTTTCTTTAAAGCGTCTTCCGTTATCCTAAAAACTCCGGTATTCAGAACATCTACAGCCAAAACGGCTGTAGCAGCATTGACTAACTGATGCTCCCCCTGCAAAGGCAAGAACAAGTTCCCCACACTATCTAGTTTAAGATATTGTCCTTCCGGGGTCACCTCTATTAAGCTCCAGCTACTTTCTGCATAAACTTCATAGAGAGGAGCTTTTTTTCTTGTGGCTACTTGCCTTATCGTTTCCAGTGCATCCGGATCTGTACTGGCAGTGATCACAGGACATCCTTCTTTAACTATGCCACTTTTCTTCTCAGCAATGTCTTGTACGGTATCACCTAAGTAAGCACAGTGGTCCAAACTAACATTAGTAATGATAGACAACAGCGGCTTACTGATGACATTGGTAGAATCTATATCACCGCCTAAGCCTACCTCCAACAACAGTACATCAACCTTCTCCCTGGCAAAATAGAGAAAAGCCATGGCTGTCAATACTTCAAATTCTGTAGGAGCTTCACCGATTTCCTGCCTGACCTTTTCGTAATACTCGAGAACTTCAGCCAAATAACGGGCAAATTCCACTTCTGCAATTGGCAGACCATTTATGGTGTATCGCTCTACATAAGACACCAGATGGGGTGAGGTAAAAGCCCCCACCCTGTAACCTGCTGTCTGCAATATTGAAGCTAGCATGGATACTACCGAACCTTTACCGTTAGTACCACCTATATGGATACAGCGTATCTTCTCTTGGGGGTTCCCCAGATAGGCTAACAAGCTGGTGATTCTCTCCAACCCAAGATTTATCCCGAACTTAGTGAGACCTTGTAGCTCTGATATTGCTTCATGATAGTTCATAACCCTCATTTTAGGGAAGATATCCTTTCTAATACTGCCACCTTTTTCGTCTCATAATCAACAAGCTTTTCCTTTTCTTTGGCGACTACCTCCTGAGGAGCTTTGGAGATAAAGCCTTCATTACTAAGCTTACCGTTTAATCTGCTGATTTCTTTCTCCAAGCTAGCCAGTTCCTTCTCTAATCTAGCAATCTCTTTCTCTAAATCAACCAAGCCTTTTAAGGGTAGATAGACCTCTACTCCGCTGACAATTGCCGTTACGGCTTGTTCTGGTTTCGTGGCCTCTGTTAGCTTAACGGTTAACTGCTCTATGGAGCCTAGGTTAGCAATGTATTTTTGCCCCTTCTGCAGAATATCTACTGTTTCTTGATCTTGAGCCAAGAGAATTGCCTCTGCTTTTTTTCCTGGTGGCACATTCATTTCACTGCGCAGGTTACGAATAGCCTTAATTACATCACTTATAGTATTCATTTCTCGTTCTGCTTCCTCATCAATCAAGGATTCTTCTCCGGAATTCCAGGCTGATCTCATGATGGTTTCCCCTTGATGAGGCAGGTGCTGCCAGATTTCTTCCGTAATAAAGGGCATAAAGGGGTGTAATAACTCCATAGTCTGCCGCAAAGTAGTTGCCAACACAAATTGAGCTGTCTTGCGGCTAATAGCCGACTCTTTGCCGTACAAGCGTGGTTTAACCATCTCAATATACCAGTCACAGAATTCATTCCAAATGAACTCGTAGATCACTCTGGCCGCTTCCCCTAAATCGTATCGTTCAAGATTTCTGGTTACTTCCCGGGCAGCCTGCTGGTAACGGCTGATAATCCAGCGATCAGCTAATTCATATTCTGGGCTAAACTCCTCATCCTTATAATCTTCTAAATTCATTAAGGCAAAGCGAGAAGCGTTCCAAATCTTATTAGCAAAATTCCTAGTAGCATCTAGCCGCTCATTCTGGAAACGCAAATCATTTCCAGGGGTATTGCCGGTTATCAACATAAAGCGTAGGGTATCAGCTCCATATTGATCAATAACTTCAATTGGATCGATACCGTTACCTAGTGATTTACTCATTTTCCGGCCTTGGTTATCTAAGACCAGACCATGGATAAAGACCTCCTGAAATGGTACTTCCTGCATGAACTCCAGGCCCATAAAGATCATGCGCGCTACCCAGAAAAAGATGATATCTCGCCCAGTTACTAGCACAGAAGTTGGATAATAGTCTTTAAGATCCTGAGTATCTTCGGGCCAGCCTAAAGTAGAAAAGGGCCACAAACCAGAGCTGAACCAAGTGTCCAGCACATCAGGATCCTGTTCTAGCTTGCTACTACCACACTTGGGACAAGTCGTAAGTGTCTCTTTCTGGCAGATAATCTCCCCACAATCCTGACAATACCAAACAGGAATTCGGTGTCCCCACCAAAGTTGACGACTGATACACCAGTCTCTAATATTCTCTAACCAGCTTAAATATATCTTCGTAAATCTCTGGGGTACAAAGCGAATCCTACCCTCCTGGACAGCCTGAATAGCCGGTTCAGCCAAAGGCTTCATCTTCACGAACCATTGCTTAGATACTAGAGGTTCGATGATTGTATCACAGCGATAACAATGACCTACTGCATTTTCATGTTCTTCTACCTTCTCTAATAACCCTTGAGCGTCTAAATCTTGAACAATTTGTTTTCTAGCTTCTTCCCGGCTTAAGCCATGATAATGCCCAGCATTTTCATTCATAAAGCCTTTACGATCTATTACAGCAATCTGTTCTAGATTGTGTCTTAAGCCTATCTCAAAGTCATTAGGATCGTGAGAGGGAGTAATTTTCACAGCCCCACTACCGAATTCCCGATCCACATATTCATCAGCAATAATCGGGATAGGCCGCTCCATCAAAGGTAACTTTACCTTTTGACCAATTAGGTGCTTATACCGCTCATCTTCCGGGTGAACTGCCACAGCCGTATCACCCAACATAGTTTCCGGCCGAGTCGTGGCAACTATAATATACTCCCCAGTGCCTTGGTCATCTCCTTGACCAATAATAGGATAGCGGAGATGCCAGATGTTGCCCTTTCTAGGCTCGTGCTCTACCTCAATATCAGAGATGGTAGTCTGACATTTGGGGCACCAGTTGATGATGTAATTCCCCTGATAGATCAAACCTTTTTCATATAAGCGGACAAAAACCTCCTGGACAGCCTTCGAACAACCTTCGTCCATGGTAAAGCGTTCCCGAGACCAATCGCAGGAAGTGCCTAATCTACGGAGCTGTTGAGTAATCCTGTTACCGTATTTTCTTTTCCATTCCCAGGTTCTCTCCACAAAAGCCTCTCGGCCTAAATCGTGTTTGCTTAAGCCTTCCTGGGCTAATTGTTCTTCTACTTTAGCCTGGGTAGCTATCCCGGCATGATCAGTACCAGGCAGCCAGAGAGTGTCATCACCCATCATTCTATGCCAGCGAGTCAGAATATCTTGTAAAGTATTATCCAAGGCATGACCTAGATGCAAGGAACCTGTAACATTCGGCGGCGGCATGACGATAGAAAAGGGTTTACCCCCTTCTCTTTTTTGGGGCTGAAAATAACCGTTCTTTTCCCATACTTGATACCACTTGCCCTCTACATCATGAGGGTTATAGGTCGTGGATAGTTGTTGTTCTCCCATTTTTTAAAATACCTCCTTAGCTTTTTCGGAGAAAATTAAAAGCCTCTCCTGTCCAAAAAAGGACGGAAAGGCTCTATTTTCCGTGGTACCACCTTAATTCCTTTTAGCATAGCTAAAAGGCTCTCTTAATCTGCTTTAACGGACAGTACCGGCGGAATCTACTCCTTTCAATCCCGCACCTTAAGGGTGACCCAAAACTAAACTAGCCTTAGTGAGCCTCGCAGCCTCAGAGCCCACCTCTCTTCAAGGTTTTTAGCTT
>MTKW01004998.1_pt1 | contig 19391 bp, 17 predicted proteins | sample 1042761 | NCBI WGS metagenome assembly MTKW01 (sample SAMN06205366, study PRJNA360243) | anaerobic digester metagenome | biome: Wastewater treatment plant; feature: Anaerobic digester sludge; material: sludge; isolation source: anaerobic digester fed with sludge from wastewater treatment plant ... | reverse complement strand
AATAGTGCATCATGCACGATGCACGATGTTACATATATATTACACTTTTAGCTCTTTTGTGTCAACACTTTTGCGTAGTACATCATTAATTTAAATTATCACATTATTCTCAATTAGGAATATTATTTCCAATAAAAAATAAAGGACATTCGTATAATTGAATATCCTTTATTCTTAAATAGATTTTTTATTAGATTTTATAAATCCATCGAACTAAAATCTTTATTAAAATGTAAATCTAAATAGTAAATAGTTTTCTCAAAATCTCCGTTTTTAACCGATTCTAATATATTGTAATGCTCTTTATAATGGATGTCTCTAAATTCCTTTTTATTGTAAATAGAACATAGTACCAATTTATTGGCCAAATCATTAAAGATATTTATTAAGTATTGGTTCTCCGATGACTCGACGATTTTTCTGTCAAAGTTTATCGAAACTCCAATATAATCACAATTAAACTCACATTTACTCTCATATAATTCCTTGTGTTTTTCAAAAGCTTCACTTAGTTGTTCTATCAGTTTTTCTATTTTGTTTTTCTTTACACATATCTGCACTGCTGCCACTAATTGTGCATGTACTGCTTCATTTAACTCAATCAATTCTTTTTCACTGAGTGTTATAATATTGTACTTGGTATTTTCAGTAACACGTACTAAACCTTCTGCTTCCAGTCTTACCAGGGCTTCTCTTATGGGTGTATTGCTTATTCCAAATTCCTCGGAAATCTTTGCAATAGTTATCTGTTCACCCAATTTATACTCCCTTTGCAGAATTCTATTCTTTATCGTTTCATATACCTGATCTTTGATTGAGACCTTTTTTATCATTCAATTCACTCCATTATATCTATCTAGATTTAATAAGAATTCAGTGTTCAAATTTATGCTTAATTTATAATCTATTGTATTTTATCTATATCAATAGATATTATAGCATAAAAATGAAAATATTTTAAAAACTGATATTGCTAAAGTTCAGTATTACTCTTTAGGAACAGCCGTCCTTATCATTTCCTCTACAGTTTCCAATTTATAACCATCGAGAGGATTTTGCCCGACGATGACTCCTATCATATAGACATTGCATTTGGATGTCGCTTTATCCCCAAGGTATACCATATGCTCCCATACACCGATGTCGTTTTCTCCGACTTTTTCTTTATAAAAAGCCAGGGCGACTTTGTGTCCACCCATTTCTGTCTCATTAAAATCGGCGGAACCATATTCTTTTGTTACTTCGTCTTTTTGAATCTGTTTAAGTGATTCAAAGTCCGTTACACCATCAACATATACTCCGAGAAAACTAATGCCTACATAATTATTTTTATAAACCTCCTCAGCAAAATATACCCCTGATTTGTCTACTAATTCGTGCTCTTCAGGACACATGACAGTTACATTATCCAGCTCAACCGGTACCATTTTCACATCTTCTTTTGCTTCTGTCTCATCTATCTCTTTATTCTCGTCCACATTATCCTTATCTTCGGTTTTATTCTCCTGCTCGGCTACATCCACACTTGTCTCTTCTTTGACTTTTTTGTCTCCTCCACAGCCGGTTGCAATAAATAATAAGCAGAGTAGTATAATCGCTTTTTTCATATTCTCAGCTCCTTTTAAAATGATGGTCTACATGTATTTAAGTTTCGAATACCTATTGTTTTTAATCTTCTGCTTTAAATATATTCTATCACTTTATTCCGATTATGTCTTGAAGTATAAATAAAGTCCGGGAGTTCCCGGACCTTTTAGTAAAATATATCTATTGTCATCTCAGTAAACTGAAAGTCCATTCCTCCAAAACTATCTACTTCTGCAGCCATATAAGACTTGATTATTATTAAATAGTTTTCGCCTTCATAACTATAGACTTTCACATCATCTCCGTTCAGATTTACCTCTTCAAATATATTGTATTCTTCGGTTTTGTTCGTGTCAGTAGATTTTACTACAATTATTCTTCCCGAGTCAGCTAACTGAATCTGAAGGTTTTCCAGTGTTTTTTTAGTGCTGCTATTATAGAACTTAACATTTCTACTTAATTTATTATACTTGGATATATCAAAGCTGCTTTCTATATCATTGCCGAAGTAATAGGCATTTTTATATACCTTATCCTCGCCTTGATTTAAGGGTGGGATAAGTGAATTATTCCCACGTTTAAACCTGTTATATGAGTTTTCTATCTTGCTAGTCATTGCATTTATATTTTTGTAATTATTTACAAATTTATATCCAAAAAGCGGAGATATAAGAAGCAGGGCAATTATAAAGACAAGTGCAGATAGTTTTCTATCGCTTTTTCCATGATCCCTTAAATTATTTAGTAACCATCCGGCTATCAACAAGTTGATAATTATTATATAATACTTTAATACACCCGGTTTATCAAACTTATAAATTGCATAGAAAACCAGTGAAATGGCCATACATATCGCCAATATCTTTCGAATTCTAAGATCCGTTTCTGCAATTTCCGATAGCACATAGATCAGCATAATGAATCCAAAGTATAGATAATAGGCATCTAAAAGTCCCATATTTATAGGTGATACCATCTGTCTTATAATCACCGTTATTGTCAATACAATGGTTATGATGCTTAGTATGGGCAAGATCTTACCGACTATAACTTTGAAAAATCCCGAATGCTTTATTTCCTGTTTTTGATCTACATACATTAAAACCAACATCCCGAGAATTGAGGCAATGGCATTTGATAATCTAAACGGCCATGAAGTATAGACGATTTTTGCATCCAATAGACTGTTTAGCAGTGTAACTATAAGGTATATACTAAGATAGACTATCCCGAAATATACTGCTGCTATCAGTATCCTTACTATTCTCTCCTTAAGTCTTTCCACATAATTCTCATAGCTTACATACTCCAAGACTGTATAGATTGTCCACAGGATGGAGATATAAAAAATGGCATCGACGAGATATCTGTATTCTATAAATAGATATCCGGCGTATAAGAGGATTATGGTTACATAAACAGCACTTATCACTAATGTACTTAGTTTTTTCTTATTGTATAAAAATATAGCCCCTGTCGCCAGCAATATATTTAAGAGTGCTCCACTTGGTATCTTTGAGTAGAATAATTGAGTAATAAAGAGCATCCCAAGGAGAATATACGAAGGTATATTCTCTTTATTGAAGATGCTCTGTTTTAATTGCTTAAAATTGACTATCATCTATTTTATCCAAATAGGACTTAACTGTATTTACAGCAAGTTCTATGGTCCTTTCTTCAAATGGGTTAGGAAGACCCGTTGATTCTACGAGCTCTAAGAAAGACTTAGATCCTCCGAGTTTACATAGATCTAAATAGTTTTTAAATGCACCGTCATAATCTTCTTTTAACATCCTCAAGTATCCAATAGCACAAATCTGTGCCAATGTATAGTCGATATAGTAGAAAGGACTTAAAAACACATGGTTTTGTCTAAAGAAGAATCCACCTGCTTCTAGGAACTCATTGTCTTCATAATCCCTATGAGGAAGATATTTACGCTCTAGTTCTCTGAATTTAGTTCTCCTCATTTCTGGAGTATCATCTACATTTTCGTATACATAATGTTGAAACTCGTCAATTAATGCACCATAGGGGATAAATTCCATAGTTCCAGCTAAATGAGAGTACTTGTATTTTTCTGTATCTTCATTGAAAAACCTTTCCATATATGGCATTGTAAAGAACTCCATGCTCATTGAATGAATCTCACATGCTTCGTATGTTGGGAAAATGTATAATGATAGCGGAAGATTTCTTGCCAAATAAACCTGCAATGCATGACCTGCTTCATGAGTTAGAACAACTACATCATGTGCAGTACCATTCATATTCGCAAAAATAAACTGGGCTTTATATTCTGTAAGCGGGGTACAATATCCTCCCGACATCTTTCCATCTCTGCTTACAAGATCAAATAGCTCATACTCTTCCATGAAATCAAAAAACTCTTTAGTCTCCGGACTCATTTCCGAATACATCTCTTTAGCCCTTTGAATTAACCATTCAGGCTCTCCCTTTGGTGTAGGATTTCCCGATTCAAACTTGTATGCTTCATCATAATATTTTAATTTATCCAGTCCCAGTCTTTGTCTTTGTCTTTCGTAAATCGAACTTGCATAAGGTACTACATGCTTTACTATAGCATCTCTATAGACCTCAACATCTGCTGGTCCATAATCGCTTCTGTTCATATTCAGATAACCCAGTTCTATATGATTTTTAAAACCGAGCTTTTTAGCCATCCTATGTCTAATCTTAACTAATCTGTCAAAGATATCGTCAAATTTATCCATATTTTCCTTAAAGAAACCATAGTAGGCTTCTGAAGCACTCTTTCTTTTTTCTCTATCCGCTACCTGCATTTTGGGTATTAATCTCGAAAGAGTATAAATTTCTCCTTCGTACTCAATCTGTGCAGACCCTATTAGTTCAGAGTACTCATTTGAAGTTTTATTTTCCTCCACCAAATCTTCAACTATGGACGGATCAAAAGATTTTTTCTGCATTTCAAGCAGTTTTAGTGCTTGTTTGAAAAATTCTGCTTCCAAATCATCTCTATATTTTGATTCTAGGACTTCATTTTGAAATGCTGTCATAGCCTCTATAAATAGTGGCGAACTTTCGTTGTAAAAATCAGTTTCCATTTTGTAGAATTCATCAGCAGTATTCATTGTAAATCTGATTTGACATATGGTATTGGCAGTATAGTATTTCCTGGCTACACGGTCTGATTCATAGATTAATTCTATTTGCCTTTTTGCATCAGCTTTTGGGAATTCTTCTTTCAATTCACCAATGCTGTTTATCAGCACCTCAACATCCGGTCTTTTGTACTCAATCTCATGAAACTTCTTCATTCTCTCACTCTATTCCCTATAATTAGGAATTCCTTTCTTAAATATTATATTTTTATTGGTTTAAAATCTTTTAAAAGATTTTTTTACTTGTTAGCTCGGATTTAGCTTATATTTTGAAATCCGAGGAAACGCTTTAGGTATAGTTTTCTTCGAAAACTTTCATCTTTCTTGTTATACCCACTTTTTTTGGTCATTAATTATATTTCTTGGGTTATTTTTGAATATTGAAGTGATCTAGGTACAGGTCATAAAACTGTTCGCCTATTTTTCTCATTTCTCCTGTAATTACTCTTATTCCGAGTTCTGATTTCATCCAGTGATCTTTTGATGCAACTTCTATATATGCGGGTGCTATTAGGATTTCAGAGTCGGGAAAGACCATGTCAAAATACATAAAGCTTCTTCTCGCATGATAATCTTTTACACATAAAATAATCCTATCGTGTTTAATGCCCTCTTTTAAGAGCATTTCCTTAGATCTCAGTGCATTTTGATAGGTATATGTTGCAGTATCTTCTTTTAGGATTGCGCTTTCAGGAACACCATTTAACTGCAAACCATGTTTCATAAACTCATACTCTGTTTTAAAGTCCTTTTTATATTCATCTCTTCTTATCTTTTCCCATTCGAATCTACCCACATCTTTGCTAAATGCTCCCGATGCAAGGATGTACGGTGCAAATCCATCTTTGTATATGCTCGATGCTAGCTCAATCGTCTCAATGGACCTACTACCGGGAAGCATTATCAAATCAGAAGCTTCAAGTTCATTTTCCATAAAAATAAAATCCGTCAGTTCTTTAATATTTCTCATTTATCCCCCTTATCTTTTTTACTTTTTCTCTATTCAAAACTATTTATCTTACAATTAAACGCATATTCACTCAATACATTTCATACCCGGAATTGTAAGTTTAAACATCCGGATTATTTCATTAAAAAACACTAAATTTATCGCCATTTTCTTCAGTTCACTTGCCAATCTCATTTCTCATTTAATACTCTACTGTGATATAATCAGCTTGAGGTGATAATAATGAAATTAGGTATTATAGGTTTTGGTCATTTAGCAAGTGCATTTGCAGAAGGAGTGCTTAAATCAAAACATCTTAAAAGCGAGCAGATTATGATAACATCACTTACAGATAAGACAAAAGAAGATGCCCTACAAAAATTCGGGATTGCATCTTATTCTACAAACTTCGAACTTGCTACTAATAGTGATTATATCATTATATCAGTTAAACCGCATTTATATGCCGATATTATAAATGAAATCAAGGATTCTATTAAGCCAAATACGATTATACTAAGCTTTATGGCGGGTACCAAATTGAGTCAATTAGAAGAATTGCTTCCGGAAAACTCAAAACTTGCGCGCGTTATGCCAAATATAGCAATGGCAGTTAGAGAATCACTGACTACGATTTGTCCAAATTCAGCCTTATCAGAAACAGAAATATCCGAGATTTCGCGTTTATTCAATGCAGTTGGAAAAGTCATCACTACAACCGAAGAAAATCTGGAGAAAATATCTGCAGTCTCTTCCTCAGGACTTGGCTTTGTCGGATATCTTTTGAATGCTTTTGAGATGGCAAGCCTAGATCTTGGACTACCCGAAGGGTACAAAGAACTCATATCCACTCAGACCTTTTTAGGTGCTGTTAAAACTGTCCAGGAAACAGATATTTCCTCAAAACAACTTTCCGATAAAGTTGCAACTAAGGGTGGTTCGACTATTGAAGGCCTTTATGTCTTAATGGATCATAAGGTCGATGAAAATATAGTAAAAGCTGTAAATGCATCCTTTAATAAATTGAGTCAATTGAGTAAAAAATAGTATAAATTTTACTATTTGAAACACAAACCAGGTATAAAATGCCCAGGAGGCTGTGGATGGAAAAAAGAAAAATTATATATCCGGATTATAATAATAGTTTAGTAAATCTTGCAATCTCTATTCTGAAAATCTGGAATCCCAATCATACCGGACAGAGTCTCAAGATTTTGGACAATTACTTAATAAGGGATTATAAGAATATTGTGCTCATTCTATTGGACGGTATGGGTACAAATATTATGGAAAAAAACCTCGAAGAAGATGGATTTCTTAGACGGCATTTTCTGGAGTCTTACTGCTCAGTATTTCCATCTACAACCGTTTCAGCCACGACATCTCTTTTAAGCGGCCTAACTCCTGCTGAACATGCCTGGTTGGGATGGATTAACTACTATCCCCAAATAGATAAAAATGTCACGGTGTATTTGAATACGATTCAAAACACATTTAGACAAGCTGCAGATTATAATGTAGCATGGCGGTATTGTCCATATGAAAGTATCGCATCTGCGATAAAAAGCTCCGGTGGATTTAGCTATACTTTGGCACCTTTTGAGGAGCCTTATTTATCGAGCTTTGAAGAAATCTGTAAAGGCATCAGTCAGCTGTGTAGTCTTCCAAACAAAAAATATATCTACGCATATTGGTACGAGCCTGACAGTACCATGCATGCAAATGGATGCTATGAAGAAAAGACCAAGTTGGTACTAAAAAGACTCGAATTGGAAATTGAGAAGCTCTCACAAGAGATTGAGGATACACTATTGATAGTAACTTCAGATCATGGTCAACTGGATTCAACTTGCGTTACCATAGCTGATTTTCCTGAAATATATAATTGTCTAAAACGCATGCCTACAATTGAACCCAGAGCTGTAAATTTTTTTGTTCTGGATGATTTAAAAGAAGAGTTTAGATATGAGTTCGAGAGAGAATTTGGAGAAAAATTCATTTTATTGACCAAGGATGAAGTAATAAAAGGAAAACTCTTTGGTCCCGGAATTGAACATCCTGTTTTTAGGGATATGCTTGGAGACTATTTGGCTATAGCAATAGACGACTTATCTATTTGTAATAGCAGTGAACAGGCTGAGAATTTTATTGGGATGCATGGCGGCATGACAGAAGATGAGATGAAGATACCTCTTATAATTAAGGAAATTCCAAAATAAAAATATCTGTATAGCACTTTAAAAATAGATAGCCTCAATATTTCTATCTAATTTTAAAAAGTAGGTAGAACCGTAAAATACGGTTCACCTACTTTTATTTTTCTATTCCTACTATTCCAAATGCCCCCGGTCCTCCATGGCAAGATATAACTGCTCCGGCATCAAACCATTTTGGTTTATTAATTCCATGCTCTTCAAGAATCAGTTCTATACTTTTTATATGGTCATCACTTAATCCGTGAACCTTGACCAATAAAAGACTGTCTTTGTCTATATTAAATCTATTGAAAAAGTCCTCTATAAGTTTTTTATAGGAAGATTTAAAATTTCCACGATATTTTTTACCCGCAACGAGATATCCTTTTTCTAAATTGATAGTCGGGAAAATCTTCAAAAGCATTGCTCCAAGATATGAAACATTGGAAATTCTGCCCCCGGCTTTGAGGTATAATAAGCTCTGTGGAAGGAAAACAAATCGAGTTTTTTCCCTTATTTCTTCCACGTATTTTACTATTTCTTCTACGCTTGAATCGGGATTGTTTTCTATATACTCTGCCGTAGACATAACTACTCTGGATAGTCCGACAGTACAATTTTTACTATCTATTAAGACCACATTTGAGAATTCTTCAGCTGCAATTTTTGCAGAATTATAAGAAACAGTAGTAACGGAAGAATATGCAATATAGATTATAATACAGTCGCCGTATTCTCTATTGATTTCGCTAAATACTTTTTCAAAATCACTCGGAGTAGAGCCCGAAGTTTTTGGCAATATCTTGTTCTTGTCATAATAATCAAATACATCACTGGATTTCAAGTCGGAATCATCGAAACTTTCCTCTCCGAATGACACATGCATGGGTACTATTTTTACATTATATCTATCTATATATTCACGTGACAAATCAGAGCCACTTTCTGTTACTAAAACGAATTTACTCAATTTAACCTCCAGGTATATGTTTTTTTTTTAACTTGTTATTAGCTTTTATTATTTTATCATATCCATAACCAATATAAAACAATAAACTTAATAAATATATATTTAACAATATTGTTAATTGCAAAATTTAAGACCCGGACTTTTAACAATTCCTCTTATACATTTTTATTTTGCTTTTCTTCACCGGAATAATAGATTTAATAGAGCTATCTTCTTTAAGGCAAAAAAATTTTCTCTATTAATAGAGAAAATTTTTATTATTTATCCGGAAACATATTTTTTAATTCATCTTTTATTATATTCTTTATTTCGTCCTTTTTAACATATTCAGACATATCAATGCTTTCTTTGATATTTTCTTTAACGAAGTTTTTAAATCCATCTTTCTCTTTTTCTACCTGGTTTACAAGTTCATCGATGACTTTTTTTGCATCTCCTGAAGCTAATTCTCCCTTGTCTACCATTTCACTGACAAATTTTTCAATTTTTTCCTTGGAATTATTGAATAAACCTATTCCAAAATCAATGGATTTGTCCAAGAATTTTCTTGCCATGGTATCCCTCCAATAAAATCGTTTCTTATTACATATATTATACCTTAAGTTAATAATTAATTCATGTAATTTTTATACTGTTAGTTTTTAAATAAAAAGGGTATAATATATACAGTATTTGCGAATGATTCGCATTGTCATTTAAGGAGGTTTTATGAAAGTTTTTAAGTTATTATTTTTGGTTTTAGCGATGGGTTTATTATCTGCATGTAGTACAAATACTGTTGATAAATCTCCATTGGAAAATAAATTAACTGTTTACAGTTCTATCTATCCCGTTTGGGATTTCACCTCAAAGGTAGGAGGAGACAAAATAGACAATAAATTACTGGTTCCGATGGGAACTGAAGCACATGACTGGGAACCATCCCCTACTGATATTGCTGCTCTTGAAAAGGCAGATGTACTCGTAATAAATGGCTTGGGTATGGAGTTTTGGGCTAATTCTGTCCTCGGTTCTCTGTCCAATAAAAATCTGACTCTAATCGATACGTCAAAAGAAGCTAATTTGATAGAAGGACATCATCATGATCACGGCCATAATCACGATCACGAAGATGAGCATGAACACGAACATGATCATGAAGACCAGCATAAACACGAACATGATCATGATGATGAAACAAAACTGTCTTATGATCCCCACATATGGTCGAGTCCTGTTCAGGCAAAAAAACAGATGAAAATCATCATGGAAGAATTGTCTAAAAAAGACCCTGAAAATGCAGAGTATTATAAATCCAATTTTGAAAAATACTCCACCGAATTTGATAAACTGGATAGCGAGTATAGAGAGAGTTTAGAAAGTTTACCAAACAAAAAAATCGTTGTTTCTCATGAAGCTTACGGATACATGGCTCATGAATACGGTTTAACTCAGATGGGTATAGAGGGTTTAATCCCCGAATCAGAGCCAACCCCACAGAGGATGGCTGAAATCATAGACTATGTTAAAGAAAACAATGTAAGCACTATCTTTTTTGAACAATCTTCAGGTTCAAAAGTAGCCGAGACCATCGAAAAAGCGACAGGCGCAAAGACCAAAGTGCTAAGTACTCTGGAGTCTTTGACCAAGGAGCAGGTCGACAATGGTGACGATTACTTTTCTGTAATGAGACAAAATCTGGAGGCTTTGAAGGAGGCTCTTAAATAATGGATCCGATTGTTAACGCAGATAATCTTTATTTTTCATATTCCAATCACGAAATCCTAAAAAATGTTAATATGAATGTAAATAAAGGTGATTTTGTTGCTATAATCGGTGCTAATGGTGCAGGTAAAAGTACCCTAATAAAGCTCTTTCTATCAGAACTTTCTCCAAAGAGCGGTCTTATAAAAGTTCTGGGGACTGATGTCACGAAAACCGAAAGCAATCCCAGGGTGGGATATGTTCCTCAAACAGGTTTAGGAAAAAATGCCAATTTCCCTGCTTCCGTTTTTGAAGTGGTGTCTACAAATCTGTATTCTAAAGTAAAAAGATTTAGTTTTTTAAACAGTTCTCAAAAAAGAAAGGTTATGGATACTTTAAAGCTCGTGGGAATGGATGGATTCTATGACAGAGCGATAGGTGAGCTTTCAGGCGGTCAGAGGCAGCGTGTTCTACTTGCAAGAGCGCTGGTTTCTGATCCGGAACTTTTGGTACTCGATGAGCCTACAACGGGAGTGGACTCCAAGTCTACAGAGTCTTTTTACAAATTATTAAAATCACTCAATGCTTCCACAGAACTCACAATTTTAAATGTTACGCATGATTTAGGAAAAGTCTTTCCATATACAAATAGGGTTTTCTGTCTTGAAGAAGGTTATCTTCTGGAACTGTCCAGAGATGAAGTATTGCATGAGCTTCAACATAGACATGAACATCCGCCACTTAATGAAGGGAGTTTATAATGCCTAGTATACTCCAATATGATTTTATGATACGCGCCTTTATCGTAGGGATTGTGCTCTCCATTATAATTCCACTCATAGGTGTAATTGTAGTTTTAAAAAGATTGTCGATGATGGGAGATGCTCTCTCCCATTCATCGCTTGCAGGTGTTGCAGCGGGGCTTGCTTTTGGTTTTAACCCAATCATCGGTGCAGTTGTAGCGACACTACTGGCATCTCTAAGTATTGAAGCCATTAGAAAGAAAATCCCGGAGTTTTCTGAGATGTCTATTGCAATTATATTATCGGCCGGTATCGGTTTAGCAGGATTATTATCAGGTTTTATAAAAAATGCCACGGGATTCAATAGTTTTCTATTTGGTTCAATAGTAGCTATTTCAAACTTTGAGTTGATATTTGTATTGTTTACAGGGCTTATAGTCTTTGCAAGTTTGATACTACTGCATAAGGAACTGTTCTTTATTGCTATAGATGAAAGGGGCGCGATACTNNGTCGGAACTTTGATAGTTTCATCGATGATGGTAGTCCCTGTCGCATGTGCAATGCAGCTTTCAAAGAGTTATAAACAAACCGCCGTACTCTCTGTTATATTCGCGGTTCTATCGACATTGTTGGGATTGATTTTGTCATTTTACATTGGACTAAAACCGGGCGCTACGATAGTAAGCATTTGTGTCTGTATCCTAATTATTATTCTGGCAATTAAAAAGCTCAGATCTTAAGGAGTCGGAAATGAAAGATAAGAATTTTAGAATGACAAAAAAAAGAAAGATTATATACAACCTTTTACAAAAAACCGATCGTCCTCTCACAGCGGTTGAAATCTTTTCAATTTTAAAAGATAAAAATGAGGATATCTGGCTGTCAACTATTTACAGAACCCTCGAGCTTTTTAAAAACGAAGGCATTATAGTTCAAACAGAGATTCCCGGCAGCGAGATTTCGCATTATGTTTTTACAGATGAAAGCCATAAACATTATGGAGTCTGTATAAATTGCCAAAAAGTAATAAGCATAACGGACTGTCCTCTAGATAGTTACAAACCTAAACTATCCGATTCTGAATTTCAAATAATCGATCATAGATTTATGGTATATGGCTATTGTTCTAATTGCAACAAAAATAAATAGTGAATTATTCCAAAATAGCTCGACAAAATTCAAAAGGACCTATCGAATGGATAGGCCTTTTTTAAATATCATTAATTCATGAAAAGAACACTCCCCCTACTTTAATCTACACAAAAAAATAAGCGGGTCAGGCCTTTATTATTTTATTTTTTGTATGATTATATTCGTGATGTATATGTTTTGACATACTATTTGTCTTATCCTTAATATTTTCCATGTTTTATCGCCGAATTTTACCTTATATATATTCAAAAAATAGAAAAATAAAAGCCTGACCCCATTTTATCGTTGGTATCATCGGGTTTGCTAAAGTCGCAAAATGTATAAATATTGGTTTCGTCGCGTTTGTTTTTTNNCTCTATACTCTTTAAGGAATATCTCACTGTCTTTTCTGACATGATCCATGTAGCTATGTGATTCATATGTCTGGGTATTTACAGTTATTACAGAAACTGCAATATTAGAACAGTGATCTGCTATTCTCTCAAGGCTCGTAGTTATATCTGAAAGTATAAAGCCCAGTTCTATTGAACAAGTTCCCTCTCTTATACGATCGACATGTCTTACCTTCATTTCATCGTTCATATAGTCAATTACTTCCTCAAAAGGCTCAACACTTGCAGCGAGTACTACATCGTTGGTCTCATAAACTTCAATAGTTCTCTGAACCAGGTCAAATGTAGCTGCAGTATATACTCTTAATTCGCTTCTTGCTTGTTCCGAAAATTCTACTTGCTTTTCTTCCATTTCTCTGGCTGACTCGGCAATATTTCTGGCATGGTCTGCAATCCTCTCAAAATCTCCTATGCTTTGGAGCAAAATGGATTGTAATCTGGCGTCTTTATCTATTAAAGTCTTAGCAGAAATCTTAACCATATAGGTTCCAAGCTTATCTTCATACCTGTCTACCTTGTTCTCAAGTGATCTTACCCTTTGGAATTTTTCTCTGTCAAATTTATCTACCAAATCTATAGCATATTTTAAAGCATCTCTTGCAAAACCAAACATCTGAACGGACAATTCAAAACTCTGTTGTAAAGCGATACTCGGGTTTTCCAAAAGTCTATCGTCAAGTCTTTGAAATTCTTCATCTCTTTCTTCCATATCTTCTTGAGTTAGAGGTATAAGTCTAATAGCAAGCGTTACAAGATAGTTAGAAAGTGGCAAAAGTACCATTGTAGTCAACACATTCATCGTCGTATGTACTATTGCTATTCCGACAGGTTTTATTGATGCACCCATAAATGGAAAAGGTCTAATTGCATTTACCAAGTAGAATAATACCATGAAAATAATCGTTCCAAATAAGTTGAACATCAAGTGAATTATCGCTGCTCTTCTGGCATTTCTCTTGGCTCCTATGGTTGAAATCAGTGCAGTAGCACATGTTCCGATATTCTGTCCCATTATAATCGGAAGTGCAACAGCATAGTTTACAAGTCCTGTAGCAGCAAGAGATTGTAAAATACCGACGGAAGCAGACGAAGATTGAACTAAAGCTGTAATAGCCGCCCCCGCTATAACACCGAGTATAGGGTTGGAAAATAATAATAGAATATCTCCAAATCCCGGCATATTGGCAAGTGGCTTCATAGAATTACTCATAGCTTCCATTCCATACATCAAAACAGCAAATCCCAGTAATACTTTTCCGATTTCCGTACGTCTCTCACTACGTGCGGTAATTAAGAAGATTACACCTATCATCGCAAGTATTGGCGAGAATGACGATGGTTTCATCATCTGTACTGCAAAATTATCACTACTTAAGGATGTAAGCGATAGTATCCAAGCAGTCATTGTAGTACCAACATTGGCCCCCATAATTACGCTTACAGCTTGTTTAAGTGTCATTATACCGGAGTTTACAAGTCCAACTACAATTACAGTCGTTCCGGAAGAAGATTGAATCAGTGCTGTAATGGCAGCCCCAAGTGCTACTCCTTTAAACTTATTGGAAGTTAAATTCTTCATAATAGCTTTCATTTGAGAACCTGAAACATTGCTCAAACTATTCGTCATTGTATCCATTCCATATAGGAATAGAGCAAGACCGCCAATCAAAGATAATATATTAAAAAAAGTCATGACACACTCCCTCAAAAATTATGTAAGAACTTATCATAATAATTCTATCATATTCATATGAAATATACTATTTGTAAAAACAGATTTTTTATTCATATATTAGAATATTAAAATAATTAGGTGTAATTATATTAATATCTCAGGTATTATAAATATTTTATAATGTCTCAATTAAAATGTTTGTCAGGGTATATAATTGGTATATATAATTATAGAGTTCAATTTATTTAGAAAATACAAAGGAGAGATGTAAATGGACAATTTTTCAAACTTAAAAGACAAGTTTAAGAAGCCTGAAAACCCGTTTAAAGATATTAAAATGCCAAAGAAATCATTGATTATCAGTATACCCGTACTGGCTTTTGTGCTGTTTTTCATCATGCTTCCACCGATCAATGCGCATTCACACCAGTTTTGGCTATTTTTCTTTATAATTGCCATCTATACTACTATGATTCTAGGCCCAATCTTTAAAGTACTTAAAAAATTGGCAATTGCTCTAGCAGTACTGGCAGTTATAATCGGATTATTGACTGCAAGTTCATTCGAGTTTTTCAATGCCAAGAGATATGCAGCCATCCTTCAGAAACAGGACGGAAATTTTGAGAATGATATCAAAGAGATACTATATAGTGAAATTCCAACTGTTGACAGAGAAACTGCTATAAGGCTTGGAAGCAGAAAAATGGGAGAACTCTTGGAACTCGTTTCGCAGTTTAATATAGACGAGAGCTATACTCAGATTAACTATAAGGGAAAACCTATAAGAGTAACACCTCTTGAGTATAATGGACTATTGAAATGGTTTACCAATCAGTCAAAAGGTATACCGAATTACTTAGTAGTTGACATGATCAATGGAGATGCAAAGCTTGAAACTCCAAATGATAATATCAGGTATTCAAAATCCGATTTGCTTTTTAGAGATATCAGAAGACATATAAGATTTAAACATCCGACTAAAATCTTTAATGAAATCAACTTTGAGATAGATGATGATGGAACGCCTTACTGGATTGCTGCTACTTATAAAAACAGAATTTCATGGTTTGGAGCGATGGACGTAAATGGAGCAGTACTTTGTAATGCACTTACAGGTGAGAGTAAATACTATCCACTTGCTGAAATCCCAACCTGGGTAGACAGAGTCTTCTCCGCACAAGAAATAATTCAGCAGTTAAATTGGGACGGAAAATACCAGTCCGGATATATAAATTCGAGATTTGCCCAAAAAGGCGTGCTCCAAGCTACTCAAGGCTATAATTACCTTGCAATCAACGACGATGTATACCTATATACCGGAATTACTTCAGTTGCAGCCGATGAATCAAATGTAGGATTTGTGCTTGTAAACCTTAGGGATAAGAGCACCACATTTTATCGAGTATCCTCTGCCGAAGAATTCTCTGCAATGGCATCTGCAGAAGGAGAAGTACAGGAAAAATCCTATAAATCGACCTTCCCGATACTTTTAAATATCAAAGGAAAGCCGACCTACTTCTTATCATTAAAAGACAATGCAGGACTTATCAAGATGTATGCCTTTGTAGATGCTCAGAAATATCAGGACGTATCCATAGGCAATACCGTGGAAGCGGCATATAAAGTACATCTAGGCGATAAATTCGTAGTGACAACTGATGAAGAAATAGATCCTAAAGATATTAAAGAAAAATCCGGAACGATTACAGATATTCACTCGGTCGTAATAGACGGAAACACACATTACTATTTTATACTCAACGGAGAGGATACAATCTACATGACCAATGTAAAACTCTCTGAAAGACTTCCTTTTATGAATATCGGAGATGAAATCAGCTTTAAATATAAGGAAGCAGGAGAAAATGCTGCAGAAGTTCTTGGAATAGAGTAATAAAATCACATTTATAAACCAAATTAACTAAAAGGACTTATCTACAAGATGAGTCCTTTTTATATAGGCTACTACGGCTAATGTTGATAAAAAAGATTTTGGATAAATGGAGAGATTCCAGGGATGTATTATAAACCGGTATAAAATAAATAAAGAATAAATAAAGAATAAAAAATAATAATGAATACATATTTATGATTAATGTATATTACTTCATCTTATTCAACATTTCCGGTATATTTATGTAAAATACACAACAAAAGTGTAGTCTGACACTGTTTGAGGAATAAAAGTTTTGATAAAGAATGGTATAATGGTAAGTATAAAATAACTGAGGGAGGATTCGATGCGACCTATTGATATACTTGAAAGGTATTTTGGATATGATGATTTTCGGGATTCACAACAAGAGATTATAGATGCTATTGTAGAAGGAAGAGATGTTCTTGCTTTGATGCCGACAGGAAGTGGAAAGTCTCTTTGTTATCAAGTGCCTGCAATGTTGATGGATGGTGTTACAATTGTAATCTCGCCTCTTATTTCGCTTATGAAAGATCAGGTAGATTCACTTAATCAAGTCGGGATTCCGTCTACATATATAAACAGCAGTCTGGATTTTGATGAGATAAATACTAGGATGAGTGCACTGGTATCAGGAGTTTATAAGCTGGTTTATATCGCTCCGGAAAGGCTGTCCATTACCTATTTCATTGATATGCTCGCAAGTATAAATGTCTCTCAGATTGCAGTCGATGAATCCCACTGTATAAGTCAGTGGGGACATGATTTTAGACCTGATTATAGAATGATTTCCAGTATGATTGATAGACTTCAAAAAAGACCCGTGGTTACGGCTTTCACTGCTACAGCTACTGAAAACTGTGCTTCTGATATCATCAAACAACTTCAACTTGTAAATCCGCTTATAGTCGTGACGAGTTTCGACAGACCCAATATCTATTTCGAGGTAATCGAGACCTCTTCTAAAGATGCTGAGATTCTTAATCATTTAAACAAAGACGAGTCGACTATAATCTATTGTGCTACCAGAAAGAGAGTCGATCATCTTCATGGATTCCTAGAGTTAAATGGTTATACTTTAGGGAAATATCATGGAGGTATGAATCCTGAAGATAGACATGATTCTCAGGAGGCCTTTATTAACGATGATATTAAAATCATGGTGGCAACCCTCGCCTTTGGGATGGGAATAGACAAGCCCGATGTTAGGAAAGTCATACATTACAATATGCCCAAGAGCATGGAAAACTACTACCAGGAAGCAGGTAGAGCCGGCAGAGACGGTCTACCAAGTGAGGCCATCCTTTTATTTTCACCTCAGGACATCATCATTCAAAAATTCATAATGCAAGACGATGCCAATAGAGAAGAAAGCCATCAAAAGCTTGAAAAGATGATTGAATACTCTAGAACGACAAAATGTCTTAGAAATCATATACTAAACTATTTTAATGAGTTTCCGAAAGAGGATTGTGGCAGTTGCAAGAACTGCGACACGGAATTTGACGAAAAAGATATATTAATCGATGCTAAAAAAATAATTTCGTGTATTTACAGGATGGGTCAAAATTTTGGTTCAAATATGACTGCCAATGTACTTATGGGTTCTAAAAACAAAAGACTCCTTGGGCTTGGGTTTGATAAACTCTCCACCTATGGGATCATGAGCGAATACACCAGAAACCAAATCGAAGAAATCATAAGCTTTATGATCGATAATGAGTATATCGGACAAACTCAGGGACAATATCCGACCCTTTACTTAAATGCAAACTCGTCATATATACTTAATTCTGAAGAGCCAATTATGATGAAGTACAAAAAAAGCGAAATAAAATCATCTGCTCCTAAGACGATAAGCGAAGTTCACTTGGAACTTACGGACTACGGAAAGGAACTATTTGAAATAATCCGAAAATGGAGATACGAAGAGTCACAATCCCAAAAGCTCGCTCCCTTTATTATCCTCCACGACCAAAGCATTATGTCATTGATGGATGTGCTGCCTAAAACTATGGATGAACTACTCAAAGTCAAGGGAATTGGAGAAAGCAGAGCAGCAAACTATGGTGAAAAATTGCTTGAATTAATCGCTCTTAATGCAGATGAGGATAAAAAATACCTAATCAAAACCGAGATAGAGAGAGAAAAAATCTCAAGACCTAAAAAAGTAGAAAGCTCAACTGAACTTGAAAGCTTCAGACTGTTTAAACTGGGACTTTCCCCCGATGAAATCGCATCACAAAGGGGAATCGTTCTATCTACAGTATTAAATCATTTAACAAAACTGATTAAAAATGGTCACGATATAGATATCTCTAGACTTGTAGATGAAAATGAACGAAACGAGATATTGAATGCAATCGAAAAAGTAGGCTCTGAGAGATTAAAACCCATTAAGGAGATAGTAAGCGAAGAGATAACATATGATAGTATTAAAATCATCGTAACCGACTATAATGAAATGAGAAGATCCAAATAGATATCTTTATTTAAAGCAGACTTCAAAGATAAAATGCAAATAACTTATATCAACTAAAAAATATGGATTTTAAGACAGAGAGAATATAATGAATACAAGTGAGCAGAATAATCATAGGTTTGTCTATTATCATATAGTTAATGGTAGTTATAAAATTAATCACCATTCCAAGACATATATTCATAATATTGGTCGGGATTTTTCTCATAAATCAAGTGATAAATGTGTTGTAGGAATTATTAGAAACAAGAAAGAAATTCTACTTAAAAATATCTTTCACTTCATTAATAATTATTTCTCCATAATCAAATTAACACTATGATGACTCATAGTAAATCAAAATACTCCATATAGTCGGGACTAAAATGACTATATGGAGCGTTTTAACTTGTTGATAATAAAAACTTATAAGTCTTTCAAATGATTCTATCTAGAAACCGATTTAAATGCAATTTGGAAGAGATCTAAATCTTTAAATATTACAGTTTTAAACCCTTAAGAAAA
>MTKW01024327.1_pt1 | contig 19399 bp, 21 predicted proteins | sample 1042761 | NCBI WGS metagenome assembly MTKW01 (sample SAMN06205366, study PRJNA360243) | anaerobic digester metagenome | biome: Wastewater treatment plant; feature: Anaerobic digester sludge; material: sludge; isolation source: anaerobic digester fed with sludge from wastewater treatment plant ... | reverse complement strand
CGGGAGCTAATATGAGAGTACTTGAGAATAGGGCTGGAGAGATGATCTTCAGCCCTATTTTTGTTCTATAGGAAAGGAAAGACATTAAAAAAAGTACGAGCGAAGGATTAACGAAAAAGCCAATAGGACGGTGTGTCCAAAATTAAATTGAGAAAAGTAAAGAGGAAAGAATCCCAGATTTAAAAATATTAAAAAACCTAAAAGAATAGATCCTCACGCCCTCACAAAGCGAGAGCGCAGGTTGACAGTTGAAAGATCGGATGAGGTTTTAGTGAATTGAAAAGAAAAACAATCAGAAGGACATCTAAGGAGTCAAAAAGATCAATACGATTTAAAAAATAATTTCGAAAGATGATGAAATGAGTAATAATGACTCATTCCTGAAATCAAAGGGTAGAACTACAAGAAACTTATATGGTAGAATATGTTGAGACTTTTTGTGAAGGGGGAAACCTATGTCTGGACATTCAAAGTGGGCATCTATCAAACATAAAAAAGGGAAAACCGATGCAGCTCGTGGAAAAGCCTTTAGCAAATTGATTCGGTTAATAACTGTAGCAGCAAGACAGGGTGGAGGAAACCCAGATAATAATCATCGTCTTAGAGATGCAATATTAAAAGCTCGTGAAATTAATATGCCTGCAGACAATATTGAAAAGGCAATTAAAAAAGGAACTGGAGAACTGGAAGGAGTATCAATTGAAGAAGTAACCTATGAAGGATACGGACCCGGAGGAGTGGCGGTGATGGTTGATGCAACGACTGACAACCGGAATCGAACCACCGCTGAGGTACGACATTTATTTAGTAAGTTAGGTGGAAATTTAGGGGAAAATGGTTCAGTTGCTTGGATTTTTGAAAGAAAAGGCTTAATTTCATTTGATAAAGGAATCGTAGATGAAGATGAATTAACTATGTTAGCTATAGATGCTGGTGCGGAGGACATACAAACCTTCGATACGACCATTGATATTGTTACTTCGCCGGGAGATTTTGATCGGATTAAAGCTTTAATTGATGATAATAAGATGGTCTATTCCAATGCTGAAATTACCATGGTGCCAAAAACTACTGTTCATTTGGAAGGTAAACAAGCCCAACAGACTCTTAACCTTATAGACAGCTTAGAAGAATTGGATGATGTACAAGAAGTATTTTCCAATTTTGAGATTTCTGATGAGTTACTAGAGTCGTTGGAGTAGTAACTCCTGATGTCATCTCAGGAAAAAATAGTCTTAGGAATTGATCCGGGTACAGCAACAACCGGATATGGAATTATAGCAAAAAGAAAAGGAAGCGGAGTAGTTAAAGCTGTTAAATACGGTGTAATTGTTACCAAAAAAGAGCTTCCACTCTCGGAAAGATTATTTATAATTTACCAGGAAATTAGCCAATTAATAAATAATTATCATCCTGCCGAGGTAGCGGTTGAGGAGATTTTTTTTAATAAAAATTCCAAGACCGCTATTTCTGTTGGTGAGGCCCGGGGAGTGATCTTGTTGAATGCTGCCATGCAATCTATTCCAGTTTTTGAATATACTCCCCTTCAGGTCAAGCAATCGGTGGTCGGATATGGGAGAGCAAAAAAGGAGCAGGTAATCTATATGGTGAAAACGATACTTAATATACAAGAGGTAAAATTGACTCCCGATGATGTCGCTGATGCTTTAGCAGTAGCTATTTGTCATGCTTTCCAGTCTGAAATCAATTATTCCTATGTTTGATTCAATTCGAGGAACGGTTGCAGCAATTGAAAATGATGAATGGATACTTGAAACCGACTGGTATGGCTTTCGGATTAAAGTGACCCCCTTTATTTCTTCGGGAAAAATTGAAGAACAAAAAAAACTGTTTATTCGTTTTTATTTTCGCGAAGACGGTGAGTTTTTTTACTATGGATTTGAAGATCCTAAAGAAAGAGAAACCTTCGATCTAATTTGTGGAGTCAAAGGTATTGGCCATAAAACTGCCTTTAAAATTCTTTCCCGAATTCACTGGAAAGAATTTACCGACCTTATAATCGCTGAAAACGTTGACTATCTTTCTTCTCGAATTAATCTCTCTTCGAAAACAGTTAAAAGGCTTCTATTAGAATTAAAGCCTCGTTTGGATAAAGTTGGCTTTGTCACCACTGATGCACCGAAGGTAACTAAAACCTGGAAAGAAGTTAAAACAGCTCTTTCTGGTTTGGGATATACTGCTGGTGAAGTTGAGGGTGTTTTAAATATTCTTTGGCAAGAGGACCAGGCTCTATTTGACGATACTGAGATTCTTTTAAAAAAGGCATTGGGTAAAATAGGTGGTTTGAAATGAACGATGCTCCAAAGCAAAAAGATTTTATCCCTTTTTTAAGGGATACCGATGATGATATATCATTACGACCCAAAAGACTGAACGAGTTTATCGGTCAGGATAAAGTAAGGGCGAATCTCAACGTTTTTATTCAAGCTTCATTAGCTCGAGATGAGTCTTTAGACCACGTTATTCTTTATGGACCTCCAGGTTTAGGAAAAACGACTTTAGCATCAATTATAGCCAACGAAATGAATGCCGCGATTCGCTATTTATCCGGTCCTAGTTTAACCCGCTCAGGAGATGTTGCCTCAATTCTAACTACAGTATCAGATCGAGATATTTTATTTATCGATGAAGTCCATCGACTCCCCAGAGTTTGTGAGGAGATTCTCTACAGTGCCATGGAAGATTTTGCTCTGGATATTTTAATCGGAAAAGGACCAGGTGCAAGGAGCGTAAGAATTAGTTTACCTCCATTCACACTCATTGGAGCAACGACCCGCATCAGCCTTTTAAGTGCGCCCTTACGAAATCGGTTTGGTATCATTGAAAAACTCGATTTTTACAATCAAGGTGATTTATCGGCTATTGTTCTTCGTTCATCAGCAGTTATGAATATTCCGATTGATCAAGATGCCTCAGAAGAAGTAGCTCGAAGATCTCGTGGGACACCACGAATAGCCAACCGAATTTTAAAGAGAGTTAGGGATTTTGCTCAATACTACGGAAAATCAGCAATTGATAAAGAGTTGGTAAGAGACGCCTTAGAATGTCTTGAAATTGATGATATGGGTCTTAACCGCATGGATCGAAATTTATTGAAGATTTTATTGGATCACTATCATGGAGGACCGGTGGGTATTAACAACTTAGCAATGATGTTAGGTGAAGATGCCGCTACAGTCGAAGAGGTCTATGAACCTTTCTTAATTAAGGTTGGATTATTGATTCGTACCCCTCGAGGAAGGATGATTACTCCTCAAGGCCATCAATATATTAAAGGGAAAAAGCTATTATGAATAAACCGCAGCTTCTTCTCCATACCTGCTGCGGGCCATGTGCAGCAGGAATCCAGGCAGAACTTGAGAAAGAGGGATGGGAGGTCACCTTTCTTTTTTATAATCCCAATATCCACCCCTATGATGAATATTGTCGGAGAATGGAAAGTTTTTACCGTTATTTGGAAATGACCGGTCAGAAAGGACTAACTCCCTTTCCTTACCAACCGGCAGATTATTTTCAATCAATTTCCTCAGAAATCAATCGTTGCAGTGGCTGCTACCGATTACGATTAAAAAAGGTGGCGGAATGGGGGAAAAGGAACTCTTTCCAGCATTTTGCTACCACTCTCACCATCAGCCCTTATCAGAATCAGGAAAAAATATTTCTGGTCGGTGAACAAATAGCTCATAATAACGATATGGTTTTTTTAAAAAGGAACTTCCAACCCTTATATCGAAACAGCCGAGATCGATCGGTTGAATTGAACCTTTATCGACAAAAATATTGTGGTTGCATTTTCAGTCTATGGGAAGGAGACAAAAAGCGTTTATGGAAATATCTCTTTGGGCAAAAACCATTATAATTATTGGAGTTGTATTGATTATAATCGGTTTGGTTATGGTGTTTCTGCCAAAAATACCAATTCTTCAACATTTAGGAAGACTTCCAGGTGACATTGTTGTGAAAAAAGGAAATGTTACCTTTTATTTCCCCTGGGTGACCTGTATAGTTATCAGTATCATATTAACACTCATTTTCTCAATATTTAGGCGGTAAGGCATGATGGATAAAAAGAAAATAGTTATTCCCTTGATGTTTTTATTTTTTTTATTTTTCTTTTTTGGTGAAGCTATTTCGGCCCAAAATGATTTTATTGTGACAGTTTGTATTGTCAATGGTAAATCTGATGTTATTCTTTCTTCTACCGCTGGATTAAAAGTTCAAATCGATAAAAAAGTTTATTCGATAACAGCCCAGGAGCAGCTATCTATTATTGCCAGTAAGACCAAAGTGTTTTGGGAAGAGAGACAAATAGTATCTTCTTCTTTCCGGGTAACGACCCAGGGAAAGGGTTTTATCCTGGTGAATAACCGTCCCTATCGAGGGTCTTTGACTTTAAAAAATATACAGGGACATTTGATTGTCATTAATCATCTTTATTTAGATGATTATATTCGAGGAACGATTAAGATGGAAATAAACCCACATTGGCCTGAAGAAGCCGTAAAAGCTCAGATTGTTGCGGCCCGAACCTATGCAGTAAAAAACTTAAGTCGTCACCGTGATCAAGGTTGCGATTTTTGTGCTTCATCACACTGTCAGGTATATGGGGGAGTAAATGCTGAAGATCCTATTACCAATAAACTGATAGATTCTATAAAAGGTTTAATCCTTACTTACCAGAATCAACCAGCAGGAGTTTGTTTCCATTCCGAGAGCGGGGGATATACCGATTCGGCTTTAAATGTTTGGGGGAGAAGTGTTCCTTACTTGGTGAGCGTTGAATCTCCCTGGGAAAGCGACTCTCCTCACGCCCAATGGGAGTTGGAAATCAGCTCGGAGGAATTGGCTCGATCTTTACAAAGAGCTGGATTTATTCAGGGTTCGATAGTTGATGTTCAAGTACAACCAAACTCCGGAAGTCATCGAGTAAGAGAATTTTTAATTCAGACTACACTGAAGAGATACCGAATTCCAGCGAGCAAAGTTCGCGAAGCTTTGGGTTACGACCGGCTTCCCAGTACCTTTTTTCAACTTACTCCTATAAATAAAACCATTATTCAGTCCAGACCAACACCAAAACCCAAAGCGACTCCGTTACCTTCAACTCCAATTTCTGGTAACCCAGGTAGCGACGATAAAGATCCGGGCTATCGGGAAATGTTAGATAAAGATTGGAACCTTGACGATATCTTGACTTTCTTAAGCCTTCGAGAACAAGAAAGGCAGAAATCAAATTCAAGAAAAATCAACCAACCTTCCCCTTCTAATCCCGTGGAGGAATTTGAAGAAAAGGAAGCTCTTGAAATTCCCGATAATCCCCAAATTACTTATCGTACTAATTCTGTTTACTTATTTAAAGGGAAAGGTTATGGACATGGGGTTGGTCTTTCCCAATGGGGAGCACGGGGAATGGCTATGAAAGGATATTCCTACCAGGATATATTGTTTCATTATTTTCCTGGTTGTGAAATAAAAAAGGCTCGTTTTAAATGATTTTAACTGATCAATTTAATTTTCACCTGCCTGACGAACTCATCGCTCAGCGACCGGTCGTTCCGCGAGATCAATGCCGATTAATGGTCATCAATCGTCTCTCTCAAGAAATTGAACACCGCAGGTTTTTCGATTTGGGCCATTATTTGAAACCTAAAGACCTTATTGTCATCAACGATTCTCGGGTGATTCCAGCTCGGTTTTATACTCAAAAGAATCCAACTGGTGGGAAAGTTGAAATTCTTTTTCTGCACCGGCACCAAGAGCTCTGGGCTTGTATGCTCAATCATTCCCGGCGGGTTAAAGAAGGAACCATTCTCTCCCTTCCGGAACATCCAGAAATTTTTTGGCAAGTAGAAGGAAGAGAAAAAGATTGGTGGCTTCTTCGTCCCTCTTTTCCACCTGAAAAAGAAGATGAAATATTTTTTAATTATGGAACCACACCGACACCACCTTATATTAAAACGCCAAACGTAAAGTTAGAAGAATACCAAACTATTTACGCACAACGGAAAGGCTCGGTAGCGGCTCCGACTGCTGGACTGCATTTTACTCAGTCGCTAATTGATCAACTGAAAAACCTGGGCATTCAATTTGCTTCACTCACTCTCCATGTGGGTCTGGGGACTTTTTTTCCGGTTAAAACCTCAACCATCGAGGAACATCATATGCATAGCGAATGGTACGAGGTAGATCAAAAGACGGCTGAGATGATTCAAGAGACAAAAAAAAATGAGGGTCGAGTGATTGCAGTTGGTACAACAGTTGTTCGAGTTCTTGAATCCATTTATCGTCAACGAGGAAGAATAGTTGAACAAAGTGGAGAAACTGATATTTTTATCTATCCAGGATTTCAGTTTCAGGTGATTAATGCCATGATAACCAATTTTCATATCCCTCGTTCCACTTTGTTTATGTTGGTATGTGCTTTTGCTGGAACAGAATTTATGAAAGCTGCTTATCGAGGAGCCGTTGAAAAGCATTATCGTTTTTTTAGTTTTGGAGATGCAACTTTCATTATGTAAAAGTATAATTTATGAAGTTTAATATTATAAAATCCATCAGCCGATTACTGTTTTTGAATAAAGGAGAAATCAATACTCATGAAATCTTTTACACTCGTGCATCAAGATGAGCAATCCAAAGCCCGGGTTGGAATACTGCATACTTCTCATAGTGATATCCCAACCCCAGTTTTTATGCCGGTTGGGACTCAGGGAACTGTGAAAGCCATGGCTCCTGATCGTTTAAAAGCCGTGGGAGTGAAAATGTTACTGGGAAATTCTTATCATCTCCATCTTCGGCCAGGAGAAGATTTAATACGCGAGATGGGCGGTCTTCATCGTTTTATGTCTTGGAATGGTTCAATACTCACCGACAGCGGTGGTTTCCAAATCTTTAGTCTTTCTGATTTAGTAAAAATTGATGATCAAGGAGCTCTTTTTCGCTCTCATTTAGATGGGTCTCTTCACCATTTTACTCCTGAAATATCGATGCAAATTCAGCAAGATATTGGTGCCGATGTGGTTATGATTCTTGATCAATGTATTGGATACCCGGCAAGTGACTATCAAGTCAAGGTTGGAACCGATCGGACTTTGGTGTGGGGCAAAAAATGCCGGGAAGCCTTTCAATCGGAATCGCAAATGTTGTTTGGGATTGTACAAGGAGGGACACTTCCCGAGTTAAGAAGGTATAGCGCTGAAGAAACGGTAAAAATTGGCTTTGATGGCTATGCCATTGGGGGATTAAGTGTCGGTGAGCCCAAACCGATTATGTATTCAATGATTGATGAAGTAGAACCTTTCTTACCCAAATCTCAAGCTCGATACCTTATGGGAGTAGGATCACCCGATAGTATCATTGAAGGAGTCAGGAGAGGAATCGATATGTTCGATTGTGTTCTTCCTACCAGGAATGCGAGAAATTCTGCTTTATTAACCTGGTCAGGAAGAATGAATATCGACCGGCTGGAATATTCTCGAGATTCCAATCCCATTGATCCCCAGTGTCAATGTTATACTTGTAAAAATTTTTCTCGCTCTTATTTGCGTCATTTGTTTAAAGCCGGGGAAATTTTAGCAGCAGAATTGGCTACTATACACAATCTTTTTTTTATGGTAGAGTTATTGAATCGTATTCGTAAGGCCATTTTAAACGGTTCCTTTCGAGATTTATCGTCTGATCTCTTCGCTCGGTTCCAGGGACAGATTGTAAATTAATAAAACAAACTTTTTTAAAGGAGTGATATGAATATGAGTTTCTTTACATCAATAGCTTATGCAGCGACTGGTGGTGCAGCAACCGGTGGTGCAGCGCCGGCAACCCCGCCAGCCGGTAGCATGTTTACGCAACTGCTCCCGCTCATTTTCATCATTGTCATATTTTACTTTTTGCTCATTCGACCACAACAACAAAAACAAAAAGCCCAGAGGGATTTGATCAGTAGTATACAGAAGGGTGATCATGTGGTTACTATTGGTGGGATTCATGGTACTGTCGTTCAGGTATCTGATGATGAAATCACCCTCGAAGTTTCCAAGGGAGTCAATATCCGTTTTGTCAAATCAGCGGTTTCGACCAAAAAATAAAGAGGAAAAGAAATTGGGTAAAGGGGGCAGGATGTTTTGACTAAGAATTGGAGAGATTTTCCCTGGAGATTAATCATTACAATCGCTTTAGTCGTTTTGGCTATAATTGCAATATTTCCTATCGAGAAAAAAATTCGTTTAGGATTGGACTTAAAAGGAGGTTCCCATATTCTTTTAGAATGTGTGGATTCTCCAGAAGCTCCTCTCGATGAAGATTCAGTGAAACGAGTGGTTGAAATTGTCCGTAATCGTATCGACCAATTAGGAGTAGCTGAGCCGTTAATTCTCCGACAGGGTGAAAAAAGGGTTTTAGTCCAGCTTCCAGGAATTGCCGATCCCCAAAGAGCAGTGGAGATTATTGGGCAAACTGCTTTATTGGAATTTAAAGACGAGTCGGGAAAAACCTTATTAACCGGTGCGACACTTAAAAATGCTCAGGTTCAATATGACCGTTTTGGCAGACCAACCGTCTCCATTTCTTTTAATGAAGAAGGAGCAAAACTATTTGGCCAAGCTACTACCGCCAATGTTGGAAAACCAATCGGCATTTATCTTGATGGAAACATAATATCTAATCCTGTAGTTCAGGAGCCTATCCTCCAAGGAGATGCTCAAATTACTGGTCAGTTTACTCTGGATGAAGCTCAGAATTTAGCTATACTGTTACGAGCTGGTGCCCTTCCAGTGAAAGTGGTCGTTGCCGAAGAGCGTTCGGTTGGTCCATCCCTTGGAAAAGATTCAATTACCAGTGGATTAAGGGCAGCGATAATCGCCGGTATATTTGTATTTATCTTTATGTTCCTCTATTACGGGTGGTTGGGAATTCTTGCTGACATTGCTTTAATATGCTATGCGCTGTTTACTTTAGCCTTACTTTCAGTCTTGCAAGCCACTCTTACTCTACCAGGTATTGCAGGATTTATTCTATCTGTTGCTATGGCCGTTGACGCCAATGTTCTGATTTTTGAAAGAATTAAAGAAGAATATCGTGCTGGTAAAACTTGGAGAGCAGCAATTCAAGCTGGTTTCGATAAAGCATTCCGAACCATTCTTGACTCAAACATAACCACTATTATTGCTGCAGCCTTGTTGTTCTTCATTGGATCGGGTTCGGTGCGTGGGTTTGGTATTACGCTCACCTTAGGTATCATCTGTAGTATGTTTACCGGAATCTGGGTGACACGAGTGCTAATTGATCATCTCGCACCAAAGCCAACAATTAAATCATAGGATGCGGAGGGACCCGATATGGAAATATTTTTGAAGCCAAATTTTAATTTTGTTGATCATCGAAAAATACCGTATGCAATTTGTATTATATTTATCATACTCACTGTGATTGGGTTAGTCCGTGGTATAAATTATGGAGTGGATTTTCAGGGCGGAACGCTTCTTCAGTATAATTTTACTCAAGTTGTAGCAGCCGAAGAAATTCGAAATGTATTAGACGAATTTGATCTTTCCGCCAGCACTATCCAAAGATTTTCGGACAATGAAGTTGCCATCCGGACACCCCAGTTGACCCTAGACCAGAGAAATCAGCTCACCGATACCTTAAGAAATCAAATTGGTGAGTTGGAAATTGTTCGAAATGAAGAAGTAGGACCAACAGTAGGAGGCGAGTTGAGACGTGCTGCCTATTTGGCTCTCCTATTTTCTATTATAGGAATTTTGATTTATGTTGGGATACGTTTTGAGTTACGACCAGCCGTAACCTCAGTTTTGGCTTTAGCCAATACTGGTATAATGACTTTAGGGTTAGTAGCGTTATTAGGTATAGAGTTTGACACTACTATATTAGCAGCGATGCTTACAATTTTAGGATATTCGATTAATGACTCTATCGTGGTCATGGATAGGATTCGCGAACGATTAAACTACCGTAAGCGCGAAGATGCTAAAACCCTTATCAATACCAGTCTCAATGAAACTCTTTCTAGAACCATTATGACTGGAACGACAACAATTATTGCAGTTATAATCCTCTATTTCTTTGGAGGAAAGATGCTGCAACCTTTTGCTCTCACCATGCTTATAGGTTTAATTTTTGGGACTTTTTCTTCAATATTTGTGGCTGCAATGCTCTTTTATGAGTGGGAAGTCAAGAAACCTCTGAGGAGGTAAACTATTTGTATCAGAGGAAATGGCAAATTCGAAAAGTGAACAGAGGCTGTTTGAAGCACTTAGCAAGCAGTCTCTGTTCACCGATCTCGATCGCGCGAGTGCTTATGAATCGGGGTATTATTACCCCTCATGAAGCTCGAGCTTTTTTAGATCCAGATATATCTTCTCTGGATAATCTCCGTTCTCTACCCAACCTCAGAAAAGCTGTTTTATTAATTGATTCAGTTATCAAGGGGAATGGGAAAATCCTTATTTTTGGGGATTATGATGCCGATGGATTAACTGCTTGTGCAATTCTCTTTCTTTTTTTGAAAAAATTAACCCCTTACGTGGATACCTATATCCCCAGTCGTTTTCATGAAGGATATGGTTTATCGGAAAAGGCCATTGAAAACATACTCAATATTAGTCCAGATTTAGTTATTACTGTGGACGCTGGTATTAAAGACGTCAAGGGAGTCGGTATTTTAAAAAATAAAGGAATACGAGTTATCATAACCGATCATCACGTTCCCAATCCTGATGAAAGACCGGATGCCGATGCCCTGGTTTCTACCTGGGATTGGAATGGTCAAAAAATCATCCTCCCTTTATCAGGTGCTGGAGTTGCATTAGCCTTAGCTCATGAATACGCCATCTATCGAGGGATGGCTTTTTCTCCAATTGAAGAATTTATTGCTTTGGCTTGTGTAGGAACAGTTGGAGACGTAGTCCCATTATTGGATGAGAACCGAGTAATCGTAAAATATGGTTTAAAGAAAATTAATCAAAATCCTGGCTGCGGATTGCAGGCGCTTTTAGAAGTGGTTGGTTATAGCAATAAAGATATTCAATCAGAACAGATTGGTTATATTATTGCTCCTCGATTAAATGCTGCAGGAAGAGTTGAAGACCCCAGAGCAGCCTTTGAACTTTTGATTAGTGATAATTATCATAACGCTCTTCAGCAAGCCAAGCTTCTTAATGAATTTAATCAAAAGCGGCAAAAAGAAGAAACCAAAGTGTTTTCCAGTTTATTTGAAGATAAAAAGAATCAAGAGTCCATGGAAGATGATATTGTAGTGGTTTCTGGAAAAAATTGGAGCACAGGTGTTTTAGGAATCATTGCTTCCCGATTAAGCGAACGTCTACTGCGACCAGCTATTGTGTTGAGTGAAGATGAAACCATTGCAGTAGGCTCAGCACGAAGCATTTTAGGATTTAATATTACTGATGCTTTAGATAAAGTCTCATCGTTGCTCATCCGGCATGGTGGTCATGAAATGGCTGCTGGGCTTAAGATTCCTTTAAGCAATCTCGAGATATTCCGACAGCAACTCAATGAATTATTCGGTGAGCGAATTAGAATGTTAAAAGAAAAAAATGGTATTGTTGTCGATGCTCAGGTAACCATGGCCGATGTGGATTCACAGTTAATGCTTTGGTTAAAAAAGCTGGAACCCTTCGGAGAAAAAAATCCTAATCCGTTGTTTGTTTCTTCGGATGTTACCGTCAATGAAAGATGGTTTTCTGGGAAAAACCGACAGCGTTTGGAATTAGTTCTCATGCAAAATAATAAAATGAGACAACATCGAATTGATGCTATGATTCGGAGTGAGAATGTATCCGATTTAGCTTCAAGTTCATTGATCGATTTAATATTTGAAATACGTAAAGGATATTGGAATCAACCCTATTTAAAAATTATGGATTGGCGAATAAAAAAATGAAGGGGATGAAACAAATGGATTTAGCCTCTACTATTCGTAATATTCCTGATTTCCCAAAAGCAGGAATTCAATTTAAAGATATAACAACTTTATTAAAAAATAAAGATGCTTTTCGCCAAGCTGTCGATTCACTGTTTCATCTTTTTGATAGTAAAGAAGTGGATATCGTGGTTGGAATCGAAGCCCGAGGTTTTATTTTAGGTTCGGTTGTTGCCTATCTTTTGAATTGTGGATTCGTACCGGTTCGAAAAAAGGGAAAGCTTCCTGCAACGATTAGGTCAAAAACCTATGATTTGGAATACGGGAATGCTACCCTGGAAATGCATGTAGATGCCATAGAAAAAAATCAAAAAGTGGTCATTATCGATGATTTATTGGCAACCGGGGGAACAGTTCAAGCTGTATGTGAGATGGTTGAAGAAGCCGGTGGAGAAATCGTTGGTATTGCATTTTTAATCGAGTTAGAGTCTTTACAGGGGAGAAAAGCTATCACAAAGTACCCAGTTTATTCTTTGGTTAAATTAGACTGAACAATTTTCTCCTTCTCCCTTGATGGGAGAAGATTGGGATGAGAGTGAAAATCCTTATCTAAATCCGTCATTGCGAGAAGTCCAACCGTACTTAGATTGTACTCTTAGATTAACAGTTCTCCTCCACTGGTGGTATCGCCCAGTGATAGAGTGATAGAGTAAGTCTGGATTTATCAAATATTTGTTTTTATGATAATTATCTAAGAAGCTCATACCTTTCTTTCTGAAGAAAAAGGGAGGGAAATATGCTTCGCAATTACGAAGTAAATAGTATATTTTCAAAAACTATAACCCTTGAATCGCTTCAAGAAAAAATCGATTCCTATAACCCCTATAGCGATCGAGAACTGATAAAAAAAGCTTATGATTTCTCGGTAGACGCTCATTCAGGACAAAGTCGGCTGTCGGGTGAACCCTATATTATCCATCCATTATCAGTAGCCCATATTGTCGCTGACCTTCGCATGGATGATAGTACGATTGCTGCTGCTTTACTTCACGATGTATTAGAAGACACTAAAAACACCGAAGCTCAACTTAAAGAAACTTTTGGAAAAGAAATAACTCTGCTGGTAAAAGGAGTTAGCAAGCTGAACGTCGGCTTTCACTTTAGTTCTAAAGAAGAAGAGCAGATTGAAAATTATCGACGCCTCTTTGTAGCTATGGCCGAAGATATACGGGTTATTATAATAAAATTAGCCGATCGCCTTCATAATATGCGGACCCTGAAATACCAATATCGAGATAAAAAAGAGTTGATAGCCAGAGAAACTTTGGAAATATTCGCTCCAATCGCTCATCGCCTGGGGATTGGTATGATTCAAACCGAATTGGAAAATTTAAGTCTTTATTTTCTTGACCCGGAATCTTATTGCAGCATCCAACAAGGGATAGAGAAAATTAGAGATCACCGAGAAAAACAAATCCAAGAGGCGACGGAAAAGCTCTCTCAAAGAATTCAACAAGCCAATTTGGTAGTTGAAATACAAAGCCGTCTGAAAAATATTTATAGTATTTATTTAAAAATCAATCGTCAAAACGTAAGTCTTGAAGATCTTCATGATTTGATTGCCCTTCGAGCTATAACCAATACCGTCGAAGAGTGCTATGCAGTATTAGGACTGGTGCATTCGCTTTGGGTGCCGGTAGCAGGGAGATTTAAAGATTATATTGCTCTTCCTAAATCGAACATGTATCAATCTCTTCATACCACAGTAATCGGTCCAGGCGGAGTTCCAATGGAAATTCAAATCCGAACCAGAGAGATGCATCATGTGGCTGAGTATGGTATTGCTGCCCATTGGAGATATAAAGAAGGGAAATCCGCTGATTCAGCTGATGCCTTTAACGAACGTATGGCCTGGTTAAGGCAAATATTGGAATGGCAGCAAGATCTAAGGACTACCCATGAATTTGTCGAAAGTCTTAAAATAGACCTTTTTGATGATGAAGTATATGTGTTTACGCCCAAAGGAGATTTAAAAAAACTCCCGAAAGGATCAAGTCCTATCGATTTTGCTTATTTAATCCACACTGAAGTCGGAAATAATTGCATTGGCGCGAGAGTGAATAAGCAAATTGTTCCATTGGATTACGAACTCAAAAGTGGAGATATTGTAGAAATTATTTCTTCCCGTTCTTCTTCCGGACCCAGCTTAGATTGGTTGAGAATCGCCAAAACCCCGGCTGCTCGAAATAAAATCCGGGCATTTCTACGCAAAAAGAATCGAGATGCCAATCGAGAGCGGGGAAAATTATTTATGGAGAGGGAATTGGAGAAATTTGCCCTTACTTCAGAAGAACAGAATTTGGTGAATGATAAAATTACCGAATTTATGGAAGCCAATACTTATAAAACAATCGACGATCTCCATGTTATAATCGGAGAAGGACGGCTTACCATCCGTCAATTTATTGGAAAAGTTGTTCCTTTTGAAATTCGAAAACGTTTTCAAACCCAACGAAAAGCAGAAACTAAAAAAACCGCTCAAACTAGTGGAGACGGAGTGATCATCCAGGGCGCAACCGGTTTAGCGGTGAAGTTAGCTCGTTGTTGTACGCCAATTCCTGGCGATAAAATTATCGGGTATGTAACCTTGGGGAAGGGTATCACCGTCCATCGCTTGGATTGTCATAATTTAACCAGGTTGACCCAAGATGAAGAACGATTGGTTGAGGCGGAATGGGATGAAAGGTACGGCCGTTTTTACGATGCCGGATTGGTTATTGACGCCCTGGATCGTCCAAAACTCTTGGTGGACATTACCAATACTGTTGCCAATTATGGTGTAAGTATTCGATCGGTTCATGCTCATTCCATGATGAATGATGCCCGGATATATTTAGTTATTTCGGTAAAAAATAAAGTTGAGCTTGATAACCTGTTTCGTGAAATAAAAAGGGTCTCCAATGTCAGAACTGTGCGAAGAGGAGGAATATTTGGTTTGCGGTGAGAGCGCTTATTCAAAGGGTGAACCAGGCACGGGTTTTAATTGATGGCAAGATAGTTGGTGAGATCGGGAAAGGAATGGTGGTATTTTTAGGAGTTGGGAAAAACGATAGCTCGTCAGACATTGATTTTATGGTGAGGAAAATCCCTCAGCTTCGAATATTCGATGATGCTCAAGGTAAAATGAATATCAGTTTGAATGAAATACAAGGTGAGATTCTTCTGATATCCCAATTCACTCTTTACGGGAATTGTCGAAGAGGACTTCGCCCAAGTTATGATGAGGCGGCAACGCCACGAGAAGCCCAAAATTTTTATAATCAAATAGCTCAAAAGCTACGTGATCAGGATCTAACCATAGCTGAAGGAGTCTTCGGAGCGATGATGCAAGTTGAATTGTGTAATGATGGTCCGGTGACGATTTTGCTTGACAGCAAGGAAAGGAGACAGGCATGAGTAACAAGGTGAAAGTCGCAGTCTATACATTGGGTGATTTAATGACTAATTGTTACTGTCTTTGTGATTGTAATGAAGCTCTCCTTATTGACCCTGGAAGCCCTTCCCAAGAACTAGTTGAGTTTTTAACTTCTCGTAAATTGAATTTAAGGTATATTATCAATACTCACGGACATATCGATCATATTCGGGGAAATGATTTTTTTAAGGATTATTTTTCCTCTGTCAAAATTATAATTTATGAAACTGATATGGCATATCTCAACCACCCCAATCTCAACCTATCGACAGATTTTTCTCAACCTTATCGATCACCAGAGCCAGATATTCTTATTCGAGGGAAAAAAGAACCTTTTGAATTATTTGATGAAGAGGTTTACTTTTATCATAGCCCAGGCCACACACCTGGAAGCATGTGCTTATCCTTCCCAAATCAGAAATGGTTATTTTGCGGTGATACACTTTTTGCTGGATCGATAGGAAGAACCGATCTTCCCGGTGGTTCGTTTCAGGAAATTCTTGAGTCTCTGACCATGATTATGCAATCTTTTGACGATGAAACTAGAGTCTTTCCCGGTCACGGTCCAGAAACAACTATTGGAAATGAGAAAAAAATGAATCCGTATATCCTTGAATACCTGAACTGTATTAATTAAAGCCTTAATCTTTTTAAAAAACCAATTTTACCTCGCAGAACAGCACCTGATGAGAATTAAAATACATTTCTTAAAACCGTCATTTTTAAGAGTCCAACCGTTTTTTGGTTGGGCGATGTGGCAATCTCATCCACCAACTCCGTCATTCTGAGGAGCGTATTATGCGACGTGAGAATCTCATCCTTAAAAATATTTATGAAGAAAGAACCGAAAAGGTGAGATCCTCACGCTTGAAAGCACCGCTCTGGATAACACCTTCGGTGGCAGTTGAGATCTTCACGCCCTCATAAAGCGAGGGCTCAGGATGACCGATTAAAAAATTCATTTGATGATATTTCCAGGGTAGACCTTCAAGCTACCTAATAGCACCAGATGTGGATGAAAATCCAAATTCGACATGCTATGGCAGGTCGCTACATTAATTAAAGAATAGGCACAATACATTGTGCCTCAACAATTTTTATTCTTAAGTAGGGGCTTAATTTATCATGCCCATTGATTTTCAGGTTAGATCCTCATGCTGCCAAGCGGTATCAGATGAGGATGGAGCTGAAATTGGGCGCAATGAATTGCACCCCTACATAAAAAATCAAAAGATTATATTGAATTGATGATATCTAAATATTTTTGAACAATAGCTTCAGCTCTTTGTTTTTCTTGCGATTCGGCAAAGATACGAAGAAGTGGTTCCGTTCCAGAAGGCCGAATTAAAAGCCAGGAACCATCAGGATAAGTAACTTTGTATCCATCAATGGTAACCCGATTCTTTTCCTTTGCAGTCAACCGGTCGATTTCGTTTAAAATTTTTTCTTTTTTCTCCGGATTAACGGTTTTTTTCATCTTGATTTGGAAATACTGGGGAAGTTCTTGGAGGAGGTCATCGAGCGATTTTTCTTTGGTGGCCATAATATGAAGGATGCGAGCTGCTGCTATAGCGCCGTCTCTTCCCCAGACGAAGTCGGGAAATATCATACCTCCATTTTCTTCACAACCGAATATCCCTTGGCTTTCCTGAAGAGCTTTGGCTACCACCAGGTCACCAACGGCGGTGGCGATAAAACCTCTCCCAGTTTTTTTGGCAATATCGCTTAACATGCTGGAAGTGGCAACAGTGGTTACAATCGGTCCGGGGATATTTTGTTGGGCCAATTCGTTGGCAACTAAGCTGACGCTATAGTCACCAGGGACAAATTCACCATTGGGACGTATCACAATTAAACGATCACCATCTCCATCCTGAGCAAATCCGATATGAAAGGAGGCATGGGTGATAAGAGTAAGAAGATCGGTCAGATTGTCGGGAGTAGGCTCAGGGTTTCTCCCTGGAAAACGACCATCGGGATGGGCATTGAGGCTTACTACACGGCAACCGAGATCACTTAATAACTGAGGGGTAATCAAACATGGTGCACCATTTGCACAATCGACTACAACTCGAAATCGGCTTTGTTGAATAAGGGGGAGATTTACTTTAGCCTCGATTGCTCGAATATAATCATCGTTTATATCACGTTTAATGGTTTTTTGCGGAACATCATTCCAGGGCACTAAATGATATTTTTCCGAATAAAATATCTTTTCTACCTCAACATCTTTTTCCCGATCTAAACCTTTACCAGTTTTTTCCATGAATTTAATACCGTTCCATTGAGGAGGGTTATGGCTGGCAGTTATCATTGCTCCCCAAGCACCCCATTGCCGGCAAGCCCACTGAAGGGTTGGAGTAGCGGTGAGCCCTAATTCAATTACTTGACAACCACAAGCAAGGAGGCCGGAGATTACGGCATCATAGATCATTTCACTGTGTTTTCGGGCATCTCTCCCCACAACAACGGTTTCTTGATTAACGTAAGTTCCAAAACTGTAAGCTAATTTTAAAGCAAAATCAGGAGTGAGCACTTCATTGACAATTCGTCGAATACCAAAAGTACCGAATAACTTTTCCATGGGTAAGCCTCCTTTGATAGGATGGTAATAGATATTAAACCAATTTATTCTCTCCTTAGGGTAGGATTTAATTAAGAATACTTTTTTCTTTATTTTTAAACTACTCATTAAAAAAAGAGTGCTCCCACCAGGAGATATGGGAAAAATATCTGCTTTTCAAATCATCACTGTTATATAATTATAGTGCATTTTTATCCAGGGAGGCAGGATATGAAAGAAGAACTTGATGCCATATCACAAATCAGTGAGTTAATTATATCGGATAAAGGATTTGAAGATGTACTCCGGCTTATGGTGAATATTACCGCACAAGTGATGAAATCCAACATTTGCTCACTTATGCTTTTGGATGAAAAGAAAAAAGTCTTGGAAATTAAAGCGACCCAATCAGTTAGTGAAGCGTATAATAAAAAGCCTCCGATCAAGTTAGGAGAAGGTGTAGCCGGGAAAGTTGCTTTAGAAAAAAAACCGATGATTATACCTGACGTTTGCAACGATCCTTATTATCGGAACAAAGAAATTGCTGAAAAAGAGGGCCTTTGTTCCTTGGTAAGCCTTCCTTTAATGGTCAGAGGGAAAATAGTTGGTGTCCTTAATCTTTATACCTCAAAACCTCGAGAATTTCATGATGATGATATTAAAACCTTAACGACTATTGCTAATCAAGCAGCTGTTGTTATCGAAAATTATCGTTTACTTATGGAAAGTGAATTTGTCAAGGAAGAACTGGAGACCCGTAAAAAGATTGAAAGAGCTAAGGGATTTTTGATGACCGAATATAATATTAATGAAGAGGAAGCCTATCGAAGGATTCAGAAGTACAGTATGAATAAACAGAAGAGCATGAAAGAAGTTGCTGAAGCGGTTATTCTAGCCTGGGAAATGAAGAAAAAGATTTGAGGCTATTAATCTCTTTTTTTTGATGATAAAAGAGAGGTAACTAGAAAAATACCTGTTGCAAAAAGAACTATAGTCGCTCCAGAGGGTGTGTCTAAAAAATAAGATAGAATGAGTCCTCCTATTGACGAGGCTATTCCGAAGATAATTGCAGTCACTAAAGCTTTTTTAAAATTATTGGTGATTTGCAAAGCCGCAGCTGAAGGGATGATGAGTAAAGCCGAAACTAAAACGATTCCAACGACTTTTATGGAAATCACAATCGTGAGAGAAATCAAAGTAACCAGTAAGTAATATACCATTGATACCGGAATACCACTTACTTCCGCCATTTCTTGATCTAATACCAGAAGCAAGAGTTCCTTGTAGTAAAAAAGAACAAAAAAGAAAACTGCTCCTTCGACAAGAAGCGCAAGATAAAGGTCGTTCAGCGTAACCGCTAAAATATTACCAAATAAATACCCGAACAAATCAACATTAACACCTTTCAGGAGACCGAAAATCAATATTCCCAGCGCCATCGTAC
>MTKW01003177.1_pt1 | contig 19419 bp, 17 predicted proteins | sample 1042761 | NCBI WGS metagenome assembly MTKW01 (sample SAMN06205366, study PRJNA360243) | anaerobic digester metagenome | biome: Wastewater treatment plant; feature: Anaerobic digester sludge; material: sludge; isolation source: anaerobic digester fed with sludge from wastewater treatment plant ... | reverse complement strand
AGCATGTTTCCTTCGAGTTTATCCGGTTTGTTGTCATTATGAACCAGCAAGCAGTCAAGCCCAAGTTTGCAGCAGGCAGCTGCTGTAAGAGAGCATAGATTAGACTGCAAGCCACCTGCGGTCAATACAATATCTGCTCCGTTCTTTACGGCATCTCCCAGGAGAAACTCCAGGCTGCGTGTTTTGTTGCCGCCCTGGCCCAATCCGGTCAGGTCATCCCTTTTGATGTAAATATCCCTACGCTTCAGTTGCTCTCCCAGCCTGTCCAACCTTTGTATAGGTGTGGGCCATATCCCAAGATTAGCTCTTGGAAACTTACTAAGACTCCATCGGTGATTCAGCCCCATTTTGGCACACTCCTCTATAAACCCATAATCATCTTTTCTACTGCCGCTCTGTTCGTACCAACAACTTCCTTATGACAAGTTCTTGGCAACCTGGTTCACTCCATTTTCCAGTTCGCCGGAGACAATCAACGCCCTAGCCGCTTCTATATCGTCATGCATCTCCCTGTCTTCCTGAAGCGCGGGTACTCTACTTCGCAGTAAGTTATAAGCTGCCAAGCCGGGTGGAGACAGCAATTCTGGTCCCCTAAATTCAAGCGCCTGACAGGCTGCAAGATACTCAAGTGCCAGGATATACGAGACGTTGCCACATATCTCCCGCGCTTTTCTGGCGGCAGTTGTCGACATGCTAACATGGTCTTCCTGGTCGGCCGAAGTGGGGATAGTATCCACACTGGCAGGATGACCAAGTACTTTACACTCAGACGCAATCGATGCAGCCGTATACTGCATAATCATGAATCCAGAGTTCAGTCCGCCGTTTTTTGTCAGGAAAGAAGCCAGCCCACTCTTATTGTGATCCATCATCCTTGCCATGCGCCTTTCAGACATATTGCCAAATGAACACAGGGCTATGCCCAGGTAATCTCCGGCAATTGATAAGGGCTGACCATGGAAGTTGCCCCCGGAGATAACCCGGCCGTCAGGCAGAACCATGGGGTTGTCAGTGGCGGAGCCCGATTCAATCTCAACAACCGAGGCCACGTGATCAAGAGCTTGCCGCACAGCGCCGTGAACCTGCGGTATGCAACGCAGTACGTACGGGTCCTGAACTCTTACCTCTCCAGAGACCGTTGCCAGTTGTGAGCCCTCAAGCAACGTCCTAAGATTCTCTCCAACCTCCTGTGCCCCTATGTGCGGGCGCAACGACGTGATCCATTGGTCATACGCGTCCCGGACGACCCTTAGGGCCTGTCCGGTCAGGCTTGCAATTATGTCTGCAGCTATAGCTAATGTATATCCACGGTGTATGGTCAAAGCAAGAACCGCCGCAGTCATCTGCACTCCGTTGGTTAGGGCCAACCCTTCTTTGGCCTCCAGCTCAACCGGGGCAATTTCGGCGCGCTTCAATGCCTCTTGCCCGGAAAGCAACTCGCCCTCGTAGAAAGCATAGCCTTTTCCCAGCAACACCAAGGATATGTGTGAAAGGGGAGCAAGGTCGCCGCTGGCTCCCACTGAACCCTTCTGAGGCACATACGGGATAACATTCTTGTTCAGCAGACTGCAGAGGGTGTCAACTACCTCAGGACGAATCCCCGACATCCCTTTGGCAAGAGCATTTGCCCTCAGGAACATTGCAGCCCGCACTTCTGCTTCAGAGAACAACTCTCCGACGGCCACTGAATGGCTTAAGACCAGATTAGTCTGCAGTCTACGTATATTCTCAACTGAGATGGCGACGTCGGCAAACTTCCCAAACCCCGTATTTATGCCGTATACCCTTTCTTTTTTGGATACGATATCATCAACAATTTGCCGTGAATCCTGCATTATGTCCCATGTATCTAGAGGAATCCCAACTGCTTCCTTATCGAAGGCTACTCTGGCTATTTCTGCAATGGTTTTTGGAGTTCCATCTACTGCAATCGTCATCATATCATGCTCCTTCAGTATCAAGTCGCGGAAGCCTGAGCAAAACCAGTGACAGCGAATACTACCGGACCCTACGTCAGCATGGGAATCTTTACCCCTCTTTGCTTGGCAGCTCCTATCGCCTCTTCGTACCCTGCATCCACATGGCGCATTACGCCGGTACCGGGATCAGTAGTCAGAACTCTCTTCAGCCTCTGTGCCGCTTGATCGGTACCGTCTGCAACTATTACCATGCCGGCGTGAATAGAGTACCCAATCCCTACTCCGCCACCGTGATGGACAGATATCCAGCTGGCACCGGCCGCCGTATTCAACAACGCATTGAGGATGGGCCAGTCGGCAATTGCGTCTGAGCCGTCTTTCATGGATTCAGTCTCCCGATTTGGAGAAGCCACGCTTCCGCTGTCCAGATGATCTCTGCCGATGACTATGGGCGCCTTGACTTCGCCTTTTCGAACCAATTCATTAAAGATCAATCCGGCTTTGTCTCGCTGCCCGTAACTCAACCAGCATATCCTGGAAGGCAATCCCTGGAACTGAACTTTCTCTCTGGCCATTTTGAGCCATCTGATCATAGTCTTGTTCTCAGGGAATGCATCGATAAGAGCTTCGTCTGTGCGGTAAATGTCAGCAGGATCTCCTGACAAAGCTGCCCACCTGAAGGGGCCGTTGCCTTCGCAGAACATGGGGCGGATGAATGCAGGAACGAAACCGGGGAAGTTGAAAGCGTCCTTCAAACCTGCGGAAAACGCCTGTTGTCTTATGTTGTTCCCGTAGTCAAATACAATTGAACCTTTCTTCTGCCAATCAAGCATGGCCTGTACATGGGCAACCACGCTCTCGGTGGATCTGCGGATGTACTCATCAGGGCCGCTCTCACGAAGAGCCTCAGCTTCCTCCATAGTCAAGCCTGCAGGCACGTACCCTCCAAGCAGGTCATGGGCGGAAGTCTGGTCTGTCACCAGATCAGGCACCAGGCCCCGCTTTACAAGTTCAGGGTGAATCTCAGCTGCATTGCCCAGAACTGCTACTGACCTGGCTTCGCCTTTGGCCAAAGCATCTTCAACCACTTGGAGTGCATGGCCTAGATCCTTCGCCTGCATATCACAATACCCTGTATCTATGCGGCGCTGGATCCTCCAGGGGTCAACCTCTACAACAAGCGCGACTCCTTCGTTCATGGTAACGGCAAGGGGCTGTGCCCCACCCATGCCTCCCAAACCGGCTGTCACAACCAGCTTACCTTTCAAACTACCGTTGAAATGCTTCCTTGCAGCCTCTGCAATGGTCTCGAAAGTTCCTTGAAGAATCCCCTGAGCCCCAATATAGATCCAACTACCCGCAGTCATCTGGCCGTACATAGTGAGCCCTTTCCGCTCAAACTCACGGAATTTATCCCAGGTTGCCCAGGCCGGAACAAGCAGTGCATTAGCTATAAGGACTCTTGGCGCCTGGCTGTGCGTCTTAAAAACACCTACTGGCTTGCCCGACTGTACAAGGAGCGTTTCGTCTGACTCAAGTTCCTTAAGGCTCTTGACAATCGCGTCAAACGCCTCCCAGTTGCGAGCTGCTTTCCCGGTTCCACCATAGACTATCAACTCACCGGGCTTCTCCGCCACATCAGGATCAAGGTTATTCATAAGCATTCTCATTGCTGCTTCTTGTTCCCAACCTTTGCATGATAAAGCTGAACCTCTGGGTGCCCTTACTACGCGTTTTGCCACTTTTCCAGTACCTCCTATTAATTACGATGGTTTGCACAAAACTCGGTTAACTCCAATCTACACTAGATTGATTATCACTGTTCACGTTTCAGCAAGACAATCCAACTATTTCTTCGAGTCCCGAACCTCCTCCAGGTAGCGGTACACTGTGTGTTTAGACGCATTGATAAGCCTTGCCACTTCTTCGATCGTACCCTTTACCAGAAACAGCCCCTTTTCTTCAAGAGTGGAGATAAGTGAAAGACGTTCTTCTCGCGAAAGATCAGCGGGTGACTTGTTGAGCCGTTCCACAGCTCGTTCGAGCAAAGATCGGGCAAGTGCTGAAACGTTGTCCGCAAACTCCTCAGACCCAAACTGAGCTGTTGAATTCGGATCCATGGTCACAAGGAGTTCATTCAATGCTAACTGTCCGGCACGGTAACCTCCCAAATCAAAGTTGATGCAAAAACATCCTATCAACTTGCCCCGAGAATCCCGGATGAATATCGTGGACGACTTAAGTTCACGGCCGTCGCGGGTTTCTGCACGATATCCAATAAGGTCAGGAACCTCTTCTCCGTATACCCTCAAGGTGTTGAGCACCAGGTTAGTGAGAGGAGCCCCAATGGAACGTTTAGTGACACTTCCGGCTACATAAACAACGGAGTGCTCGTAATCGGTGAAATCATGGATAACCACTTCACACGAATTACCAAACGTCCTTGCCACCCCGTCTGCCACAGCCTCCAACATCCGGAAGACATGCTCTGAACATCCCTCGAACCCCTCGTACCCAGCCTGTTCAGCCACAATACCACCTCATCTAATTCTTGCTACTGCCCTTAACACTCCCCGGCGGCAGAAGACTGCCTCAAACGGTACTTCGTCTACCAGGTCTTTAGAGAACGTCCAAATGAAACGCTGTCGACTCAGCACAGCCCTTTCTCCACGATGAAATCTCAAGGCGTCCTATGCACGTCGAAGAACTCTTCCCGCGATATTGCCTGTGTGCTCGCCATTTTCTACGGCGAAGATACCATTTACCATCACATATTCAATGCCTGCCGGATACTGAGCAGGGTTTGCAAAGGTAGCCACCTCTGCAACTATATCAGGGTCAAACAACACAACGTCGGCCTTCATTCCCGGCCGGATGATCCCCCGATCCATTAGCCTCATGCGGTTGGCAGGCATGCTGGTCATCTTATGAATAGCTTGCTCAAGAGACAAAACCTTTTCTTCTCTGACGTATTTGCCCAGCACCCTCGGGAAAGTGCCGAACGTCCTCGGATGAGCTCTGTGCGCCTCAGCTGCCAGGGGGCCATCAGTGGCACTGCAAGATGAATCAGAACCAATCATAACGCATGGATGTGCCATAACCGTTCTAACATCGTCTTCGTTGATCTCAAATTCCAACATGGTCACATCAAGTTTTTCTTCAACCAGTAACCTGAACGCAGCGTCCACAGGGGGCACATCCCATATTTCGGCAATTTCAGTAATTGATTTTCCCTGGGCAAACTTGTTCTTCTCGCTGGCAACTGAGCTTATAACCGTTATCGGCCACGCTTCATTGAGTATCTGCTTTGCATCCGACTCAATTTTCAATTTCTCGCATATCTCAGGATCTTTCAATCTTGCCAGAAGGGCCTCTTTTCCACCTTCATGGCCCCACTCAGGTACCACAACTGCCAATCCACATGAACCAGCAACATAGGGGTATTGATCGGCCGTTACATCTAAGCCTTCCCTGCGCGCCTCGCCGATCAGTTTGAGTGACTGGTGTACCAGTCCCCACGCTCGTTTGTAACAAGCCTTATGGTGCGATATGTGGACGGGCACCCCGCCCTCACGGCCCACTGTGATTGCTTCTTGGACAGACTTCACAAGGTCTATGTTTTCATTGCGCATGTGGGTTTCATATATGCCCCCATAAGACCTCATTTGCTTGGCGAGTTCTACCAATTCGCTGACATGCGCATACGAACCAGGAGGATAGAGGAGACCCGATGAAAACCCAAACGCTCCCGCTTCAAGAGCTTCTGCCAAAAGGGCCTTCATTACTTTCAGTTCTTCATCTGAGGGGGGCCTGTTGTCATAACCCATAGCCGAGCTTCTCAAAGACCCGTGGCCAACAAGGGGAACCACGTTAATCCCAACTCCGTTGTCCTCAAGAGCGTCGAGATACTCTGCAAAAGTGGTCCATTCAAACTCTTTACCTTCCCTGGTCTTCAGGCTGGACTCTCTTCTCTTTTCGGTTGCAGGCGCTGGAGACTGCCCGCACTGGCCAGTAACCTCTGTGGTGACCCCTTGCCGAACTTTGCTTTCGCCCCTCTTATCGACAAACCAGCATGTATCCGAGTGGCTGTGTGAATCAATAAAACCCGGCGCTAGCACCATGTTCTTACCATCTACGACCTTTGCTGCTTTACCCTCTATCCTAGCAGATACTTCCTTAATCTCATCATCCTTTACCCCGACTTCACCATAAAACCAGGGTGCACCGGTGCCATCTACAATCCTAACGTTCTTAAAAATTACATCGTACATGAAGAACAATTCCCCCTTTGCTTCTTTGCATACTCCGCGAACACTGCCCATACTACCCCTTGCTGCACCGTCACTTCAGGTAGACAACGTCACGTTGCCTATTCAAATGATTTCCGGTGTTGCTGACAACTTCAGTCAACGAACCTGTTCTCAACTAACCACAACACCGGAAATCGGCCGTTTTCAACTCCCACAACAGATCCCGGCTCTGCTCCAGGCCGTTATCTGACTAAAACAGTGGTTTGACTCTACGAGATTAGACCCAGCCAGTCCCGGAGCAGAAACAGGAACCGGACAATTAGTCTCGCGAAGAAACCCGTTGTATTCGCAAACCCTGCACCAAAGCAAACCATCATCGACCAGCGCCCTATTACAGGCAGGTATTTAAGTGGCCCTACAAGTTTATCTGTATACGGCCTGGTAAATAAGAAGTAAGCTACAGGGCCGGCCACGCTTAGAACGAGAACAATGTTGCTCAAACTGGTGAGAGGCACAAAAGTAGCCTTTATCTGTCCTGTAATCAGAGAAATGGCCGAACCGCGCAAACTAAGGGCTGCGGCAACTGAAACGAGGAGAGCTGCCGACGGCTTCGCCAGCCGGGCATACTTCTTGGTGCGTCTCGTAAACAGCAGAACTCCAGCCACTAAAGGTACAATCAGTATGTACCGGCCCTGGAGCATAGGTTTCCAACCATTTTCGACTATTCGCCCGATACCCAGTACCAATCCATGGCCGATACCGATACCCAGGAAAATATTGACTACCAGGTCAAACACGGGGTTTTCTTTGAAGAACACAAAGCTCATGGCACCTATAGTAAGGAAAGCGCCTAGCCATACGCTGAAATCAGTTGCCAACTGAAGCACCTCCAGTCTCAGATTCATACCTTCGGGAGGCCCAGGATGCCAGGTTGCCCACGAAAAGAAGCGCAAGGACCAGCATCTGAATACTTGCCAGAGCATTCAGGGCAAGAGTCGCTCCTCCGGTGGAATCAATCAGTTTCTCATACTCTGCCCCTCCCCGCAAAGCACCTGTCATTGCGGTGATCTGTTTCGCCTGTACAAACGGCATAGTACGAGGTACCATCCCCGCGGGCACCGCAACAATCAGTTTTGTACCGTAGGGTATTGAAACCTGGTGAATCCACGCATCAAGCCCTCCTGAGCTAACAGCTATGACAAGTTCGAATTCTTCAATGCTGTTAACTCCATCCATGATCTCAAGTTCATCCAAAGGTTTGCCGTCAAAGTCACTGGAGTACATCTTTCTGATATCTTTGACAAGGGTTGCTATTCCCGCTTCCTCGCCGGCGAAATACCCCAGATTTACATAATCTACGCCTGCAACCTTGCCGAGGTTCTTACCGGTTTGAGGCAAGATATCCCGGGCTATCATTGCACCGTCAAGCGACTTGGCTACCGCATATATCTTGGCATCCTTAGTGGCAAGGTGCTTGAGAAAAGCAACTACAAAAGGATTGCACTCAGCCACAGCGCTGAAACTGTAGTCAAAAGAAATCAAGACCTTAATGCCATTATCAAGAGATTCAATAACATCGTACGCATTCTGAGTCATTGGCTGTACTTCCACGGGAAGAGTAAGGCCAAGGAAAAACGGCAACACGATTGCTAATACCAAAAGACAGTATATGATTCTTGAGTCGATATTCGCTAATCGTTTCCACACGCGCAACACCCCCTAGTTGGATACGCCGGTAATTCTGCTGTACCCCAGAATTGATCTGACGGAAACAGAAATGAACCCTACGCCACCGGCGATAAGCATACCTCTTTGTCCACCGAGACACGGATAGTTCATGATCCAGTTGCTAATTACCGGGAACTTGGACCAGATCATGCCTCCAAACGAGGAGGTTCCCAGTATGACCAGTACAGTCGACACTAGCAGTATCAGCGAGTCCGTATTGTTCACCCTGAAAGCCCGGTAGCAGGAGGAAGCCAGAAAGAACCCGGGAACAGCACACAAAGTAGCAGAACACACGATGAAGATCTTATAGTAAATGTAACTATATATTTCCGAGGATGTCCCCTGGGTCAGGCCAACCACTACAGTTACCAGAACAAAAGCAACGCATACCAGGTTGTTTATCCAGCGGCCCTGGCGCCGTCTTATGTTATTGACGTTGTTGGCAAATAGGTCTACGCTTCCGGCAACCAGGCCGAAACTTGCTATAATTGGAATCCAGCTCACCAGTTCGCTTGCCAAGCCGTTGATTAACGGCAGCTTTACAAAGTAATCCAACACTACTACGATTCCGGAAATCAAAGTAACGAGCTTCGTAATCGTGCTAATAACCCGATTCACCTAACTCACCTCACCATGAAAGTAGTTTCGTAAGAAAGTCAACATTTAGAGTGGCAAGAATTGGGCCCACAAGTAAAAGCGCCACCACAACCGCCTTACCCCAGTCCAATGCAGCCACTGCGCCTAATTCAACCTTTTCTTCTGAAAGGTAAATACCTCCTACAACCAGCTCATCGCCGATCAGTATCGTGTCGCAGGCCGCCACGAACATGGGAACCTGGTACTCATTAGTGGTACCGCCTACTGATACTGCGCCTGCAAGATGGCCGGCTTCTGCCACAAACAATGCTTCATCGGCCCAACCGCCAACCATGACGCTGGTTACTACCTTTTCCTTCATAAATATATTGGCAACTGCGCTTCCGAAAGCGAACTGCTCTGAGCTTAAGTACCTTACTGTATCAGGCTTCAGCCTATCCAGAGCATCTACTTGGGCATATGAAGTCCTCACCATTTCGTGGCTGACTTCATAAACATCCCCCTGTGCACATGACACAATCAAACGGGTATCGAATTCAGCGCATTTGCGGGCTATGTAGCCCAGGTAGTCAAAACTGGCCACAGTGATCCCCGCCCGGGTCTGGCTTGACAGAGCCGGTAGGCCTGAGGAAAAGTGAACGGCCCCTCCAGTCTCGGTAGCTCGTCCTATCCCTTCATCAATCGCACGCAACGCAGGGATCTCACGAACATCAAACAACTCCCCTTTTCTTGCTCGGTTCATGTGCTGAAGGAGCACTGCAGTCAATGCACACACATAGATAAACGCAAATATCCTGCCTTCAATAAACAATTGGGCTCACCTCTTTCTAGTCATGGCAACTCGAAATACTCTTCCCCAATCTGAGATGTCTGTTCCCACCTCCCTTGTAGTAATTTTTGCTCACAATAAGCCGTTCTTGGCCTTTGTCAACCCGGCTGCAAACAAACGATGCATTCTTGCAGGTTTCAAAAACCAGCACTGTTTGATCCCACATACTGCGCCGCAAGGCCCACAGCTTCATCTGTATCTAACATTTTTTTGTAGAGTATTCCAATTTCCGAATACCTCCTGCAAAAAAATTATTGTCATGCATAGCACCCATTTACCATATGCTTGCATCGCAGATGAAGGCACTGGCTCAAACTATTAATTCTTCACGTTATTATTTTATCCTTCTTTTGATACAATTTTTGCGATAAAATTCTCACCAATTGAGATTTATTGCGCACAAGGTACCCGTGCCTGGGGATTCGTGGCGCATGCACACAGGGTTATGGAAACTGATGGAGGCTCTATCAAACCAAACAATGAGATAGCAAGTAGCCATTGTAGTGGAGATACTCGATCTGGCAGGAAAGAGAACAGGATCTCAATCTGTGACGGCACCTGGGCACATGTAGATCATATGCAAAATCCTTCGCGTCTTCCACGGCAGTTGTGAGGAAATAACCAGTCCGGCAGGTTATCAGCTACCACCATCCGTTAAATCGTTTCGGCCGGAGCACCGGCCCGGCTACTAATGCCATGTGTCAGATCCCGGCGGATGCCTCTATGAAGGTATACTTGATCACCCTACGTTCTTGACTCGCGGATCTGGTCTAGGTAACGATATACTGTATGCTTGGATGTGTTTATGAGGCCTGCAACTTCTTCAATCGAGCCTTTTACCAAGAACAGCCCTTTTTCTTCCAGCTCGGAAATGAGTTCCAGACGTTCTTCACGCGAAAGATCACCAGGCGACTTATCAAGCCGCTCTAGGGCCCTCTCCAGCAAAGAGCGGGCAAGTGTTGACACGTTGTCAGCAAACTCTTCAGATCCAATACAGCCTGTTGAGCTCGGATCCACAGTAACGAGAAGATCGTTTAGTGCTAATTGTCCAGCCCTAAAGCCCGTCAAGTCAAGGTTGATACAAAGGCATCCTATCGGCCTACCTGAAGAATCCCGGATAAATATCGTAGATGACTTAATCTCACGGCCGTCACGGGTTGCCGCACGATATCCAATAAGGTCCGGGACTTCCTCTCCGTACACCCTTAAAGCCCCAAGCACTAAGTTAGTAAGAGGCGCCCCAATAGAGCGTTTTGTTACAGAACCAGCCACATAAACAACAGAGTGCTCAAGGTCAGCAAAGTCGTGAATAACCACTTCACACGAACTACCAAACGTCTTTGATATTCCGTCTGCTAAAAACTTCATCGTCTGAAAGGCATGTTTCGAGCATTCGTCAAACTCTTCCCGCCTAGCGTGTTCGGGCATAGTACCATCCCCTTCGAATTATCTTTGGAGTGAGACTCTATGACACATCATTCAGGACAAAGCTGTCTCAGTCGAGGTTTACACTCCCTTCTAACAGTGGTGCGAGGGAGGGGATTTGAACCCCTACGCCTTAGGGGCACTGGATCCTAAGTCCAGCTCGTCTGCCGGTTCCGACACCCTCGCATTTTCGTGTGTATGCATTCAGAAGAGATTGTCTAAGCAAAGTATTTCCACAGTCCTGGAGACATAAATGGTGGGCCATGATGGATTCGAACCATCGACTCCCCGCTTAAAAGGCGGGTGCTCTACCCCTGAGCTAATGGCCCACAGTGGCTGGGGCGGCAGGATTCGAACCTGCGTTTGTCAGCTCCAAAGGCTGATGCCTTACCGCTTGGCGACGCCCCATCTGGCGCGCCCGACAGGACTCGAACCTGTAACCTTCAGATCCGAAGTCTGCGGCTCTGTCCAATTGAGCTACGGGCGCAAATACTCCACACCAAGCACTAAAAATTGGGGTGAATGAGGGGACTTGAACCCCCGACCTCCAGGGCCACAACCTGGCGCTCTAACCGCCTGAGCTACATCCACCACACTTTCGTATTCGAAAATGGCGCGCCTGGCAGGAATCGAACCTGCGACTCCCTGCTTAGAAGGCAGGTGCTCTATCCCCTGAGCTACAGGCGCATGGAGCGGGTGATGGGAATCGAACCCACGCAACCAGCTTGGAAGGCTGGAGCTCTACCATTGAGCTACACCCGCCTGTAGACCTTATTACGGTCGCACGAGATATTTTACTAAAAAGGGGCCATGGGGTCAAGGAAATTGCACATTTCTTGTCACCGCGCTTAATTGTAAGAGCAACTTCTAGTGTTTTTGATAAAAGTAGAAGTTACTCTTACAAAGTCCCCTGCAGTAGAATATGAGTGGCCCGATTCCGGTTTGGTCACTACTTCAAACTAGACTGGCGATACTATCAAAGCCAGGGTCCCCGGGCCGTTGTGTATACCAATTACTCCGCCTATCTCAGTCTCCACCGTCCGTACTACATCCCACTTCTCCTTGGCTGCAGCCACCAGTTTTGCCCCTTCCTCAGGAACATCAGCATGGCACATTCCAAGTTTGACTTTGCTGCCGTAAGGAACCCTCTTACCAGCAAGTTCGATCATCCTCGGAATTACTTTTGTTTTTCCCCGAATCCGCTCAAGGCCTGATACGTAACCCTCTGGGTCCAACACTAAAAGGGGCTTCATATTCAGCATGGAACCCCAAAAGTGAATTGCCCTCCCAATACGGCCGTTCTTGTAAAGGTAATCCAAAGTGTCAACTGCATATATTGTAACCAGCCTGTCCACCATGGCCCCGGCAGCATCCCTGACCTCTTCGAAACCCGCCCCTTGCTTTACCAGATCATATGCCTCAAGAACAATCAAGCCATACCCTACTGATGCCGTCTTTGAGTTTATGAGGGCTATTTTCCTGTCAGGCAGCATAGCCGCGGCCATTTGAGCTGCCTGATATGTACCACTGAGGACCTCAGAAAGGAGAATGGCCACTACTTGCGAACCGTCAGCTGTTAGCTCATCAAATGCCTTTCGGAAATCTCCCACTGAAGGCGACGATGTTCTCGGCAATCCATCAAAGGTCCTCAATTTATCGTAAAAGGCTTTCCCACGCATTTCGTAACCATCTATATAGGACTGTGAACCAAAACGGACCGTAAGAGGGACTATTGTCACACCCAAATTCTCGAGATAGTCAGGGTCTATATCGCAAGCACTGTCGGTCACGATTTTCACTGAATGCATCATTCCTTACCTCCACGCTTCGATACTGCTTTTTCACTCTTGCTGATTTGCTCTTGCAGCTATAATCCCAAAAGGCCAAAATATCTCATATACCAAATTATATCCTGCAAGCTTAAAAACCGTCAAAGCAACTGACTTGCCGTTACAGACTGCTAATCCCGGGTATGAGTAAGATGTTCATAGTGCAGCTCTTGACATCATGTACAGAAAAGGAATACTGTGATGCTAGGGTATTTTGGTTTTTTGGGACATGCCATCCTGTAATAATCAGATTCCGGCTAACAATATATAAAAGTGGGAGTAACGAAAAACTCAAGGATCTGGTTAAGGGCATATTTTTTTAAAGAGCTTTTGGGTCTTTTGGGGATAGTCGTTCAAAAAGTTTAAGGAGGAGGAACCCTAAATGCCGTTTGAAATAGCTAAATCAATGGTTGGAGAAGCCGCTCTCAAACAAGGCTTGAAGTACATCAGGAACAATCCTGAGAAAAATCTTGTCAATCTTGCCAAGTGGGGAGGCCGGCTTGCCAGAGAACCAATGCATAAACAGTATGCAAGGCAATGGGCGGAAATGTTTGCAGATGACAATAACAACTGGAGAAATTTGGCGGTCAAAGCGCTCAACCAGTTATCACCAGGCGTCGTGGAAAGAAGCGGTGTAAACATGTTTCTAAATGCAGGGATTCTTAGCCCGGCAAGACGCAAAGAAGGTGAGGAGAAGTACGGAGTCCATGTGCCCTGGGCAATACTTATCGATCCAACAGGCAGATGTAATCTAAGGTGCAAAGGATGCTGGGCTGCAGAGTATGACAGGTCTCAGGATATGGACTATGAGACTCTGGACAGGGTAATGACTGAAGCCGAGGATATCGGAGTAAACTTCTTTGTGATCTCAGGCGGAGAGCCTACTGTAAGAATGGACGATCTGATTTCTCTGGCAAGGAAACACAACGAATCAATGTTTCACGTGTTTTCTAATGGAACACTGATCACAAGGGAAAGGGCTCAGCAGTTTGCTGAACTGGGCAATATGACCTTTGCCATTAGTCTTGAAGGATTTGAAGAAGAAACTGATGCCCGGCGTGGCAAAGGCGTGTTTCAAAAAGTAATGCAGGCAATGGATAATCTGAAAGAAGCAGGAGTACCGTTTGGGTTTTCAGCTACTTATACGAGAGAAAATACAGAAATCCTCGGCAGCGATGAATGGATAGATCTAATGATCGACAAAGGATGCCTCCTTGGATGGTTGTTCACATATGTACCTGTTGGCGGAGAGGCCGATCTTGACTACATGGCAACCCCTGAACAAAGACTGTTCATGCTGAGGCAAGTCAGAAAATGGCGTTCAGAAAAGCCCATTTTCGTTGCAGACTTCTGGAACGACGGTGTTTTCACACAAGGCTGCATAGCAGGAGGCCGGAACTACTTCCACATAAACGCCATGGGTGACGTAGAACCATGCGCATTTGTGCACTACGCCAACATGAACATAAAAGAAACAAGCCTCGTCGAAGCTCTTAAGTCACCTTTGTTCCTGGAATATCAGAAGCACCAGCCATTTAACTCTAACTTCATGCGTCCATGCCCCATAATCGATAACCCGGAGTGGTTAGAGAAAATGGTTGACGAAACAAAAGCATATTCTACTCAGAAAAACGGAGTTTCTGCAGCACAGCTTTGCCGGCCCCTCCACGGGTATGCTAAAACATGGGGAGAAATTGCCGATAACGTCAAGGCAGAAGACGATAAGTCTACTGCGGAAAGCCAAACTGATGTTCAGTAATATAGTGGAACACATGTCCTGGTTTCGCTACATGAAGAGTCACGGGAAACCGGCTCCTTTAAGCCATCTGCCCCGAAGGATCCGGTTTCCCGGTATGGCCATTGACAGCACAACCAGGGCAACATATTGTACTAACAGTTATGCTTTTAGGAGGCGATCGGGTGAGACTCACAAAAAGGCGTTACGAGTTCCTGGAGGCCCTTACAGATCTTGTAAACAAGAAAGGGGCTCCTGTTCATTATGGAGATGTAGCCGAACGCCTATCTGTGTCTAAATGGACTGCCTATGACATGATGCGCGAACTGGCTGAAGACGGACTGGTAGAAACATCATACTCAGTAAACCGTATTGGTTTACCCGGCCGGTCTCTGGTATTGTTCAAACCCACGAAGCAAGGGTTTAATCTGGTGGATTCCAGGAGGCCGGATAACAGTCTTCATGAACAATCTGCACAAAAGGAAGACGAGTGGCACCGGATCACAGGAGATATGCTGTCGAAAATCTCAATGTCCTTCAACAATGAATTTGAACAGCCTTTTGACTTTAGCAAGGACAAGTACAAATCGTCTCCTGCTCTATATTGTGCTGCCCTGCTTTCTTTTCTCCTCGTTGAAGCTAAGAAGAAAGGCCTTGACCTGGTTGCCCTTAGAGGGATCCTGGAAATCGGTTCTCAAAACGGAATGACCCTGTCCCTATTCACAGGACTTCTCCTTGGAGGACTGCTGGTACAAGGGGCCCGAAAACTGCTTCCCGATTTTGAGAGCCTGATTCACTCGTTTTCCCGGCAAGTAGAGCACCTGGAAGACTCCAGCAAAGACAGATTGCTTGAATTTGCCCAAGAAGTGGTTAACCACGAAATGCTGACATAGCAACCGCTTTATTAATGTCTGAGGTGCATGATTCTTCAGGACAACTTGCTCAAATTTGTAAATACTCTGAAATCAGTTGACAAGAGAAGGAAATACTACTGCTTGTGGCAAATAATACAATCAGACGCCTACATCGAATGCGATTCCCCATTTAGAGGTGCAGGTCATTGTTTTCGAAGTTTTCAGGAGGGATATCGATGCTCAAAGCCGAGTTGATTAACCCGTTTTTGGAAGGTGCAATCACTTTTTTTAAACAAGAGCTGGGAATTGATATTACCAGAGGCAAACCCAGGATTGGAGAATCTCACTCAACTCCAGAGGAAATTACCGTTATGGTCGGAATCAGCGGGGAATCAGAAGGGTTTGTGCTGTATTCAATGAACCAGCGTACTGCCAAAAACATTGCCTCTGCCATGCTTGAAAGCCCAGTGCCTTTATATGACCAACTGGCAGAGTCTGCCCTCGGGGAAATGGGTAATATCATCACAGGCCAGGCAGCATCGAGGTTAGAGCATCTAGGCTACATCTGCAGGTTATCCCCTCCTGCCCTGATTGCGGGCGAAGGCACTATTATTTCAGCTATCGACATCCCAATGCTCGTTATCCCAGTTGAGCTAGACTCCCTGGGAAGCCTGGCTATGCATGTTGCTTTGAGGAAACACTCTTTGAACCGGCAAAAACCAGGGATCTCATCAACCAAACTTTTGAATTCGACGTCTGCTAAATGAACAACGAATGCAGCGCTCAAAAAATCAGGCAGCCTCATGCTTCCATAAGGCCGCCTTTTTGAATGNNCTAGGCTATCTTCAAAAAGTCCTGCAATAGAAACTGCAGTCTACCTAAGAGAACAGAAATCCTGGTCATTACAGTATTGCCAAAAGCTGCTCCAAAGGCTATAAGCAAAAACACTCTTCCAATTGAAGTAGTACCTTTCATAAACGGGCTCTTTAGCGGTACCGTAAAGAAGAAGTAAGTAGTTACAGTGACTACACCCAGCACGAACAGTATGTTGTCTATGGTGTTAAGCGAAAGGAAACTGGCCTGTATCTGGCTGAAGAAGAGAGCAGGACGTTTTGTGAAGACGTAACCCGCCCCAACACCCACAAAGAACCCCATGGGAATCCTGGCCATCCAGGCTATGGGCCTGAAAAACCTTGAGTACATTAACAGGCCCAACAAGATTGGAATAAGCAGCCACATCTTCTTGTCTGTTCCTATGTCAACAGTAAGGGCAGGCTTAATATAGTTGTGGAATGTCAAAACGATGCCGTTTGCAGCAGTGATTGCAACCATGACAGTCTCAGAAAATCTAAATAACTTGTTGTCTTTGTAAAGAACCATACTATATATACAGATTGTAAAAAACGCTGCCATCCATATTTGCAATTGCTCCATTATGCAAGGTCACCTCCCCTGGACACCTTGTAAGGATTTTTCACGTTTCTTTTCACCCAAGAAATAACCCAAGTTGCCTAAAGTGATCAGAACAATAACAAGAATATGAGCTGCTGACTGAGAATCCATCCCTGTTATGGCTTCACCGGGCTGCCCCAGAAGAAATTCGTATTCAGCTGCCCCTCGCAAGCCTGCCAGAATTCCCTGATACTGGCCTGAGGAATAAAACACCCTTTCACTGGTGGTCTGAAGGGCGGTGGTTCCTACAGCATAGGGTACCCCTGTAGGAATAATGGCCATCTGCAATAGTCTCTCGCCAGGGCTCGGCACTACCGCAACCATATTGAGAACGAGATCAGCCTGGGATAACGAATTAAATCCTTGCATAATAGGGAATTTCTCCAGAGAATCCCCATTCATATCAGAATAAGCCGATGCCTCCCAAAAATCGTCTACCATTTTCTTCATGAACACGTCGCCGCCTGGCTTATATCCGAGATTAATCCAGTCAACACCATATTCCGCGCCCATTTCTTCAGCTACACGTACCGCAGCAATCTGGGAAACCATGGCGCCTTCGTCAACTCCGGAAATCATGATGATCTTGGCGTTCTTCTCCAAGAGGTGTTTGAATATGCAGACTACCTGTGGGTTCATTTCAACAATACAGTCTGTGCGGTAGTTAATCACCAAAAGAACAGTCCCGCCTTCTGGCACCTTGCCTACAGTTGAGAAAAAGTCCTCGGCCTCTTGCCCGACTTTAATGGGCAAACCCCAGGGCTTCATAATCGGCAGAGCCACTACGAGAATCAAAATAACATAGTATACGCGACGGTCCAGAGTACCTAACCGTTCCCAAATATCCATCCTTACGTCACCTCCTATTCACCAACAGATGCATACGGCCGTTCCAATCCAAAGAAAATCCTAATAGCGGTAATGAAAGAACCCAGATAGGCACTGAGGACAACCGCTCTTTGGGCAGAAGTATTTGGAACCCTCATAATCCAGCTGGTGGCAGTACCAAACACAGGAAGAATAGCCTCTCCCAAAGGAGCGCTTCCCAGGAGAACGATAATGGCCGCACCCAACAATATGGCAGCATCACGTGTTTTAGCCCGGAACGCCCGGTAGGCCGCGGATACTATATAAAAGGCAAGCACTGAATAAAACGTGGCCCCAAGGGGAACCTCGGTAGCCTCAAAAATCCACGCGTAAAGCTCATCGGTAGGCCCCTTTATAAGGCCCAGTGCCAGGTAGCCATAGGTAAGGACTATCATCAAAACTGACAAATCCCAGTCCTGCCCTTTTCTCTTGATATTCCGGGTATGAACATTAGTCAGATTAACAAGGCCAACACAGCATACCATGGCAGTGCCCAAAATATACCATTTATCGATTTCATCGCTGACTTTTGGCATAAATGTGAAAAACACACTAAGCACCAATAGTATGACCGTGATTACTGTTAGCCCGAAGGGTAAGGACGTTTTCATAGATTCTCACTCCTCTCCTACCGGTTTAGAATGTTATTCAAGGATTCTACAGCCCCGAGACTCTGCAAAAGAGCGCCCAGGGCAACAAGGCCCGCCACAAAGAACTTGCCCCAGTCTTCAGCAACAATTGTTGCTATCCGAACCGGATCTTTTGTAAGGTATGCTGCAGCGGCATACATCTCGTCGCCAATTAACGCATAATCACATGCAGCCACGAAAAACGGTATCTGTGTAATCGCCGCAGTACCTCCGACCTGAATGGCACCTGCCTGATTGGCCGCCTCAGCATACATCAAAGCATCAAAGGCAAAATTGCCTATCATGATATTGGTAGCTACCTGCTCCTTAAACATTAGTCCAACAATTCCCAGCGCATAGCCGAAATAGTGATCTGAAAACCAGCGTACGTCGTCGGTCCGGAAGCTGTCGGCCTTACCTTCAGCAACATACGCCTGACGGACAATTTCCTGCATAACCGGGTACACACCTGAATAAGGCACGCACACTATTAATCGAGTATCGTAACGGGCGGTCATTCTGGCAACCTCCGCAAGGACTGCCATAGACGCAAGAAGCTGCGGCTCCTCAAAACCGCCGCTGCCAGGCAGGTAGAAAACAGGCCTGTTCATCTCAGTTGCCCTGCCTATACCTTCTTCAATTGCGTCCAATCCGGGTATTCGCCGTATCTCCCAGGTCTTTCGGTCCCGTTTAGCCTTGTTGAGAATGTAGGCAACTGACAGCGTCAGCAATACAACAAAAACTAAGTCAAACCCCATTCCTTCTTTTAGCACTCTGCTCACCTCCGAAGATTTGGAGTCCCATGATTTGCATTGAGAACCGGCCGCCTTTGGCACCACTTCGGACTGATTACTCACCCCAGGCATGATTGAATACCCGGAATTCCCATCACCTCCCTGTGTTTCCCAACCAGCCAGGCAAATGGTTTTTGGCAACTAAGACTCCAATTGTCCCAATGTGACTACCACACAACTAGCTGCTGAATATGGTAAAATGGCAACTGCGTTTGGTTTTTGAGGCCCTTGTTACATTGAGTAGTCAGACATCAAATTACCTGATATCCTAATTCTGCATATTCGACCTTAATATATATTTACCCTCTTTTGAATCATATGAATTTTTGCATAGTTCACACAGTTCCCAAAGATGCCCGACGAAATGAAACGCCGGGACGGTCCTAACGTTTCATCATCCCCACTGCTCCCTCCCCCATGTAACAGGCTCCGGTAACCTTATCTCTGCGGAAGCATATTGGAAGCAGCATTTTCGCAAGCCAGATTGGCGCATTTCCGAGTTACAGCGCAT